>Ga0194051_1000053_pt1 | contig 55749 bp, 60 predicted proteins | sample SepL2320m_MetaG_FD_161275 | JGI IMG/M metagenome (GOLD analysis project Ga0194051, IMG submission 161275) | Anoxic zone freshwater microbial communities from boreal shield lake in IISD Experimental Lakes Area, Ontario, Canada - Sep2016-L239-20m | ecosystem: Environmental > Aquatic > Freshwater >... | reverse complement strand
GGGAGAAGGAGCAGAATCTTGCTCCCACCCGAGAAGAGGCTCTGCTCGAGATCTACAAGCGCGCCCGTCCCGGCGAGCCCCTGTCGGTCGAGGCTGCTCGCCAGTACTTCGAGAACGCCTTCTTCAACCCGAAGCGCTACGACCTGACTCGAGTCGGACGGTACAAGTTGAACCGGAAGCTCGGGCCGGAGATCGAGCGCATCTCTGACATTTTGAGCATCGACCTCGAGCGGCCTTCGCCCACTCAGGGCGTGCTCAGCCCGGCCGAAATTCTTGCTTCGTCGACCTACATGCTCCACCTGGCCAAGCACATGGCCGACGGTGAGTCGACGTACCGCATCGACGACCAGGACCACTTCGCCAACCGCCGGATCCGCTCCGTCGGCGAGCTCATCCAAAACCAGGTCCGCGTCGGCCTGTCCAGGATGGAGCGGGTCGTGCGCGAGCGCATGACTACCCAGGACGTCGAGGCCATTACGCCTCAGACCCTGATCAACATCCGGCCAGTCGTCGCCTCCGTCAAAGAGTTCTTCGGTACCAGCCAGCTCAGCCAGTTCATGGACCAGAACAACCCCCTGTCGGGTCTGGCCCATAAGCGTCGTCTGTCGGCCCTCGGCCCGGGCGGCCTTTCACGTGAGCGTGCCGGCTTCGAAGTCCGTGACGTCCATACCTCTCACTACGGCCGTATGTGTCCCATCGAGACCCCCGAAGGCCCGAACATCGGCCTGATCGGCTCGCTGGCCACCTACGCCCGGGTGAACGAGTACGGATTCATCGAAACCCCCTACCGCAAGGTCGTCAAGGGCCAGGTCACCTCCGAAATCATGTACCTCGCCGCCGACGAGGAGGAAGAGCACGTCATCGCTCAGGCCTCCGCTCTCCTCGACGACAAGGGACGGTTCACCGAGGAGAAGGTGCTCGTTCGCCGTGGCCCCCAAGGCACCGGCGTGCGTGTGGGTGCAGCCACCACGACGTACGGGACCACCTCCGAAATCGACTTCGTGCCCCCGGCAGAGGTCGACCTCATGGATGTTTCGCCGAAGCAGATCGTGTCGGTCTCGACCGCACTGATCCCCTTCGTCGAGCACGACGATGCCAACCGGGCCCTCATGGGTGCCAACATGCAGAAGCAGGCGGTGCCGCTCGTGGTGCCAGAGGCTCCCTACATCGGCACCGGTGTTGAAGCACGCGCCGCTCGCGACGCGGGTGACGTGGTCATGGCCGAGGGCGACGGCACCGTCGTCGATGTCTCCGGCGACGAGATCGTCGTCGAGTACAAGGCCGGCACCAAGGACCGCAACGGACACGCGCTGGGCAAGAAGGTCTACCGCCTGGCCAAGTTCCGTCGCTCCAATCAGAACACGGCCATCAACCAGAAGGTCATCGTCGAAGAGGGCCAGAAGGTCTCGGCCGGCGATGTCCTGGCCGATGGTCCGGCCACCCACAACGGCGAACTGGCCCTGGGCAAGAACCTGCTCGTGGCCTTCATGCCTTGGGAGGGCTACAACTACGAGGACGCCATCATCTTGTCCGAGCGCCTGGTGAAGGACGACGTACTCACGTCGATCCACATCGAGGAGCACGAGGTCGACGCCCGCGATACCAAGCTGGGCGCCGAGGAGATCACCCGGGACATCCCGAACCTCTCCGAGGAGATCCTCGCGGACCTGGACGAGCGCGGCATCATCCGCGTCGGCGCCGAAGTCGGACCAGGCGACGTCCTGGTCGGCAAGGTCACCCCCAAGGGAGAGACCGAGCAGACCCCCGAAGAGCGTCTGCTTCGTGCCATCTTCGGTGAGAAAGCCCGTGAGGTCCGCGACACATCGCTCAAGGTCCCCCACGGCGAGCAGGGCACGGTCATCGATGTCCGCGTCTTCTCCCGCGAGGATGCCCACGAGCTTCCACCCGGTGTCGAGCAGCTGGTCCGTGTCTACGTGGCCCAGAAGCGCAAGATCTCCGAGGGCGACAAGCTGGCCGGACGTCACGGCAACAAGGGCGTCATCTCCAAGATCCTGCCCATCGAGGACATGCCGTACCAGGCAGACGGCACTCCGGTCGACATCGTGCTCAACCCTCTGGGTGTGCCGAGCCGGATGAACGTCGGCCAGGTGCTCGAGTCCAGCCTGGGCTATGCCGCCCGCTGGGGTTGGGAAGGTGCTGGCGAGTTCGGCTCCGTTCCGCTCCGTGGCACCGAGACCAAGACCCGGCCCCGGACCGAGCCCGCCGTGTGGGTATCGACTCCCGTGTTCGACGGCGCTCACTGGGACGAAGAGGATCAGGCTGGTCGTCACCCGACCATCCAGCAGATCTTCCGCAAGCTCAACCCCGACGGCGAGGACGGCTCGATCCAGGTCAACGACCAGGGCAAGTGCACGCTCTACAACGGCCGCACCGGCGATCCGTACGACAGCCCGATCTCGGTCGGCTACGTCTACATCTTGAAGCTCCACCACCTTGTGGACGACAAGATCCACGCCCGGTCCACCGGCCCGTACTCGATGATCACCCAGCAGCCTCTCGGTGGCAAGGCCCAGTTCGGTGGCCAGCGCTTCGGAGAGATGGAGGTGTGGGCGCTCGAGGCCTTCGGTGCCGCCTATGCACTCCAAGAGCTCTTGACCATCAAGTCGGACGACGTGCTCGGCCGAGTAAAGGTCTACGAGGCCATCGTCAAGGGGGAGAACATCCCCGAGCCCGGTATCCCCGAGAGCTTCAAGGTGCTCATCAAGGAGATGCAGTCGCTCTGTCTGGACGTCGAAGTCCTGGCCCCAGGGGGCGAGGAGATCGAGATGCGCGAGTTGGACGAGGACGTGTTCCGGACCGCCGAAGAACTAGGTATCGACATCAGCCGGCCCGAACGTGGGTCAGACGAAGAAGATGCACGCCGCGCCGCCGAAAGGGGATTCTGATGTTGGATGTCAATGAGTTCGACCAGCTGAGGATCGGACTGGCTACGGCCGACTCGATCCGTGGATGGTCTAACGGCGAAGTCAAGAAGCCGGAGACCATCAACTACCGCACCCTCCGTCCCGAAAAGGACGGCCTCTTCTGCGAGAAGATCTTCGGCCCGACCAAGGACTGGGAGTGCTACTGCGGCAAGTACAAGCGGGTGCGGTTCCGGGGCATCATCTGCGAGCGCTGCGGCGTCGAGGTCACTCGCTCCAAGGTCCGGCGCGAGCGCATGGGCCACATCGAGCTGGCTGCCCCCGTGGTCCACATCTGGTACCTGCGCGGTACCCGTAGCTGGCTGGCCTACCTGCTCATGGGCACGGAGGCTCGCGAAGAGTTGAAGGCCAAGCAGCTCGAGAAGGTCATCTACTTTGCCGCCAACCTGGTCACCTGGGTCGACGAGGCCAAGCGCCACGAGGACCTGCCCGAACTCGAGGCAGAGCTCCGTGCGGAAACAGCCAACATCGAGAAGGCACGCGACCTCGATCTCGACCGCCGCTTCAAGGCGCTCGAGAGCGAGTTGGCCGATCTGGAGAAGGCCGGCGCCAAGGACTCCGAGGTCAAGGCCCGCCAGAAGCTGGTGGACAAAGAGATCGCGGCTGCACGTGAGCGGTTCCAGGGGGAGATCGAGTTGGCCCAGCGGGCCTTCGACGAGTTCAAGAGCCTCCACTCCCGCAAGATCCTCGAAGACGAGATGCTCTGGCGCGAGATGCGCATCCGCTACGAGGACTACTTCGAGGGCGGCATGGGTGCCGAAACCATCACTCGTCTCATCGACCGGATCGACCTCGACGCCGAGGAGATCAAGCTCCGTGAGATGATCGACGCCGCCGATGGGCGCAAGCCCCTGTCGGCCCAGCGCCGCCAGAAGGTCATCAAGCGTCTGAAGATCGTCACGGCCTTCAACCGTCGTGACGAGCGCGGCGGCCGGATCAACGACCCCCGGGCCATGATCCTCGACTCGGTACCGGTCATCCCGCCCGACCTGCGCCCCATGGTGCAGCTCGACGGTGGCCGCTTCGCCACCTCTGACCTCAACGACCTGTACCGCCGGGTGATTAACCGGAACAACCGCCTGAAGCGGCTGCTCGACCTCGGTGCCCCCGAGATCATCATCAACAACGAGAAGCGGATGCTGCAGGAGGCCGTCGACGCACTGTTCGACAACGGCCGCCGTGGCCGCCCGGTCACCGGGCCGGGTAACCGCCCGCTCAAGAGCCTGTCGGACATGTTGAAGGGCAAGCAGGGCCGGTTCCGTCAGAACCTGCTCGGCAAGCGCGTCGACTACTCCGGCCGTTCGGTCATCGTGATCGGCCCGAACCTCATGCTCCACCAGTGCGGCCTGCCCAAGCTGATGGCGCTCGAGTTGTTCAAGCCCTTCGTCATGAAGCGGCTGGTCGATGCCGAGTACGCCCAGAACATCAAGTCGGCTAAGCGCATGGTCGAAAGGCGTCGCCCCCAGGTGTGGGACGTGCTGGAAGGGGTCATCAAGGAGCATCCGGTTCTGCTGAACCGTGCACCTACCCTCCACCGCTTGGGTATCCAGGCCTTCGAGCCCGTCCTGGTCGAGGGCAAGGCCATCCAGGTCCACCCGCTGGTCTGCACCGCCTTCAATGCCGACTTCGACGGTGACCAGATGGCTGTCCACCTTCCCCTGTCCGCCGAAGCGCAGGCCGAGGCCCGGGTGTTGATGCTGTCGTCGAACAACATCCTCTCCCCGGCTACTGGACGCCCGATCACCGTGCCCACCCAGGACATGGTCTTCGGCATCTACTACCTGACGCTGGTGGAGGAAGGACTCAAGGGCGAGGGACGGGTCTTCCGTCACGCCTACGAGGTCGAGACTGCGTTCGACCGCGGAGACATCGAGCTCCACGCCAAGATCATGCTGCGTCCCGTGGCCGGTTCGGCCATGGCCCATTCGGTCGCCCTCACCAACGGAGCCGAGGTGGATGCCGATGGCAACCTCACCGGCCTCGCCGAGGACGAGACGATCCAGATCGAGACGACGGCCGGCCGCCTGTTCTTCAACACGGCTCTGCCCGACACGTACCGGTACATCAACGACGTGGTGGGCAAGCGCAACACGGCCATCGGACTCATCGTCGAAGAGGTGGCGTCTGGCTTCCCGAAGCGCGAAGTCGCCGCATCCCTCGACCGGATCAAGTCGCTCGGGTTCCGCTACGGCGCCCAGTCCGGCTTGACCATCGCCATCTCGGACGTCGTCACCCCGAAGAACAAGGCCGAGATCCTCGACCGCTACGAAAAAGAAGCGGACAAGGCCGAGCAGCAGTTCAAGCGGGGCATCATCACCGACGACGAGCGTCGCCAGAAGGAGATCGAGATCTGGACCTCGGCCAACTCCGAGGTCGGTAAGGCCATGGAGAAGACCATGTCCGAGATCAAGTTCAACCCCATCGACATGATGGTCGACTCCGGTGCCCGAGGGAACAGCCAGCAGATCCGCCAGATCGCCGGCATGAAGGGCCTGGTGTCGAACCCACGTGGTGAGATGATCCCCCGGCCCATCAAGTCCTCGTTCCGTGAGGGCCTGTCCGTGCTCGAGTACTTCATCTCGACCCACGGTGCCCGCAAGGGACTCGCCGATACCGCCCTGCGCACCGCTGACTCCGGCTACCTGACCCGCCGGCTCGTCGACGTGGCCCAGGAACTCATCGTCCGCGAGGACGACTGCGGCTCGGTCCGTGGCATCTGGATCGAAGGGATCGTGCCGGACGGTGCGGGTACGAGGTCCTACCTCGAGACCCGGGTCACCGGCCGCATCACCTCAGAGCCGGTGACACTGTCGGACAAGTCCAAGATCGCCGCCGGTGTGATTCTCACCGACGAGATCGTGGAGCGCTTGCGCGACGACCCGTCCATCGACCGTGTCCGCACCCGCTCGGTGCTCACGTGCGAGGCAGAGCAGGGCATTTGCGCTGCCTGCTACGGCCTGTCCCTGGCCACCGGCGAAATGATCGAGCTCGGAGAGGCTGTCGGCGTCATCGCCGCACAGTCCATCGGCGAGCCCGGTACACAGCTGACCATGCGTACGTTCCACACCGGAGGCATCGTCGGAGAGGACATCACCCACGGACTGCCCCGCGTCGTCGAGCTCTTCGAGGCCCGTACCCCGAAGGGCGCGGCCGTGTTGGCCCGCCACTCGGGTATCGCACGGGTGGAAGAGGACGAGTCCGGACGGCACGTGACCGTGGTGGCTGACGATGGCGATGAGCACTCCGTGCTCTTGGCCCCTCGTGCCCACCTCGAGGTCACTGACGGCCAGGAGGTTTCCGCTGGTGACGCCCTGGTCGAAGGACCGAAGGACCCCAAGGAACTGCTCGAGGTCAAGGGCATCCGCGAGACCCAGCAGTACTTGGTCGAAGAGGTCCAGAAGGTCTATCGGGACCAGGGTGTGTCCATCCACGACAAGCACATCGAGCTCATCGTGCGCCAGATGCTGCGCCGGGTGCTCGTCGCCGAACCGGGCGAGGCTTCGTTCCTTCCCGGTGAGCGCGTCGACAGCCGGATCTACGCCGAGGTCAACCGGGCCCTGGTCACCGACGGGAAGCGTCCCGCCGAAGGCCGTCCCGAGCTCATGGGAATCACCAAGGCCTCTTTGGCCACCGAGTCGTGGCTGTCGGCCGCCTCGTTCCAGGAGACGACCCGCGTGCTCACTGAGGCGGCCATCGAGGGCAAGTCGGACCAGCTCTTCGGCCTCAAGGAGAACATCATCATCGGCAAGCTGATCCCCGCAGGCTCCGGCATGGAGCGCTACCGGGACATCAAGCTGGAGATGCCGGGAGCCGACGCCATGCCGGCGTGGGCCTTGGGCGGCGTGGACTCCGATACCGAGGATCTGGCCGCATGGCTACGTGATACCGGTAGCGAGGGTACGGGCGGAACGTTCAGTTCGGACATCGACGCCAGCTGGCTCGGCGCCGGACCGACGTCGGAGGATCTGGCTGGTGGAGCCGAGGCTCCCGCAGTCGAAGACAAGCCTCTCGAAGCCGGGGCCTGAGCACATCGGGTGGGTGTGGGCCGATAGGGCCCGCACCTGCCCTGCTTCACCCGCTTCCCCTCAGCTGAGCACCGCCCCGCGCTCCGGTTGCTGCTCGGCGCCGTTACCGGGCCGAACAGGCGCACTTGCCCAGAGGGTGGGTATGCCGTAGCATGATGCCCTTGCGGCTGCGTGTCGCACGGTGCGGTCCGCCTGCGAGCAGTTAGCAAAGCGACGGCGTGCAGGTGTCAGGCCCGGTACTACCGAGTAGGGCGCCCCGCAGATCACCGCAGCAGTGCGTAGTAGTCCGCATCAGTCCTGAAGTATCCCTGCAGTCCAAAACCTAGAGGTCACGCGTGCCCACGATTTCCCAGCTCGTCCGAAAAGGCCGAGCCACCAAGCCGACAAAGTCGAAGACCCCGGCCCTCCGAGGCGCTCCCCAGCGCCGGGGAGTGTGCACCCGCGTGTACACCCACACTCCGAAGAAGCCGAACTCGGCTCTGCGTAAGGTCGCCCGCGTGCGTCTGACCAGCGGCCTCGAGGTCACGGCCTACATCCCCGGTGAGGGTCACAATCTCCAGGAGCACTCCATCGTCCTGGTCCGTGGCGGTCGTGTGAAAGACCTCCCCGGTGTTCGATACAAGGTGATCCGCGGCACCCTGGACGCATCAGGCGTCCGGGAGCGGAATCAGGCCCGTAGTCGCTACGGCGCCAAGAAGGAGTCCTGACGTGCCCCGTAAAGGTCCTGCAGTCCGTCGTGAACTCATGCCCGACCCCGTCTACCACTCGGTGCTCGTCACTCAGGTCGTAAACCGGGTCCTGAGCCGCGGCAAGCGCACGCTTGCGGAGCGCATCGTCTACGCCGCACTTGCCGACGTCGAGGAGAAGACCGGTACCGATCCGGTGGCCGTGCTCAAGAAGGCCGTGGAGAACACCCGGCCCGAGCTCGAGGTCCGCAGCCGCCGTGTGGGTGGCGCCACCTATCAGGTTCCCGTCGAGGTCCGTCCCCGTCGGGCCACCACCCTGTCCATCCGCTGGTTGGTGGGCTATGCCCAGCAGCGCCGTGAGAAGACCATGGCCGAGCGCCTGTCCAATGAGATCCGCGACGCGGCCAACGGCATCGGTGCCGCCGCCAAGCGCCGTGAAGATCTCCACAAGATGGCCGAGTCCAACAAGGCGTTCGCCCACTACCGCTGGTAGCCGGACGTCCCGCCTCGCCCGCTTCGCTGACGCTACGAGTACGACCCGAGAGTTGATGAACCATGTCTGACATCACGCCCCGCTCCCACCCGCTGTCCAAGACCCGCAACATCGGGATCATGGCCCACATCGACGCGGGCAAGACCACGACGACCGAGCGGATCCTCTACTACACCGGCAAGAACTACAAGATCGGTGAGGTCCATGAGGGTGCGGCCACCATGGACTGGATGGTCCAAGAGCAGGAGCGTGGCATCACCATCACGTCGGCTGCCACCACGTGCATGTGGCACGACACCTTGATCAACATCATCGATACTCCCGGCCACGTCGACTTCACTGTGGAGGTCGAGCGCTCATTGCGGGTGCTGGACGGAGCCGTTGCCGTGTTCGATGCCGTGGCCGGCGTGGAGCCCCAGACCGAGACCGTATGGCGTCAGGCCAACAAATACGAAGTCCCCCGGATCTGCTTCGTCAACAAGATGGACCGCACTGGTGCCGACTTTGAAATGTGCGTCGACATGATCAAGGACCGCCTCGACTGCACTGTGGCGGTGGTGCAACTTCCCATCGGCGCCGAGGGCGAGTTCCGTGGTGTGGTCGACCTGGTCCGCATGCGTGCCTTGGTGTGGGACGACGGCATGGGCGAGGACTGGGTGGAAGAGCCCATCCCCGACAATCTGTTGGCCTCGGCCGAGGTTGCCCATGCGGCCCTGATCGACGTGGTCTCCAATCACGATGACATCATCATGGAGAAGTTCCTGGGCGAAGAGGAGATCCTCCCCGAGGACCTCACTCGGGCGTTGCGCACCGTCACACTTGGCAATCACGCCGTCCCCGTCCTATGCGGCACCGCCTTCAAGAACAAGGGCGTCCAGCCCATGCTCGACGCCGTGGTCGACTACCTGCCGAGCCCCCTCGACATCCCGCCGACCATGGGCCTCGTGCCTCGCAAGGAGGGCGTGGAGGTCGAGCGTCCCGCCGACGACTCGGCACCCTTCTCGGCCCTGGCCTTCAAGATCATGACCGACCCCTACGTCGGCAAGCTGACCTACCTGCGGGTTTACTCTGGCACCCTGACCAAGGGCTCGGCCGTCGTCAACTCGACCAAGGACCGCAAAGAGCGGATCGGTCGCATCCTCCAGATGCACGCCAACACCCGCGAGGACCTCGACGCCATGTACGCCGGCGACATCGTGGCCGCCGTGGGTCTCAAGCAGACCACCACCGGTGACACCCTGTGTGACCCGGACAACCAGGTCATCCTGGAGTCCCTCACCTTTCCTGAACCCGTCATCCATGTGGCTGTCGAGCCCAAGACCAAGGCCGACCAGGACAAGCTGTCCAAGGCGCTGTTCTCCTTGTCCGAGGAGGACCCGACCTTCCGGGTCAAGTCCGACGAGGAGACGGGCCAGACCGTCATCTCGGGGATGGGCGAGCTCCACCTCGAGGTTCTCGTCGACCGCATGCTCCGCGAGTTCAACGTGGACGCCAACGTGGGCAAGCCCCAGGTGGCTTACCGCGAGACGGTCCGCAAGACTGTCGAGAAGGTGGAGATGAAGTACGTCCGCCAGACCGGCGGCAAGGGCCAGTACGGTCACGTGGTCATCACCCTCGAGCCCACCGGGCCCGGCGGCGGCTACATCTTCGAGGACAAGATCACCGGTGGTGTCATCCCCAAGGAGTACATCCCCTCGATCGACCACGGGATCCAGGAGTCGATCACCTCAGGTGTGCTCGCCGGCTACCCCACGGTCGACATCAGAGTGATCTTGACCTACGGCTCGTATCACGACGTCGACTCCTCGGAGATGGCATTCAAGATCGCCGGCTCCATGGCCATCAAGAAGGCGGCCCAGCTGGCCAGCCCGGTCCTGCTCGAGCCGGTCATGGCCGTCGAAGTCACCACCCCAGAGGACTACATGGGCGACGTGATCGGCGACCTTTCGTCCCGCCGGGGCAAGGTCGAAGGCATGGAGCAGCGGGGCAACAGCCACATCGTAAAAGCACAGGTACCGCTGAGCGACATGTTCGGCTACGCTACCGACCTGCGCTCCCGTACTCAGGGGCGGGCGACGTACTCCATGCAGTTCGCCGCGTACAACGAGGTTCCCGAGTCGATCGCCAAGGAGATCATCGCCAAGGCGCGCGGCGAGTAGGCAGTGCGGGCCGGGATCATCCCGGGTCGTGTCGCAGTTGTTGCCTCACCGGCACGTTTCACCAGCGGCACACTTCACCACAGCAACGATGTACCAGCAGCACGTTTCACCACAGCAACGATGTACCAGCAGCACGTTTCACCAGTACCGAAGTAATCCGAACACGAGGAATGACAGAGGCAACCGCCTCCGTCGTGGCGGGCCCGAGGGGGCTACCGTCCGAGACCAGGGAGCATTACCCCAGCTATGGCCAAGCAGAAGTTCGAGCGCACCAAGCCCCATGTGAACGTCGGAACGATGGGACACATCGACCACGGTAAGACGACGCTCACCGCGGCCATCACCAAGGTCCTGCACGACAGCGACCCCACCACGTCGTTCACCCCTTTCGACCAGATCGACAAGGCGCCAGAAGAGCGCCAGCGGGGCATCACGATCTCCATCGCCCACGTGGAGTATGAGACGCCCAACCGGCATTACGCCCACGTCGACATGCCTGGTCACGCCGACTACATCAAGAACATGATCACCGGCGCCGCCCAGGTTGACGGGGCCATCTTGGTCGTGTCCGCCGCCGACGGCCCCATGCCTCAGACTCGGGAGCACGTGCTGCTCGCCCGTCAGGTCGGCGTCCCGTTCATCGTGGTCGCCCTCAACAAGGCCGACACCGTTGATGACGAGGAGCTCCTCGATCTGGTCGAGCTCGAGGTGCGCGAGCTCCTCAACGAGTACGAATTTCCTGGCGACGACACCCCCATCGTCCGGGTCAGCGCCCTCAAGGCGCTCGAGGGCGACGCCGAGTGGGCCTCCAAGATCACCGAGCTCATGGAGGCAGTCGACTCCTACATCCCCGAGCCCGAGCGCGACGTGGAGAAGCCTTTCCTCATGTCCGTCGAGGACGTCATGTCGATCACCGGTCGCGGCACCGTGGTGACCGGAAAGATCGAGCAGGGCATCGTCAAGGTCGGTGAAGAGGTAGAAGTCGTGGGCCTGCGGGACACGCAGAAGTCCACCGTCACCGGCATCGAGATGTTCCGCAAGCTCCTCGATGAGGGCCGAGCTGGCGACAACGTCGGCGCCCTGCTCCGTGGCACCAAGAAGGAAGACGTGGAGCGTGGCCAGGTGCTGTGCAAGCCCGGCTCCATCACGCCCCACACCAAGTTCGAGGCGACGGTCTACGTCCTCAACAAGGAAGAGGGAGGCCGCCACAAGCCGTTCTTCACCAACTACCGCCCCCAGTTCTACTTCCGCACCACAGACGTCACCGGCACCATCACCCTGCCCGAGGGCACCGAGATGGTCATGCCTGGTGACAACACGGACATGATCGTGGAGCTCGGTAAGCCGATCGCCATGGACGAGGGTCTCCGCTTCGCCATCCGCGAGGGTGGTCGCACCGTCGCCTCGGGTCGGGTCACCAAGATCGTCGAGTAGTAACCGCCCGATTACGTAGTTCATCCACGAGAGGACGCTGTAAACCCATGGCCGCAGAAGGCCCCCGTCAGAAGATCCGCATCCGCCTGAAGGCATACGACCACGAAATTCTCGATCAGTCGACCGAGAAGATCGTGCAGACTGTGCTGCGCACCCAGGCCAAAGTGTTGGGCCCCGTGCCGCTGCCCACCGAGAAGCACCGCTATACGGTGATTCGGTCCCCCCACAAGTACAAGGACAGTCGGGAGCACTTCGAGATGCGGGTCCACAAGCGTCTCGTGGACATCGTGGACCACACGCCCAAGACGGTCGACTCGCTTCAGCGTCTCGACCTCCCGGCCGGCGTGGACATCGAGATCAAGATCCAAACCGTCTAGTCGGAGAGTTCCGACCAGTAAGACTCCGTATCTGCTGAGCCGGACGATCCGTTTAGCGGATTGAGGCCGGATGGTATAGAGTTTCCGGTCGGCCGGTTTGCAGGCCAAACCATGTGAATGGGACGTGTTCGAGCGCCCACCGAGTTTCGGTGGGGACCTCGGGCCACACCAGGCGAGCGCTCCGCTCGGGTAACCGAGCGGAGCGTCTGCGTGCAAACCGATGTGTGTCGGGGATCACCGGCGTCGCCTGGTCTGACCAGGGGGAGTACCCAGCGGTGTTTCTTGACGGGCGAAGTTGCCCGGAGATGGAGCGCCCCGGCCGATGTGAGGCCGAGCAGTACCAGCAGCACAGGATCGGCACCCACCGGTGTCGAGCACGAGCGAAGAGTCGAGACGGAGAAGCTCCAGTGGCCACTAAGGCGATCGTGGGCGAAAAAGTCGGAATGACACAGATCTGGGACGACCAGAACCGGGCTATCCCGGTGACGGTGCTGCGCGTGGCGCCGGTCCGGATCGTTCAGGTCAAGACCCCCGAACGCGAGGGGTATTCCGCACTGCAAGTCACCTGGGGACACCGCCGCTCCAGCACACTCACCCGGCCCGAGCAGGGCCACTACGACAAGTCCGGGGTCGACCCGGGCCGACGCCTTGTCGAGCTGCGGCTCGACGACGCTTCAGCGTACGAAGTGGGTCAAGAGTTGACTGCGGACATCATGCAGGCCGGCGAACTGGTCGATGCCATCGCCGTGTCCAAGGGCAAGGGCTTCGCTGGTGCCATGAAGCGTCACAACTTCAAGGGCCAGGGCGCCAGCCACGGTAACCACAAGGCGCATCGGGCCCCTGGTTCGATCGGCGCCTGTGCTACCCCCGGCCGTGTCTTCAAGGGAACCAAGATGGCCGGCCGCATGGGTGGCCAGCAGGTAACCACCCTCAACCTCGAGATCGTCCAGGCCGACCCGGAGCGCGAGTTGGTCCTGGTCAAGGGTGCAGTGCCCGGTCCTCGTGGGGGCATGGTCGTTCTGCGCAATGCCGTCAAGTCGCCGGCAGGCAAGGGAGGCGCCAAGTGAGCGCGGATACCATCGACTTCGAGACGGCCAAGCCGTCGGAGATCCGACGCTTCCTGCGGCCGGCTCCCGCCCAGCGGACCGTTACCCGCCGCTCCATCGACGGAGCTGACCTCGGCGAGGTCGACCTCGACCCGGACACCTTCGGGATCGAGCCCAACCAGGCCGTGCTGCACCAGGTCGTGACGGCCCAACTAGCCGCCGCCCGGTCTGGGACCCAATCGACCAAGACCCGGTCCGAGGTGCGTGGTGGTGGTATCAAGCCGTTCGCCCAGAAGGGCACCGGACGTGCTCGTGCTGGCTCCAGCCGCTCTCCGGTTTGGATCGGTGGTGGCGTGGCCTTGGGCCCCAAGCCCCGCTCCTATGCCCAGAAGACGCCCAAGAAGATGAAGGCGTTGGCTCTTCGCTCCGCCCTTTCCGACCGGGCATCCCTTGGCAATGTCGCCTTGATCGACCAGTGGTCCTTCGAGGGACCGAGCACCAAGGCCGCTATCGCTGCCCTGAAGGCGCTCAACCTCGAAGGCCGGGTGTTGGTGGTCCTCACTGAGGACGACTTCGTCGCCGACCGCTCGTTCGGGAACCTCCCCGAGGTGCAGACGCTCTTGGTCAATGAGCTCAACGCCTACGACATCTTGGTGAACGACTGGATCGTCTTCACCGACGAGACGCTGCCAGGTACCCCGAAGGTCTTCTCGGCGGTCGAGATCGACGTGGTCGAGGACGCAGACGGCAACGTGGTCGAGATCATCGAGACCGAGGTCGACGTGCTCGTCGACGCCGCCGGACACGTCACCGAGGTCATCGAGACCCAGGTCGACGAAGTGGTAGGTGCCGACGGTGAGATCCTTGCCGTGGCCGCCACCCAGATCGATGTTGTGCTCGACGCCGACGGTGACGTGGTCGAAGTGACCGAGACCGAGGTCATCGAGATCGCCGGCGATGCAGAAGGGAAGCAGTCGTGAGGGATCCCCACAACGTTCTGATCCGTCCAGTCGTGTCCGAGAAGTCGTACACGCTCATGGACAACAACGTCTATGTCTTCGTGGTGGACCCGTCCGCCACCAAGATCGACGTGCGCCACGCCGTCGAGCAGGCGTTCGACGTGCGGGTCACCAACGTCAACACCCTGAATCGCAAGGGCAAGACCAAGCGCAACCGGAAGGGCGGCGGCCTCGGCCATCGCCCCGACACCAAGCGGGCCATCGTCACCCTTGCCCCGGGTGACTCGATCGACCTGTTCGAGAACTGAGAGACCGGGATACCTCATGGCATTGCGTTCACGTAAACCAACCAGCGCTGGTCGTCGGTTCCAGACCGTCTCGGACTTTGCCGAGATCACCACCGACAAGCCCGAGAAGTCGTTGCTGGTGCCCAAGCCCCGTACCGGTGGTCGTAACAACCACGGACGTAAGACGGCAAGGCACCGCGGCGGAGGCCACAAGCAGCAGTACCGGATCATCGACTTCAAGCGCAACAAGGACGGGATTCCGGCCAAGGTTGCCACCATCGAGTACGACCCCAACCGCAACGCTCGTATTGCGCTGCTGCACTACCTCGATGGGGAGAAGCGCTACATCCTCGCTCCGCAAGGCGTGCAGGTTGGCGACATGCTGCAGTCGGGCCAGGGAGCCGAGATCCGTCCCGGTAACGCCTTGCCCATGCGCTACATCCCGGTCGGATCGGTCATCCACAACGTCGAGCTCCGGATCGGCCAGGGCGGCAAGATGGCTCGAGGTGCGGGCATGAGCATCCAGTTGGTGGCCAAGGAAGGGCTCTTCGCCACATTGCGCCTCCCTTCCACCGAGATGCGCCGCGTGTCCATCGACTGCCGGGCCACGTTGGGCGTCGTAGGAAACTCCGAGGCCGAGCTGATCAAGATCGGTAAGGCCGGTCGGAACCGCTGGAAGGGTGTACGCCCCCAGACCCGTGGTGTGGCCATGAACCCGGTCGATCACCCACTCGGTGGTGGCGAAGGCAAGACCTCAGGTGGTCGCCATCCGGTGTCCCCATGGGGCCAGCCGGAAGGCCGCACCCGTGCCCGCAACAAGGACTCAGACAAGATGATCGTCCGTCGTCGCCGCAAGCGCGGCGCGCGCCGGTAGGGAAGACAGAGGGAACGACACATATGCCCCGCAGCCTCAAGAAAGGTCCGTTCGTCGACGACCACCTCCTCAAGAAGGTGGATGTCCTCAACGCGGCCGGAGACAAGAAGGTCATCAAGACCTGGTCCCGTCGCTCCACGATCATCCCCGACATGGTGGGTCACACCATCGCTGTCCACGATGGCCGCAAGCACATCCCGGTCTATGTGACCGAGTCGATGGTGGGCCACAAGCTCGGCGAGTTCGCCCCCACTCGCACGTTCAAGTTCCATGCTGGTCAAGAGCGCGCAGGGAGGCGCTGACGTGGCCGGAGTGAAGACCAACGAGCGTGAAGGCACCCGTGCCGTCCTGCGCCATCACCGTATGTCGGCCTCCAAGGTGCGTCAGGTGCTCAACCTGATCCGCGACAAGGACGCCGTCACCGCGGCCGAGATTCTGGCCAATGGCGACCGTGAGGCCGCGGCTGTGGTCGGCAAGGTCCTGGCTTCGGCTGTGGCCAACGCGGTCCACAACGACGGGCTCGACGCCGAAGAACTGTTCGTGTCGGCCTGCTACGCCGACGAGGGAAGCACCCTGAAGCGCTGGCGCCCCCGGGCACGAGGCCGTGCTACTCGCATTCGCAAGCGGACATCCCACATCACCATCATCGTGAGTCGCATGCCTGACGAGCGCATCGCCCGTCGCCGGGCCAAGCAGTCAGCCGCAGGCGCACAGCGTTCGCGCCGGGTTGCCGGCTCGCGCAGTGGTGGTCAGACCGCCACGAAGGCGTCGACCAGCGCTACGGCGACAACGGACACGGCAGCGGTTACCGACACCGGAGTCACCGATGTCGAGGTGACGGAAGCTACCGACGGTACCGAGGAGGGCTCCACCGCACAGTCCACCACGGAGGGCGGTTCCGACGTGACCGATGAGGCCACCGATGAGGTCACCGATGCCACTGCTGCAGACGAAGAGACAGACGGCGACTCCGCCAAGAACACAGACGGCGATACCGCCGAAGAGAAGGGCTGAGTAGATGGGCCAGAAGGTAAACCCCTACGGGTTCCGACTCGGTGTCACCACCGACTGGAAGTCGCGCTGGTTCGAGGAGCGCAACTACCAGAACTGCGTCATCGAGGACTGGCAGATCCGAGACTTCTTGATGTCACAGCTCGAGTCTGCGGCCGTCAGCCGCATCGAGATCGAGCGCACCCGTGACCGACTGCGGGTGGACATCCACACCGCCCGTCCCGGCATCGTCATCGGTCGCCGTGGTGCGGAGGCCGACCGCCTGAAGAAGAAGATCGAAGAGATCACCGGGTTGAACAACCGGATCCAGCTCAACATCCAAGAGATCAAGCAGCCTGAGCTCGACGCTGCGCTGATCGCCCAGGGGATCTGCGACCAGCTGGCCCGACGTGTCGCATTCCGCCGTGCCATGAAGCGTTCGATCCAAACCGTGCAGAAGGCTGGCGCCCTCGGCGTCAAGGTCCAGTGCTCTGGTCGCCTCGGAGGCTCCGAGATGTCGCGCAAGGAGCAGTACCGCGAAGGACGGGTTCCGCTGCACACGCTGCGGGCCGACATCGACTACGGCTTCCGTGAGGCCAAGACGACCTACGGCCGTATCGGCGTAAAGGTCTGGATCTACAAGGGCGATATCCTGCCCTACAAGGTCTCCTCTGAGGAGAAGATCACCCGGGAAGCAGCCATGGCCGTCGGGGAGACCTCCGGCCAGGGTGGCGAAGGCCCCCGTCGTCTCATCACCGCCGGTGGCGGACGCCGCATGGCGGGCCAAGGCGAGCCCGGCAGCGTAGTCACCTTCGATACCGATGCGTCCGAGATGGAAGTTCCCGAAGGTCTCTCCGATCTCAATCCGGTCGATATTGCTGCGGCTCCGGCGGTCCCCGACGAACTCGAGCGCATCCTCACCGAGGACGAAGAGATCGAGCGCAAGACTCGTGAGCACCACGAGACGCCGCACTTCCGCAAGGAGGTGGACTGACATGTTGATGCCCCGCAAGGTGAAGCACCGCAAGCAGCAGCGAGGTCGCATGAGCGGCAAGGCCAAGGGTGGGAGCGAGGTCACCTTCGGTGACTTCGGTATCCAGGCCCTCGAGCCGGCATGGATGACGGCGCGCCAGATCGAGGCCGCCCGTATCGCCATGACCCGACACGTCAAGCGTGGTGGCAAGGTGTGGATCCGGGTATTTCCGGACCGTCCGGTCACTCAGAAGCCAGCCGAGACCCGCATGGGTTCCGGCAAGGGCAACCCCGAGCACTGGGTCGCCGTGGTCAAGCCCGGACGCATCCTGTTCGAGTTGGCCGGCGTGGATCAGGTACTGGCCCGTGAGGCCATGGACCGGGCCATCCAGAAGCTTCCGTTCAAGGCGCGTTTCGTGATCCGTCCTGGAACCCACGGCACGCCGGAGGTGCAGGTCTGATGGCTACCGCAGCACAGATTTCCGAGTACGACACCGATGAGTTGGAGCGTCAGTTGGGCGAGACCCGGCGCGAGCTCTTCAACCTCCGGTTCCAGCTGGCCACCGGCCAGCTCGACAACTTCTCGCGCATGAGCAACGTGCGCAAGGACGTGGCCCGCATGCTGACCGAGCTACGCAACCGCGAGATCGCCGAGGCTGAGGGTCTGGCCTTCGAGCAGCTGCCCGCACACAAGGCAGCAGCCCGTCGCCGGACCGAGGACGAGGCCAAGGGTCGAGACAAGAGCACTGCATCGGAGCGTCGGGCGGCAGCCCGTGCCGAGGACGAGGAGCGTGTCGCCGCTGAGGCGCCCGCCGTCGAGCCCGCAGACGTAGACGACGCTGCCGAGGACGCAGAGGAGGGTCACTGATGGCCGACGAGCAGCGTGCCGAGGGCACGACCGAAGAACGGGCCAACGCCCGCAAGGTACGAGAGGGACTCGTGGTTTCCGACGCCATGGACGCGACTGTGGTCGTGGCCGTCGTCGAACGGGTACGCCACCCCCGCTACGGCAAGACCGTCCAGCGGACCAAGAAGCTCTATGTCCATGACGCCGATAACAGCGCCAAGGTGGGTGACCGGGTGCGTGTGATAGAGACACGCCCCTTGTCCAAGCTCAAGCGCTGGCGGCTCTCTGAAGTGCTGGAGCGTGCACGATGATCCAGCAGGAATCACGACTTCGGGTGGCCGACAACTCTGGCGCCAAAGAAGTGCTCTGCATCAAGGTTCTCGGTGGCTCGCGTCGCCGGTACGCCTCGATCGGCGACATCTTCGTGGCCACAGTCAAGGACGCTATCCCCGGGGCTGCGGTCAAGAAGGGTGACGTCGTCAAGTGTGTCGTCGTCCGCACGAAGAAGGAACGCCGCCGTCCAGATGGCAGTTACATCCGCTTCGACGAAAATGCCGCAGTGCTCATCAATGACCAGCAGCAGCCCCGTGGGACCCGGATCTTCGGCCCCGTCGGACGAGAGCTGCGCGACAAGCGCTTCATGCGGATCATCTCGCTGGCGCCGGAGGTGCTGTAGATGCGAATCAAGAAGGGTGACAAGGTGCAGGTGATCTCCGGCAAGGACAAGGGGAAGCAGGCCCACGTGGTCCGTGCCATCCCGTCCGAAGGCCGGGTCATCGTGGAGGGCGTACACGTGGCCAAGCGTCACGCCAAGCCCACTCGAGCGACCATGCAGGGCGGCGTCATCGACAAGTTCATGCCGGTGTCTGTCTCTTCGGTGGCCATCGTGTGCAACTCGTGCGGGCCTACCCGCATCGGCATGCGCATGGACGAGCAGGGACGCAAACTGCGTGTCTGCCGCAAGTGTGGGATGGACCTCTGATGGCGTCGACGTCGGCGGCCGAGCGGCCGCGTCTGAAGAAGCGCTACGACGAGACGGTGCGGGCAGAGCTGCAGCAGACGCTGGGTCTCGGCAACATCATGGAGGTACCGCGTCTCACCAAGATCGTGATCAACATGGGTGTGGGTCGAGCGACCCAGCAGAAGTCGCTGATCGAGGGAGCCATGCGCGACCTCGAGAGCATCGCCGGCCAGAAGCCCATCGTCACCAAGGCCAAGAAGTCGATCGCCTCGTTTAAGCTCCGAGAGGGGCAAGAGATCGGCGCCAAGGTGACCTTGCGGGGCGACCGGGCCTGGGAGTTCTTCGACCGTCTGGTCTCCATGGCCATCCCCCGCATCCGTGACTTCCGTGGGCTGTCGCCCCGGTCGTTCGACGGACACGGCAACTACACGTTCGGTGTGACCGAGCAGTTGATCTTCCCCGAGCTCGACTACGACCGCATCGACACCACCCGGGGCATGGATATCACCATCGCCACCACCGCACGAACCGACGATGAGGGCCGGGCACTGCTCGCCGCCTTCGGTTTCCCGTTCCGCAAGGAGAACCAGTAACCCCATGGCGAAGAAGGCTTTGATCGAGAAGCAACAGCGCACGCCGAAGTTCAAGGTGCGCGGCTATACCCGGTGCCGCCGTTGCGGCCGCCCGAAGTCGGTGTACCGCAAGTTCGGCCTGTGCCGAATCTGCTTGCGGGTGATGGTCCATGCTGGGGAGATCCCCGGCGTGACGAAGGCCAGTTGGTGAGGGGAGACGAACGATGACGATGACCGACCCGATTGCCGACATGCTGACCCGCATCCGGAACGCCAATACCGCCCACTTCGACACCGTGTCGATGCCTGGCTCCAAGCTCAAGGAGTCCCTGGCTGCCATCCTCGTACAGGAGGGCTACATCGGTGGCTTCGAGGTGAGCGATACGCCGGGCAAGCCCGGACAGACGCTCCAGATCACCATGAAGTACGCACCTGACCGTGCCCGGACCATCTCTGGGATCAAGCGGGTATCCAAGCCGGGGCTGCGTATCTACGCCCGGGCCGACAAGATCCCGCGCGTGCTCGGTGGGCTCGGTGTGGCCGTGGTCTCCACTTCCAAGGGCCTGATGACCGATCGCGAAGCGCGCAAGAAGCGTATGGGCGGCGAGGTGCTCTGCTATGTCTGGTAGCCACCTCGTGATCCGTGCCGAGCGCCGCAGTCCGAGTGGAGGTACTCGCTGATGTCTCGAATCGGACGTTCACCCATCGCCGTGCCCTCCGGGGTCACGATCGCCGTCGACGACGAGCACCGCATCACGGTCAAAGGACCCCAAGGCGAGCTGGCCCGACAGATTCCGGCCGCCATCAGCATCAGCCAGGATGGCGACGTGCTGAACGTTGCCCGTCCAGACGACCAGCGCCAAAACCGTGCGTTGCACGGACTGACCCGTTCGTTGGTGGCCAACATGGTCACCGGTGTGACGGAGGGCTTCTCCAAGGAGCTCGAGATCGTCGGCGTCGGTTACCGGGCCATACCCAAGGGTCCCTCCGACTTGGAGCTCGCCCTCGGGTTCTCCCACCCGGTGTTCGTCAGCGCTCCCGCTGGCGTCACCTTCGATGTACCGACGCCCACCAAGATCATCATCAAGGGAATTGACAAGGAAAAGGTCGGCCAGGTCGCCGCAGACATCCGCAAACTGCGCAAGCCGGAGCCCTACAAGGGCAAGGGCATTCGCTACGTGGGTGAGCGGGTCGTGCGCAAGGCCGGGAAGGCAGCCAAGTAATGGCCCGCACTGATCACAAGCTCGAGCTCCGCCGCCGCCGCCACCGTAGGGTGCGCAAGCGGGTGGAGGGCACGGCGGAGCGTCCTCGCCTGGCTGTGTTCCGCTCCAACAAGCACATCACCGCCCAGCTCATCGACGACCTCGCCGGGCGTACCCTGGCCTCGGCGTCGACAGTGGAAGCTTCCCTGCGGAGCTCCAGTGGCGGCAACATCGAGGCGGCCAAAGCTGTGGGGACCCTGGTGGCTACCCGCGGCAAGGACGTCGGAATCACCACCGTGGTCTTCGACCGCGGCGGGTTCGCTTACCACGGGCGGGTGGCCGCACTGGCCGATGCCGCCCGCGCCGAAGGACTGGAGTTCTGAGATGGCTGTGAACAACAACGAGCTGCAATTCGAGGAGCGCACCATCCGGGTCAACCGGGTGTCCAAGGTGGTCAAGGGTGGTCGTCGGTTCTCCTTCGCCGCACTCATGGTCGTCGGTGACGGCAACGGACGGGTCGGCCTGGGTTACGGCAAGGCCAAGGAAGCCGGTCTGGCTGTGCAGAAGGGCATCGAAGAGGCGCGCAAGAACATGTTCGACGTCCCGCTGGCCGGATCGACCATCACGCACCCCATCGTGGGTGAGAGTGGCGCTGGTCGGGTCATGCTCAAGCCGGCGGCCCCTGGTACCGGCGTCATCGCCGGAGGGGCGGCACGGGCCATCCTGGAGATGGCCGGCATCCGCGACATCCTGGCCAAGTCCCTTGGTTCTTCCAACGGCATCAATGTGGCCCACGCCACAATTGCCGGCCTCAAGGGACTCAAGCGCCCCGACGAGATCGCAGCCCTTCGTGGCAAGCCGGTCGAAGAAGTGGCACCTGCCGCCATGCTGCGGGCCTACCGCGAGCGTCGGCGCGAGGCCGACGTCTTCACGGAGGTGAACTGAGATGGCATCGACCACGGACACTCCGCTGTCGACGACAGGCTGGATTCGGGTCACTCAGATCCGTTCCGCCATCGGTACCAAGCCCAAGCACCGTGGCACCCTGCGCGCCCTCGGGCTTCGCGGCATCGGACGTACGAATGTGCTCCCCGACCGCCCGGAGATCCGCGGGATGATCGCACGGGTGCCCCACCTGGTCGACGTAACGTCGGCCGGTGCAGAAGACAGGAAAGGCTGACCATGAAGGTTCATGAGCTCCGCCCCCCAGCTGGGTCGAACCGTGCACGCAAGCGCGTCGGCCGTGGCATCGGTGGCAAGGGCGGCAAGACCGCCGGTCGAGGCACTAAGGGCCAAGGCGCGCGCGACACGATCCCGATGGGGTTCGAGGGTGGCCAGCTGCCTCTCCTCCAGCGCATCCCCAAGCTCCGGGGCTTCACCAACCCATTCCGGGTGGAGTACACCCCGGTGAACGTCGGTGCCCTGGGTATCGTCGACGGTGACAATGCCGACATCGAGGCTCTGGTGGCGTGCGGTCTGGCCCACAAGGGTGACTTGGTAAAGGTGCTCGGCGGCGGTGAGGTGCCCCGTGCCTTGCGAGTCGAGGCCCACGCGTTCTCCAAGTCGGCCGAGGCTGCCATCACGGCAGCGGGAGGATCGACCTCGATCGTTCCGCTCCCGTTCGGCAACGGACGTCCGCCCGCTAAGGGCAACGCCCTCACCAACCGCTAGCATCTGCCGAACGCGGCGTCGAGGAGTCCCATGCTTTCCAGCTTGGCCAATATCTTCAGGATTCCCGATCTTCGGAAGAAGGTCCTGTTTACGCTGACCGTTATCGCCCTGTATCAGTTCGGGGCGAACGTGCCGGTACCCTTCATCAACTTTTCGAAGGTGGCCCAACTCACGGCGGCGTCGAAGTCCTCGGGGGTCCTCGGATTCCTGAACCTCTTCAGTGGCGGTGCGCTCACCCGTATGGCTGTGTTCGGCCTCGGCATCATGCCGTACATCACCTCGAGCATCATCATCCAGCTCCTAGCCACGGTGATCCCCAAGCTCGAACAGTGGCGTGACCAGGGTGCGGTCGGTCAGAAGAAGCTCACGCAGACCACCCGATACCTGACGGTGGCTCTGGCGCTGATGCAGTCCACCGGTCTCGTGTACCTGTTCCACAAGGGTGGCGGCGGGCTCTTCGGGACCTCCCAGAACATCGACCTCATCCTGAACTACTCCGTGTGGCGTGCCGGATTCATCGTGCTCACGCTCACTGCCGGTACGGCCTTCGTGATGTGGCTGGCCGAGCTCATCACCCAGCGCGGCATCGGCCAGGGGATGTCGATCCTCATCTTCGCCAACGTCGTGGCCGGTATTCCTGCCGGACTCAACACCGTCCTCCAGGAGGGCGGCAAGGTGAAGTTCGTCACCATCTTGTTGGTGTCTCTGGCCCTACTGGTCCTCATCGTCTTCGTCGACCAGGGCCAGCGCCGGATCCCGGTCACGTTCGCCAAGCGAGTGGTGGGGCGCAAGATGTTCGGGGGCTCCAACTCGTACATCCCGTTGAAGGTCAATCAGGCAGGTGTGATCCCGATCATCTTTGCCAGTTCGGTGCTCTACATCCCGGTGCTGCTGTCGAACATCATCCCGTCTTCAGCATTCCGATCCTGGGTGAACCACAACGTCACACCCACGAGTGTCTTCTACATCATGACGTACTTCTTCTTCATCCTCCTCTTCACCTTCTTCTATGTGTACGTCGCCTTCGACCCCCGCCAGCAGGCGGACATCATCCGCAAGCAGGGTGGGTACATCCCCGGCATCCGGCCCGGACAGCCCACCGAGCGCTACTTGGCCCACATCCTGAACCGGATCACGTGGCCAGGAGCACTCTTCCTCGGTGCGGTGGCTGTCATCCCGTCGCTGCTCATGGCCGCGTGGAACATCACCAGCTACCCCTTCTACGGAACAACTCTCTTGATCGCAGTGGGCGTGGCACTCGAGACGATGAAGCAGATCGACAGCCAGCTCATGATGCGAAACTACGAGGGCTTTCTCAAGTAAGTGGTAGCCGGCGCCAGGCTCGTCGTCCTCGGCAAACAGGGGGCGGGGAAGGGGACGCAGTGTCTGTCCCTCTCTCATCACTATGTGGTCACCCATGTCTCGACGGGGGACATGCTCCGTGAGGCTGTCAAGCAGGGCACACCGCTCGGCATGGAGGCCAAGAATCTGATGGAGCGCGGGGACCTTCTTGGCGATGACCTGATCATGGAGATGGTCACGTCGCGTATAGCCGAGAGTGACATCAAGGATCGAGGCTTTATCCTCGACGGTTGCCCCCGCACGGTCAGCCAGGCTCAGATGTTGACCGAACTCCTGGCTCCAGTCGACCTCGATCTGGTCATCGACATCGAAGTGCCGACGTCGCAGGTACTTCGCCGACTGGCGTCGCGGCGGGTGTGTGTCGACTGCGGTGCCAACTACTCGTTGACACAGCGGCCGTTGATCGGCTGGACGTGTGACGTGTGCGGCGGAGAAGTCATCCAGCGCGAGGACGATACCGAAGATGCCATCGCCAATCGGTTGGAGATCTACGAGGCCCAGACCGCACCGCTGATCGACTGGTACCAGGAGCGAGGCCAGTTGGCCGCCGTATCGGGGACTGGTGCGCCCGAGGCCGTGACCAAGCGGATCGTCAAGGCCATAGAAGATCGACGGAACCGCAAGGGCGGTCGGTTCTCGTGATGTCGACCCTACGATGACGGGCATGTTCGACGAGGAGAACGCAATGTTGAGGCCGACCGGCATTTCCCAAGCTGTCCGATGAGGCGCAACGCCGAAGAGTTGGCCAAGATGCGCAAGGCCGGACGGGTCGTAGCCGAGATCCACGAGGCCACTCGGGCTGTCATCGCCCCAGGGGTGACGACGATGGACATCGACCGGGTCGCCCGGGCCGTCTTGGAGAAGCGTGGAGCGGGCTCCAACTTCCTCGGCTATCACGGGTTTCCGGCCGTGGTGTGCACCTCCCCGAACTCCATGATCGTCCACGGCATCCCGTCGGCCTCAGTGGTCCTGGTGGAAGGCGACATCATCTCGGTGGACTGCGGGGCGATCATCGAGGGCTACCACGGGGATGCCGCCTATACGGCTCCGGTCGGCACGGTTTCAGCCGAAGCGACTCGTTTGATGCAGGTGACCGAGGCCAGCCTCTATGCCGGTATCGACCAACTGACCCCGGGGAACCGGCTCCACGAAGTTGGCCGAGCCGTCCAAGACGTAGCCGAGGCTGCCGGCTTCTCGGTGGTCCGCGAGTACGTCGGCCACGCCATCGGCACGGCCATGCACGAAGAGCCCCAGGTGCCCAACTACTGGCCCGGCACGCCAGGACCGACCCTCAAGGAGGGGATGGTCTTCGCTATCGAGCCGATGGTCAACGCCGGCGGGACTGGGACGGTGGTGCTCGACGACGGCTGGAGCGTGGTCACTTCGGACGGTCGCCTGTCGGCCCATTTCGAGCACACCATTGCTGTGACCGATGACGGCCCCGAGATCTTCACGATCCTCTGAGCCTCTGAACTGGGACTATTCCCCTCCAGGGCATGCACCGACTGACCGCCGCAGTCGGACTGGCAATTTTTGGGTGAGGGGCTAGACTATCCCTTCGGCTGGCCACGGGTGTGTGGTGGCGTGCCGATCCTGCTGCTAGTGGTGCTGTCTAGGCACGCCTCTGGTTGCGGTGGGTCCGGACAACGATCTTCGTGGTTCGAGACGCACGTCGACTCTCGGGTCGATGACCAACAAGAACGACTGAGTAGTAGGAGATTCACCTGCCCAAGCCTAAGGAAGATGCCATTGTGCTGGAGGGGACGGTTGTAGAGCCGCTCCCAAACGCCATGTTCCGCGTGGAGCTCGAGAACGGCCACAACGTACTGGCGCACAGTTCGGGAAAGATGCGTATGCACCGCATCCGCATTCTCCCCGGCGACAAGGTGCAAGTGGAGATCACTCCCTACGACCTGGCTCGCGGGCGGATCACCTACCGCTACAAGTGAACAAATCCGGCCCCGCTGATCAGGCGGGGACGCGAAGTACGGAGCTGGACGGTCCTACGACCGTCAGGTACGAGACAAGGACGACAACGTGAAGGTTCGACCCAGCGTCAAGCCGATGTGTGAGAAGTGCAAAGTGATCCGCCGTCACCGGCGTGTCATCGTCATCTGCGACAACCCCCGCCACAAGCAGCGGCAGGGTTGACGCCGACCGTGCGCAAGTAAGAAGAGAAAGAAGAACACGTGGCTCGAATCTCCGGTGTCGATATCCCCCGCGAAAAGCGGTTGGAGATCTCACTCACCTATATCTTCGGCATCGGCCGGACGACCTCGCAGCAGATCTGCGCGGCCACCGAGACCAGCCGTGACACCCGGGTCCGGGACCTGACCGACGAAGAGGTCACCCGGCTCCGCAACTACATCGACGAGAACCTGCAGGTCGAGGGCGACCTGCGCCGCGATATCTCCCAGGACATCAAGCGGAAGATGGAGATCGGCTGCTACCAGGGGATCCGCCACCGCAAGGGGCTCCCTGTCCACGGACAGCGCACGCACACCAACGCCCGTACCCGCAAGGGACCGAAGAAGACGGTCGCCGGAAAGAAGAAGGTTCGCAAGTAATGGCCAAGGCAACCAAGCCAGGTGCTGCTCGTCGGCCCCGCAAGCGCGAGCGCAAGAACATCACGTTCGGCGTCGCCCACATCAAGAGTTCGTTCAACAACACGATCATCTCGATCGCCGACCCCGAGGGCAATGTGCTGGCTTGGGCATCGGCCGGCAACGTCGGCTTCAAGGGCTCGCGTAAGTCGACCCCTTTTGCCGCCCAGTTGGCGGCCGAGCAGTGCGCCAAGCGTGCCATGGAGCACGGGGTGCGCCGGGTCGACGTACTGGTCCGTGGACCGGGATCTGGTCGGGAGACCGCTATTCGCTCACTCGCCGCCGCCGGCATCGAAGTTGCCGGCATCAAAGACGTCACCCCCATCCCACACAACGGCTGCCGCCCCAAGAAGCGGCGGCGGGTGTAGGGACGGGAACGAAGGGAACCAAGGAACACCATGGCTCGTTATACAGGACCCGTTTGCCGGCTTTGTCGCCGGGAGCGCACCAAGCTCTTCTTGAAGGGCGAACGTTGCTACTCGATGAAGTGCCCCGTTTCTGAGGCGGTCAACGACCGGCACAGCCGCGCCTACCCGCCAGGGGAGCACGGCCGTGACCGCATGCGCCAGGGGTCGGAGTACCTCGGCCAGCTGCGCGAGAAGCAGAAAGCGCGTCGTATCTACGGACTGCTGGAGAAGCAGTTCCATAATCTGTATGTCGAGGCCAGCAAGGCCCCTGGCATCACCGGTGAGAACCTGCTCGTCATGTTGGAGCTCCGGCTCGACAACCTGGCCTTCCGCGCTGGGTGGGGAGCGAGCCGCTCCCAGGCCCGCCAGTTCGTGCGTCACGGCCACGTGCTGGTCAACGGCAAGCGGGTTACCATCCCCAGTTACCGGCTGCGTCAGGGCGATACCATCGCCCTCAAGCAGTCGTCACGTGCGATGTTTCACGTGCAGCGCAACATGGACACGCTCGACCGCTCGCTGCCCCCGTGGCTCGAGACGGTGGGGGACCGCTTCGAGGTCCGAGTGTTCTCACTTCCGCTGCGCGAGCACATCGACGAGCCAGTGCAAGAGCAGCTCATCGTCGAGCTGTACTCCAAGTAGTACTGGCCGGCCCAGCCGACCACATCACCTGCCATACGTATCGAACTGACCCAACCCGAACCTGCGCACCATCTGCCGAGGAGCCACATACGCATGCTCATCATCCAGCGACCCACCGTCGAAGCAATCGGCGAAGAAGAGGACAACCGTCAGAAGTTCGCGGTCGGACCTCTTGACCCCGGCTTCGGCCACACACTCGGCAACTCGCTGCGGCGGACGCTGCTTTCGTCGATCCCTGGTGCCTCTATCACCCAGGTCCGGTTCGATGAGGCCCTCCACGAGTTCACGACCTTGCCGGGCGTCAAGGAGGATGTCACCGACATCATCTTGAACCTGAAGGACATCCTCTTCAAGGTCTACAGCGACGAGCCGGTGACCATCCGCCTCGACAAGAAGGGTGCGGGGGCCGCTACTGCTGGCGACTTGCAGCTGACTGCTGACGTCGAGGTGCTGAGCCCAGGCCAGCACATCGCCTCCCTCAACGCCAAGGGCCACATCGCCGTGGACCTCACCGTCGAGCGGGGTCGCGGCTACGTCTCGGCCGACAAGAACAAGGGCACCGGCGCCATCGGCGTCATCCCGATCGACTCCATCTTTTCGCCGGTCCGTCGGGTGGCCTTCACGGTCGAGCCCGTCCGGGTCGAGCAGTCCACCGACTTCGACCAGTTGGTCATCGAGATCGAGACCGACGGATCGTTGACTCCCCGTGAGGCACTGGCCTCCGCTGGCGACACGCTGCGCACCCTGGTCGGACTGGTGGCGGACCTCGAGGACGAGCCCATGGGCCTCGAGCTCGGTGAAGTCGGCACCGTCGGCACCGGATCCCCCGATCTTGACCTGCGCATCGAGGACCTCGACCTCACCGAACGTCCTCGCAACTGCCTCAAGCGGGCGCAGATCAATACCATCGGCGAGTTGGTCGACCGGACCCTCGACGATCTCCTCAACATCACCAACTTCGGGCAGAAGTCGCTCGATGAGGTGCTCCAGAAGCTCGACGAGCGGGGCTTGTCCCTGCGTGTCAAGGACTGAGGTCCCCGCATGCTCGGTACTCCCAAGAAAGGCCGCAGGTTCGGCGGTAGCTCTGCCCACCAGAAGGCGATGATGGGCAACCTCGTCGCCTCGCTGATCGCGGCGGAGTATCTCGTCACCACCGAGGCCAAGGCCAAGGCGCTTCGCCCGGTGGCCGAGAAGGTCATCACTGCAGCCGCCAAGGGCGGTGTCGCCCGGCAGCGCAACGTGGTCGGCTTCATCCGTGACAAGGACATGGCCCACAAGCTGTTTGCGGAGATCGGCCCTCGCTACGCCGAGCGGCCGGGTGGCTACACCCGCATCCTGAAGTTGGGCAACCGGCAGGGCGACAACGCCCCGATGGCCCGCATCGAACTGGTGTGAGCACGCCCCCCGAACAAGGGGGGAGTGGCCAAGCCACCGTGCGTTGGCGCCTCCGCGTCGCCTATGACGGATCGGGCTTCCACGGGTTCGCGGCCCAAGAGGGACTGCCCACCGTGGCTGGAACCTTGGCCGAAGCCCTGTCCAGGGTCACCCGCACCCCAGTGACGCTCACGTGCGCCGGTCGCACTGATGCTGGGGTGCACGCCCTCGATCAGATGGTCCACTTCGATGTGCCCGTCGAGCGGTCGTCCGCACTGGAACCGGCCGCGCTGATCAAGTCGTGCAACAGCCAGATCGGCCCGGCCATCGTGGTGCGGACGGCCGAGATCGCCCCCGATGGGTTCGATGCGCGTCATTCCGCCACCTCCCGCCGCTACCGGTACCTGGTGGTGAACGCTCCGGTGCCGGACCCGCTGCTCGCCGGGCTGACTTGGCATGTGCCCGATCCACTCGACCTGCGGGCCATGGTTTCGGCGGCGGACGCACTCTTAGGTGAACATGATTTCCGGGCGTTCTGCCGGCGGGTTCCCGGCACGACTGCCGACGACCCCATTCCCCGCCGCGTGGTGGATGCCCGTTGGACGAAGCTCGACGGTCGGCCAAGCGGGGCGCGAACGGCGGGAACCTCGGATCTGGATGCGGAGCGCAATGCGGCCACCGGTCCCTCCCTGGCCCCCGTGGTGGGTGATCTGCTGGCCTTTGAGATCGAGGCGAACGCCTTCTGCCATCAGATGGTGCGTTCCCTCGTGGGCACGCTGGTGGAGGTCGGCCGAGGCCGCAAACGCGCCTCGGACATGCTCCCGATCCTCCGTTCGGCGGACCGCAGCCAGGCTGGCCAGCCGGCGCCTCCACACGGGCTCACGCTCATGGTGGTGCGCTACTGATCTGACGGCTTGCCCGACCACCTCCTTCCGACCTAGTGTGGGAGGTCGCCGGGTCGGGCCCCGGCCGGTTACGGATACTCGCACGTCCAGCCGGTCCGCCAGCTCCCGAGGCTCTGCACCCGCAGGTGCCCGGACACCCAGCACCATCGAACAAGGAACTCTCTTGCGTACTTTCAGCCCCAAGCCTGCCGACATCACCCGCGTGTGGCATATCGTCGACGCCGACGGCCTCGTGCTCGGCCGCCTGGCCACTGAGGTGGCTGCTGTGCTCCGCGGCAAGCACAAGCCCACCTTCGCCCCCCACGTCGACATGGGTGACCACGTCATCGTGGTCAACGCCGACAAGGTGGTCCTCACCTCGGGCAAGGCTGAGCTCAAGATGTCCTACCGCCACTCCGGGTACCCGGGCGGGCTGACCGCCACCAGCTATGCCGAGCTGATGGTCGACCGGGCCGACGACGTAGTGGCCAACGCCATCCGAGGCATGCTGCCGAAGAACCGTCTGGGCCGCCAAATGGGCACCAAGCTCAAGGTCTACCGCGGCGCGGACCATCCCCACGAGGCGCAGGCCCCCACTCCCATGGAGATCCCCGGAGCCCGCCGTACATCGTCCGCCCGTAGCGGCGCCTGAGTCCGGCACCGGACCCATCCACACCCACGCATCTAGTACCAAGCGAAGGAACCACCAGTGACTGCCCCGATCTGCCAGACCACCGGACGCCGCAAGCAGGCCGTCGCACGGGTGCGCTTCCGCACCGGTGAGGGCGCCATCACCTGCAACGGTCATACGTTCGAGGAGTACTTCACCTCGGCGACCCACCGGATGATCGTCACCGAGCCCCTTCGGCTCACCGAAACGACCGAGTCGTGGGACATCGATGTGACCATCGACGGTGGAGGTGTGTCCGGTCAGGCCGGTGCCTTCCGGCTCGGAATCGCTCGGGCTCTGTGCGAGCTCGACCCTGAGCTGCGTGGCGCGTTGAAGAAGGCCGGATTCCTGACTCGCGACTCCCGTGAGAAGGAGTCCAAGAAGTACGGCCTCAAGAAGGCCCGCAAGGCTCCGCAGTACTCGAAGCGGTAGTTCGGGTGTCCCGGACCTGGTTCGGCACCGACGGGATACGGGGAAACGCCAATACCGATCTCACGCCGGAACTGGTGGTGGCCTTGGGGCGAGCGGTGGCGCGCACCATCACCGCACCCACCTTCCTGATCGGTCGCGATACCCGCAAGTCTGGCCCCATGCTCCAGGCCGCCCTCGGGGCGGGGCTGACCAGCGAAGGGGCCGACGTCGTCGATCTTGGTGTCCTGCCGACGCCGGCGCTGGCCTGGCAGTCGGTGAAGCGCGACCTGCCGGCCGTGGTGATCTCGGCCTCGCACAACCCGTTCCAGGACAATGGGATCAAGTTGTTCGCGGCAGGGGGAGCCAAGCTTTCAGAGGAACTCGAGCTGGCCATCGAGGATGAGCTGCACCGCATCTTGGATCCGTCGGTGAAAGGGCCTCGGCCGCTCGTGGGTCACGGGGTCGGTACCATCCGCTCCGAGCTCGACCAGGGTGGCGACTACGTGGAGTATCTGGTGTCCTCGCTAGACGGTCCATCGCTCAACGGTCTGCGGATCGTGGTCGACAGCGCCAACGGCAGCGCTTCGGCATTGGGGGCTGCCGTGTTCGAGGCTGCGGGTGCCGAGGTGATCGCCATCGGGTGCGACCCGGACGGCACCAACATCAACGCCGGGTGCGGATCCACGTCCACTGAACTGCTGTCGAGCGCAGTGGTCGAACACCATGCTGACCTGGGCCTGGCCCTCGACGGTGACGCCGACCGGCTCCTGGCCGTGGATGGATCTGGCGCTCTGGTGGATGGGGATTCGCTGTTAGCGCTCTTCGCCGGGGACCTGGCCGATCGGGGGCAGCTGGCTGGCAACACCGTGGTGGTCACGGTAATGACCAACCTCGGATTCCGGCGAGCCATGGAGGACCGAGGCATCGTGGTCAAAGAGACCGACGTCGGCGACCGCCACGTGCTGGCTGCCATCGACAAAGAGGGCTTCTCCCTGGGGGGCGAACAGTCGGGTCACATCATCTTTCGACGCTTGGCCACCACCGGGGACGGCTTGCTGACCGGCCTGATGCTGGCCGACCTGTTGGTCCGGAGCGGATCGACGCTGGTGGAACTGCTCGACGGTCTGATCGAGCCGGTGCCCCAGATACTGGTCAACGTGAAGGGCGTCGACACCTCGCTGTTCGGCCACGTCGAGGCCATCGACATGGCCATTGCCCAGGAGATAGGCGCCATGGGAGAGACCGGGCGGGTCCTGGTCCGGCCCAGCGGAACCGAGCCGGTGGTGCGCATCATGGTCGAGTGCACCGAGCCTGGTGTGGCAGAGGCGACGGCCGAGCGACTGCGATCGCTCATCGAGCACGAACTGCTGACGGCAGCGGCCATCCGAGACGAGATCTCCTTGGCCCATGCCGAGGCCGAGGCGCTGGACCTCGAGGGCGGGGCCTGAGAACTCGGATCTTCGGTTCGGATTGCTGGTTGGAGCCAGGTAGGCCCGGAGAACCCCGATGTTTTCCCGAACGCGGGACGGTGCAAGTAGCGTGGGCACCCATGTGCGGCATCATCGGCATCACCACGAGACCAGGGTCAGACGGGGATGAGACGTCTGTCCTGGATGTCGTCGTCGAGGGCCTGGCTCGCCTCGAGTACCGGGGCTACGACTCAGCTGGGCTGGCGCTGGTGGGCCCAACGGCTGCTGACGGGATGTGGCGGGTCCGGGCCGCCAACGGCACCCGCTCCCTCGACGATCTGACCAAGCGGACCCAAGAGGCCCCGGCGCACCCTTCAGCCGGGATCGGGCACACCCGTTGGGCCACCCACGGGCGCCCGAACGAGGAGAACGCCCACCCGCACATCGACTGCAGCGGGCGCCTGGCGTTGGTGCACAACGGCATCATCGAAAACCACATCGAGCTCTCCGACGAACTGATCGCTGTCGGCCACGTCCTCGAGTCCGAGACCGACACCGAGGTCCTGGCTCACCTGATCGAGTCCTGTCTGTCTGCTCGTCCTGACGACGGCCTGGTGAGTGCGGTCCGGGACGCCCTCACCCGGGTACGCGGGGCGTTCGCGCTGGCCGTAGTGCACGCCGATGACCCTGATGCCATCGTGGCCGCCCGCCGGGTCTCCCCGCTGATCATGGGTGTTACCGACGGTGCGGCCTTCTTGGCCTCGGACATCCCCGCCATTTTGGGGCTGACCCACGACTTCTTCATCCTCGACGACGACCGCATCGCCGAGCTGCGCCCCGGCTCCATCTCGGTGACCGACCTCGAGGGCAACCCGGTCGAGCCGGTCCCCCTGCACGTCGACTGGGACCTCGATGCCGCTCGCAAGGACGGCTACGACGACTTCATGTCCAAGGAGATGCACGAGCAGCCCAAAGCGGTGGCTGACACCCTGCTCGACCGGCTGCTGCCCGATGGCACCCTGGTGCTCGACGAGGTGCACATCACCAACGAGGAGTTCCGGGCCATCAATAAGGTGTTCGTGGTGGCGTGCGGCAGCAGCTACCACGCCGGCCTCATGGCCAAGTACGCCATCGAGCACTGGGCCCGGCTTCCGGTGGAGATCGACATCGCCAGTGAGTTCCGGTACCGGAACCCGGTGGTCGACGAGCACACGCTGATCATCGGGGTGAGCCAGTCGGGGGAGACGGTCGACACCTTCCAGGCCATCCGGGAGGCCAAGGCGCTCGGGGCCCGGGTCTTGGTCATCTCCAACGTGGTCGACTCATCCATGGCCCGCGAGGCCGATGCTGTGCTCTACACGCGGGCTGGCCCCGAAATCGGTGTGGCCGCCACCAAGACCCATCTGGCCCAGATCACCGCCTTGGAGATCCTGGCGCTCTACTTGGCCCAGGCCCGGGGAACCCTGTCACCGGCCGAAGCCCGCGGGCTACTGGCGGCCATGGGCTCGCTGCCCGACAAGGTGGCGACTGCCGTCAGCCGCTCGGCCGACGTGCACGAGGTGGCCGAGCGCTACCGCGACTCGCCATCGTTCATCTTCTTAGGTCGCCACGTCGGGTACCCGGTGGCGCTCGAGGGGGCGTTGAAGCTGAAGGAGATCTCGTATCTGCGGGCCGAAGGGTTCCCGGCCGGTGAGCTCAAGCACGGCCCTATCGCCTTGGTGGAGCCAGGAACGGTGGTGGTGGGTGTAGCTACCCGCACCCCGGTGTGGGAGAAGATGATCGCCAACATCGCCGAGGTGAAGAGCCGAGGGGCATCGGTGGTCCTAGTGGCCAACGACGGCGATGACGAGACGGCCCGCCATGCCGATGCCGTCCTGTGGGTACCGGCCACCGAGCACCTCTTCGCTCCGGTGATCGATGTGGTGCCGCTGCAGCTCTTCGCTTACTCGCTGGCCCGCCTCCACGGCCTCGACGTCGACCGACCCCGAAACCTGGCCAAGACGGTCACCGTCGAGTGACCGACCCCGACCCGGCTGCAGCCGTGGAGGGCCTGGCCGACCAGATCGCCCAGCGCATCGCCGGTGACCCATTGGGCCCGATGGCCACAGGTGTGTTTCCAGGTGTGGTGGGAGTGGGCATCGATGCCGTCGATATCGCCCGCCTGGCCGCCATGCTGGATCGTCGACCAGGTCTGGCCGCCCGGCTGTTCACCCCCGAAGAGCTCGCCTACGCCGAAAAAGTACCCAACCGTTCGCCTCGGCTGGCTACCAGGTTCGCGGCCAAAGAGGCGGTTATGAAGTGCCTGGGCGTCGGTCTTGGTGCCTTCGGGTTCCACGACGTTGAGGTGGTACGTAGCGGGCTGGACGCGCCGACACTGGTGATCCGGGGTGCGGCTGGCGAACTGGCTGGTAAGGCCGGTATCGGTCGATGGCACCTGGCCTTGTCCCATACCGACGATCTGGCTGCCGCCGTGGTGGTGGCCTCGGCTGTGGCCCCGGTAGTCAGGGTCTAGACGTGCTGGCGCTAGACGCGTTGGTCATGACGCGCACGTGCCCCTAGCGCCGAGGGCACCAGGGTCGTAGCGTCGGGTCTGATGCAACCGGTCCTCACCACCGTCGAGATGGGCGAGATCGACGCCCGTGCCGCCGCCACCACCCCACTCGACACGCTCGTAGAGCGGGCCGGGACCGCCGTGGCGCTGGCCGCCATGGACATGATGGGCGGAGCGTATGGACGGCGGGTTGTCCTTATCTGCGGCAAGGGCAACAACGGAGCCGACGGCCGGGTGGCGGCCCGCTTGCTGGCCCGCCGGGGTGCTCGGGTGCGGATCGTGGCCCCCGACGAGCCCGGTGTCATCGGAGGATCGGGCGTACCTGTCGATCTGGTGGTCGATGCTGCCTTCGGTACTGGGTTCCGAGGTGCCTATGACGCCCCCGTAGTGGCTTCAGGGATCCCGGTGCTGGCCGTCGACATCCCCTCCGGCGTGTCGGGTGACACCGGTGAAGCTCTGGGCCGGGTGCTGGCGGCTGACCGGACGGTCACGTTCGTGGCCCCGAAGCCCGGGCTCCTCCAATGGGACGGCGTCCCTCTGGCGGGCGAGGTGGTCGTGGTCGACATCGGCCTGGCCCCAGAGGCCGATCGGACGGCCGAAGGGACGGCCGAAGGGACGGCTGCAGGTACGACTGCAGGTACGACTGCAGGGACGGCTCGTCGGATCGACCGGATAGAGGACGTCGATATCGTCGATCTACTGGCGGAGCGTCGGCCACAGGGTCATAAGTGGTCGGCCGCCGTGCTGGTGGTGGCCGGCTCCCCGGGGATGACCGGCGCGGCCGAACTGTGCGCCCGGGCCGCCTACCGGGCCGGAGCGGGCATGGTGCGCCTCGGGGTCCCAGGAGGTGACCGAGGTGCGCTGGTGGCCAGCGAGGCCGTCGGGATCGAACTACCCACCACTGGATGGGCCGAAGACGCACTGACTGGAGCCGACCGGTGCCGGGCCGTGGCGGTCGGACCTGGGCTAGGGCGCGCACCAAGGGCGGGGGACGAGGTCCGGCGGTTCATCAGTGGGTCGCTGGTCCCGGTAGTGGTCGATGCCGATGGGCTGACCGCCTTGGGCCGTGTCGACCTGCACCCTCTGGTGGCGACGGCACCCGTGGTGCTCACCCCTCATGACGGCGAGTACGAACGCCTGACCGGTGTACCTCCCGGCCCGGACCGGGTGGAGGCGGCCCGCCGATTAGCTGCGGCCAGCGGAGTGGTGGTGCTGGTGAAGGGGCCAACTACTGCAGTGGCCGATCCGTCCGGTCGAGTCCTGTTGGCCACGGCCGGCAACCCGGCACTGGCGTCAGCCGGTACTGGTGACGTCCTGTCCGGAGTGATCGCCGCCTTCCTCGCTCGAGGGGTTCCCGCCCTCGAAGCCGCCGCCCTGGCTGCCCATGTGCACGGGAGGGCTGGGGCGCTCGGGCACCGCTCAGGCCTAGTGGCCGGTGATCTGCCCGACCTGGTGGCCCGCATTCTCGACGTCCGTCGATAGCGATCCTGGTAGCAGCCGTCCCGACGGACAGCGGGGTGCCGGCACCGGCTGGTTGGGCCGACCGACTGGCACGGGCGGTACCATGCGCCGGTGGCCACCGGTTCCCGACTTGATGCGCTCGCCGTGCTCGCAGACCAAGCGGCCGCCTGCACCCGGTGCCCGTTGGCGGCCACCCGCACCCAGGTGGTCTTCGGGGCCGGTGACCCTGATGCCGCGCTCATGATCGTGGGCGAGGCCCCTGGCCGCGACGAGGACCGCGATGGACTGCCGTTCGTCGGCCGGTCCGGTCGCCTCCTCGATACGTTGCTGGCCGACGAGGTCGGTATCGACCGGACCCAGGTCTATATCGCCAACGTCATCAAGTGCCGGCCCCCGGACAATCGGAACCCGAAGGCCGAAGAGATCGCTGCTTGCCGGCATTACCTGGACGACCAGATAGCCCTGGTGGCGCCCATTGTGGTGGTCACCCTGGGCAACTTCGCCACGAAACTGCTGCTCACCACCGACCTCGGTATCACGGCGGTCCGAGGGACCGCCTATCCGCTGGGGGACACCAAGGTGGTGCCCACGTTCCACCCGGCAGCTGCCCTACGGGGGTCAGCCGATGTCCTGACCTCTATGCGCGACGACTTCGCACGCGCCGCCCAGCTGATCGGACGGGCGGCGTGACCGCGGCTCTGGAGTTGACCTCTTCATCGGCCGAGTCCACTCGCCAGTTGGCCGCGGTGATGGCTGCGGTGTGCCGGCCCGGGGATGTACTCCTGCTCTCGGGCGACCTGGGAGCGGGCAAGACGGCGTTCGCTCAAGGGTTCGGCCGGGCCCTCGGCATCGAGGAGCCCATCACCAGTCCTACCTTCACCCTGGTGCGCCAGTACGAAGTGGTAGGCGGGCCCGAAGGGATCCGAACGCTGCTGCATGCTGATGTCTATCGACTCGATCACACGGCCGAGATCGCCGACCTGGGCCTCGGCCAACTGGTCGAGGATGGCGGCGTGGCGCTGGTGGAGTGGGGCGATGCCGCCGAGCCGGTGCTGGGTGACGGCGCCTTGTCGCTGTGGCTGGTGGCCGACCCCGAAGATGACGACCGCCGGATGATCAGGGTGGCGGCAGACGGACCGGCCTGGGCCGATCGATGGTCGGCCCTGGCGGCAGCGTTGGCACCGTGGGAGGTAGTGAGGTGACGGTAGAGCCGATTGTGGATGTAACCGGGCCTACCCGACCCATCGTGTTGGCCATCGAGTCGGCCACTGATCTGGTGGGCGCGGCCCTGCTGCGGCCCGACGATCCTTCCGGTGGGACTGATCCTGGCTCGGGCAGCGCAGTCGAGCGCAGCCACCTAGGGGGACGGGCGCATGCCGAGCTCCTGGCTCCGGCCATCGAGGAGGTCTGCGCCCTATCGGGGTGCGTGCTGGCCGATGTGGGAGCACTGGCCGTCGACATCGGTCCCGGCCTGTTTACCGGGCTCCGGGTGGGAGTGGCCACGGCCAAGGCCCTCGGCCAAGCCCTCGGGCTCGGCGTGGTTGGAGTAACCAGTCTGGACATCCTGGCCGCAGCCGCACTCGACCTGGCCGGACCGGATCGGGCTGCCCGGGTAGTAGCCGTGGTGGACGCCCGTCGCCGGGAGGTCTTTGCCGCCGCCTACGACTTCGGCGCCAACTCGGCCGGGACCATCCCAGGGGAAGCCATCCCAGATCCGGCTGATATGCGGGACGACCGGAACGAGGCCTTGGACCCTGACGAGCTGGTGGCCTGGCTCGACGCCATGGTGTCCGAGGGTCCGGTGCTGGTGGTGGGCGATGGTGCCGTCCGCTACCTCGACCTGTTGGCTCCTCGGCCCGGTGTCGACTGCGAGCTGGCCAGCCAGGTATCTGCGCCGTCGCCGACCACCTTGGCGCGGCTGGCATCCCGTCGCCTGGCCGCAGGAGCGTTGCCCGTTCCCTCAGGAGAACTGTTGCCCGACTACCGGCGCCACGCCGACGCCAAGATCAACTGGGAGGAGCGCGCCCCACAGCGTACGGCCCCGCCCGCCGCAGACGGCCGGCCGTGATCCTGCCCCCTGGCGGCCCCGGAGTTCCCGGCGGTGCAGTCCCCCCCGGCGGAGGTGATGGCCCCATCCCCCCGGGAGCTGACCATGGCCAGCTCCCCGTGGTGATCGCCCCGATGCGCGCTCGGGATCTGAGGTCGGTGCTGCGGATCGAGGGGCAGGTATTCGACGAGCCGTGGTCCAAGCGCCTATTCGAAGAAGAGCTGGCCCAGCGCACGTCGCGGGCCTACCGGGCCGCCTGGGTCGGCAACCAGCTGGTGGGCTATGCCGGGCAGATGTCCATCGATGACGAGGCGCACGTCAACAACGTCGGCGTGGACCCCCTGTGGCAGGGCCGACGGCTGGGCACGGTGCTCATGTGCGACCTGGTGCGCACCGCCCTGGCCCGCGGGTCGGCTCACCTGACTCTGGAGGTGCGGGTGGGCAACGAGCCGGCCATCGCCCTCTACCGCCGGTTCGGGATGGCACCGGTGGGTGTGCGCCCGAACTACTACCCCCAAGGTGGCGACGCGCTGATCATGTGGGTCCGGGACATCGACACCGGCGAGTATGCGCAACGGTTGAGCGCCATCGAGGGCTCGCTGGCACCGTTTGTCCTGGTCGATCGGCGCACCTAGCCATATCGGCTGACTCGGCCGCTGCCCGTGGCTAATCTCCACTGCGTGACCGCCGCATCGACGACCATCGACGACTCGCATCCGATCCGCCGAGTTCTCGGCATCGAAACCTCATGCGACGAAACAGCCGCCTCGGTCGTGGAGGGCGGCACCACCATCGTCTCCTCGGTGGTCTCCAGTCAGATCGACCTGCACGCTCGCTATGGCGGAGTGGTGCCTGAACTGGCCGGCCGCGCCCACGTGGAGCTGCTCACCCCGGTCCTTACCGACGCCCTCGAGCAAGCCGGTTCCGACCACACCGGCCGAGGTATCGACGGTATCGCTGTCACCCATGGACCTGGCCTCATCGGGTCGCTCCTGGTAGGGGTGGCCGAGGCCAAGGCGCTGTCGATGGCCTGGGGGGTGCCGCTGGTCGGGGTCAACCACCTCGAAGCCCATCTCTTTGCCTCGCTGCTCGAGCAGCCCGACCTGGGCTGGCCGCTGCTGGTCCTCTTGGTCTCGGGTGGCCACACCTTAGTGATCGAGGTCACCGCCCCCGGCGAGTACCGGCTCATGGGCAGCACCATCGATGACGCCGCCGGTGAGGCCTTCGACAAAGTGGCCCGGTTCATCGGCCTGGGCTACCCCGGAGGCCCAGCCATCGATGCCCTCGCACCGCAGGGGAACCCCAAGGCCTACGCCTTTCCTCGATCGATGCCCGGAGACGGCTACGACTTCTCGTTCAGTGGGCTCAAGACTTCGGTCGTCAATAAGGTGCGCAAGGAACCCGAAGCCTCGACCGCCGACGTAGCCGCCTCGTTCCAGGAGGCAGTGGTGGACGTGCTGGTCACCAGAGCCCGGGCCGCCGCAGCCGATGTCGGGGCGCGAGCCATCTGCCTGGCCGGGGGCGTGGCCGCCAACTCGTTGCTGCGAGCCCGGATCGAACAGGCCTGCGCCGAAGACGGCATCGGGGCGTTCCTGCCCAGCCGGGCTCTGTGCACCGATAATGCCGCCATGGTGGCCGCCGCCGGCTACTGGCGCCTGCACCATGGGGACCGCAGCCCGCTGACGCTGGCTGCTGATCCGAACTTGCGCCTGGTCTCCACCGTTTGAACTGCACGGCCTGAACTGCACGGCCTGAACTGCACGGCCTGAACTGCACCGTTTGAACTGCACCGTTTGAACTGCACGTCTCCCTGGCCTACCTGGCACCCGACCAGGGGATCGAACAGGCACCCGACCAGGGCATCGATGGGGCTGGCTGGCACTCTAGGGGCGCGGTTGCCAACCGAGGCTGGGCCGGGTATCGTTGGCACTCTCAACCCTCGACTGCCAAACGTGCCACAGGAGGCCCGAATCATGAGTCTGTACCCCCTCGACGACCGCATCGTCGTCCAGCCCGGCGAGTCCGAGGAGACCACCGCTTCCGGTCTGGTCATCCCCGACACCGCCAAAGAGAAGCCCCAGCAGGGTGAAGTTCTCGCCGTCGGCCCCGGCCGCCGCTCCGAGACGACCGGCGAGCTCATTCCCCTCGACATCGTGGTCGGCGACACCGTCGTCTACTCCAAGTACGGAGGCACTGAGATCAGCGCTGACGGCAAGGACCTGCTGATTCTCTCGAGCCGCGACATCCTGGCCAAGGTGACGAAGTAATGGCCAAGATGCTCAAGTTCGACGAGGCCGCCCGCCGCGGCCTCGAGGCCGGCGTCAATAAACTGGCCGACGTAGTCAAGGTGACGCTTGGGCCGAAGGGCCGCAACGTCGTGATCGAGAAGAAGTTCGGTGCTCCCACTATCACCAACGACGGCGTATCCATCGCCCGTGAGGTAGAGCTCGAGGACCCCTTCGAGAACATGGGCGCCCAGCTCGTCAAGGAAGTCGCCACCAAGACCAACGACGTCGCCGGTGACGGAACCACGACGGCCACGGTGCTGGCCCAGGCGCTTATTCGCCAGGGACTGCGCAACGTGGCTGCCGGAGCCAACCCCCTCGGTCTCCGCAAGGGAATCGACAAGGGTGTGGCCGCCGCCGTCGCTTCGATCAAGAAGCAGGCCAAGGAGATCGACTCGAAGACGGAGATCGCCCAGGTGGCCTCCATTTCCGCAGCCGACTCGGCCATCGGCGAGGTCCTGGCTGACGCCATCGACCGCGTCGGCAAGGACGGGACCGTCACGGTCGAAGAGTCCAACACGTTCGGCATCGAGCTCGAGTTCACCGAGGGCATGCAGTTCGACAAGGGCTACCTCTCCCCGTACTTCGTCACTGACGCCGAGCGCCAGGAGGCCGTCCTGGACGACCCCTTGATCCTCTTCGTCAACGGCAAGATCAGCGCCGTCCACGACCTGGTTCCCGTCCTCGAGAAGGTCATGCAGACCGGCAAGCCGCTGCTGATCATCGCTGAGGACATCGAGGGCGAGGCTTTGGCCACCCTGGTCGTCAACAAGATCCGTGGCACGTTCACCTCGGTCGCCGTCAAGGCCCCCGGATTCGGTGAGCGCCGCAAGGCGATGCTCCAGGACATGGCCGTGCTGTCCGGTGCCCAGGTGATCTCTGAGGAGATCGGCCTGAAGCTCGACACCACCACCGTGGACCTGCTGGGCAGCGCCCGTCGCGTCATCGTCACCAAGGACAACACCACCCTCATCGAGGGCGGCGGGTCTGCGGATGACGTCAAGGGACGGATCGCTCAGATCAAGCGCGAGATCGACGACACCGATTCCGACTGGGACCGCGAGAAGCTGCAGGAGCGGCTGGCCAAGCTGGCTGGTGGCGTAGCCGTGGTCAAGGTCGGAGCAGCCACCGAGGTGGAACTCAAGGAGAAGAAGCACCGCATCGAAGATGCACTCTCCGCCACCCGGGCCGCAGTTGAAGAGGGCATCGTGGCCGGTGGCGGTACCGCACTGGTCCGCTCGCGTGCCGCCGTGCAGGCCGTCATCGACACCCTGGAGGGTGACGAGGCCACTGGCGCCACCATCGTGCTGAAGGCTCTGGCTGCACCGTTGGAGGCCATCGCCAACAATGCCGGCCTCGAGGGTTCGGTCTACGTCAAGGAAGTGGAGAGCAAGAAGGGCCACATCGGCCTGAACGCCGCCACGGGCGAGCTCGAGGACCTGGTCAAGGCCGGCGTCATCGACCCGGCCAAGGTGACCCGCTCTGCACTGCAGAACGCGGCCTCCATCGCCGGACTCCTGCTGACCACCGAGGCGCTCGTTGCCGACAAGCCCGAGAAGGGTGACGGCGGCGCTGCTGCTGCCGCCGCTGCCATGGGTGGCGGCATGGGCGGCATGGGTGGCATGGGCGGCATGATGTAGTCACACCGCCGGTCCGCAGTCTGGGCCGGCACGCTGCACCGGGCTGCTTTGAACAGCACGAGGCAGCACGTATCGCAGACGATGGCCGGGCCCACGGGTCCGGTCATCGTCGCGTCCAGGGGCAATCACACCATGAAGACCTGGACTCCGTCGATCGCTTCGTAGTCTCGGTCCTGGGTCACCACTGGTAGTTCGTGGACGATGGCGGTGGCGGCGATGAGGGCGTCGAGCACTGGAACCCGGCGGTTGCGGGACCGGAGATCGGCCACGATACGGGCAAAGGTGCGTGCCACCTCGGCGTCCACCGGCAGGGGGGTCCAGTTGGACTCGACGGCGGCCAGGGTGGCCACCCGATCGGCCCGGACGTCGTCTCCAGCCAGGAGCACACCGAGCGTCAGCTCAGCGACAGTGACCACGGAGATCTCGGTAGTGCCTGCATCGGGCACGGAAGCAAGCGGGCGACCGGTCTCGGTGGCCACGAAGTACGAGGTGTCGAGGAGAACGTTCATACGTCGTCGGTGGTATCGCCGGCGTACTCGCGTACCTGGGCCAGCAGTCCTCGGTCGCCAGGGTGGCGGGCGGCAATCTGCATGGCCGTGGCCCAGGAGACCTTGCGAGGCTGCTCGATCGGGACGATGGCAGCCACCGGCCGACGGTCGACGGTGATCGTCAACCGCTCACCTGCTTCGACCCGCCGGAGCACGGCGCTCATGGTGTTACGTAGTTCGCGGACCGAGACCCGTTCATCTTCCATGTCTCCAAATGTAGCCATATGTGTACTCATGTGTCACACCACCCATCTTCCACCCGAACCACTGTGGTCTGGCACGAAGCGTGGCAGGGGGGTGTTTCGGTGTGGGATCCAAAGATCACGGCGGCCCGGACCGGGTCATCGCCGAGTCTGGGTAGACCAGCGAGGCGTCAAGGCCGCAGAAGGGCCTGTGGGTCCTCTACTGGACCATCGGTCGGGCTTCTACGCTACCGTCCGTCGGAATTCGACCATGTGCGGCAGTGGCGACGGCCACGGCCAAGGCCAAGGCCAAGGCCACGGAGTGGCTACAGCTGGCCTCGCCGGTCCACCGGACGCCGAGCGACGCGGCCGCCAGCCGAGGGATCAGCCCTGCTGCTCGGGCACGTAGTGCCGGTCTCCGGCCGGGTCGGTCCACACCCGCATCTTGCGGTCTGTACCCGGTTCGGTGAACACCCGCATCTTGCGGTCTGTACCCGGGTCGGTGAACACCTCGTCAGTGGGGACCCAGCCCGGCTCAGGTTGATCCGATTCGCCGTGCCGTCGGACGAACAGGCTCCAGATGACGGCATTCGCTCCGGCCATCTGGGCATGTTCGATCATCCGGTAGAGGGCGGGGCGACGGGTGTCCTCGAGGAGCTTGGTGTACTGCTTTACCTCGCCCCCTGCCAGGGCTCTGAAACCGGCCGTGAACCCCTTGGCTGCCCCCATGGACCGCACCACGAGTCCGAACACCAGGCCGATGTTGTGCTCGATGGTCCACTCGGGAAACTCGAGCGCTGTGGTGATCGGGAACTGGATCCGACCTTCCGGTGCTGCTTGCTGATCAGACACAGGGCTGCTCCTGTCCGGGCGTCCCAAGACCGAGCCGCCGCTGCGTTCCCTTCGTACCGAACGATCGTTTCTGCTTCCGGACCCCGGAGTAACTGCCGGCAGGTCCGACGACTGGGTGCCCCTAGTCTCACGGGTGATGTCGCCCACTGATCCCCGGCACCGGACCGGCCCCCAGGAGATCCCCCGACCGCCGTCGCACCGGCTCGGCGGAGACGCGCCCTGGGCGCACCTCGGCGTCGACGTTCGATCGTCCGTGCGGCTCGACACCGTCGTATCCGCAGTCACCTCGAGGGACCGAGCGGCCGATGCCGATACCGTCGCCGCCGAGGTCTCCGAGTTCGCTCGTTCGTTTGCTGGCGCGTTTCCTGATGCCAACCCTGCCGCCGTCCTGGTGGCCTTGTTCGAAGAGGATGGCGAGGCCCGGGTGCTGCTCACTGTCCGTTCCTCGCGCCTGCGGTCCCACCAGGGCGAGGTGGCCTTCCCCGGGGGCAAGCTCGACGCCGATGAGGGGATCGATAAGGGCGCCCTGCGCGAAGCGCACGAGGAGGTCGGCCTCGACCCCGCCCTGGTGCAGATCGTCGGTCACCTGACGGCCATGCCCACCGTCTCGTCCAACACCCTGATGACCCCGGTGGTGGCCGTATTGGACAGTCGTCCGGTCACGTCACCCGCCCCCGACGAAGTGTCCCGAGTCTTCGATGTGGCCCTGGCCGATCTGCTGGCCGACGGGGTGTTCGCCGAGGAGTGGTGGGCCGTCCCGGGCCGCAACGGGGTCGACGGGGAGCTCGGCGGCGAGTTTCCGGTGTGGTTCTTCAGCGTGGCCGACGAGACCATCTGGGGCGCTACGGCCCGGGTGCTGACCGAGCTTCTGTGCCTGGTCCTCGACGTGGCGGGCCCCTCGTCGCCCCGCCGGCGATGATCCAGTAGTCGGGGCGGCTGATCGACTGATCGGGCCCGGATACGGGCCCCTCGCGCAGGCGGTATCGTAGGGCCAGGTCGGTCGGCGCAGTGTCGGAGCTGCCACCGTCCCTGAGGCACGTCGAATCGCAACCAGGGTCCGGAGGACATTTCAGTGGCTGAGTTAGAGATTGGCATCTTCAAGTCGGGACGGAGGGCCTACGGGTTCGATGACATCGCCATCGTCCCGAGCCGTCGCACCCGCGACCCCGAAGATGTCGACGTCAGCTGGCAGATCGATGCCTACAAGTTCGAGCTGCCCCTCATGGCCTCGGCTATGGACGGCGTGGTCAGCCCCTCGACGGCCATCGAGATCGGCCGCCTCGGCGGACTCGGCGTACTGAACCTCGAGGGCCTATGGACCCGCTACGAGGACCCGTCTGCCCTCTTCGACGAGATCCGTGAGCTGCCGACCGAAAAGGCCACCTCTCGGATGCAGCAGATGTACGCCGAGCCGGTCCAACTCGACTTGGTCACCCAGCGCATCCAGGAGATGAAGGCGGCCGGCATCACCACCGCCGCCTCGGTCACCCCCCAGAAGACCACCATGTTCGCTCCCGCTCTGCTGGCCGCCGAGCTCGACATCCTGGTCATTCAGGGCACGGTCGTCTCGGCCGAGCACGTCTCCAAGACAGTCGAGCCGCTCAACCTCAAGCGATTCATCCGCGAGTTCGAGGTCCCGGTCATCGTGGGTGGCTGTGCGTCCTACCAAGCCGGTCTCCACCTGATGCGCACCGGTGCGGTCGGCGTGCTGGTCGGCGTCGGTCCCGGCAATGCCTGCACCACCCGAGGCGTCCTCGGTATCGGGGTCCCCCAAGCCACGGCCATCGCCGATGTGGCCGGGGCCCGGATGCGTCACCTCGACGAGACCGGCGTCTACGTCCACGTCATCGCCGATGGCGGCATGTCCAAGGGTGGCGATATCGCCAAGGCGGTCGCCTGCGGCGCCGACGCCGTCATGCTCGGCTCACCCCTGTCGTCCGCAGTCGAGGCTCCGGCCCGCGGCTTCCACTGGGGCATGGCCACCTTCCACCCGACGCTGCCTCGTGGCGCACGGGTCAAGACCACCACCCGGGGCACGCTCCAAGAGATCCTCCTCGGCCCGGCTCATGAGAATGACGGCCGCATGAACCTGTTCGGTGCGTTGCGCACGGCCATGGCCACGTGCGGCTACCAGACGGTCAAGGAGTTCCAGAAGGCAGAGGTCATGGTGGCCCCCGCGCTCCAGACCGAGGGCAAGGACCTGCAGCGTGCGCAGGGCGTCGGCATGGGCCATTGAGCCCTTCCGTTCCCACTGACGACCCTCGCGAGGGTCCGGTACTGGTCGTCGACTTCGGTGCCCAATACGCCCAGCTGATCGCCCGCCGGGTGCGCGAGGCTCACGTCTACTCCGAAATCGTCCCGCACACGACAACCGCGGCCGAGTTCGCCGCTCGTCGCCCCTCGGGCATCATCTTGTCCGGCGGCCCGAAGTCGGTCAACGAGACCCCGGCGCCGTCCATCGACCCGGCCATCTACGACCTCGGGATTCCGATCCTGGGTATCTGTTACGGCGCCCAGCTCATCACCCAGCATTTGGGTGGCGAGGTGGCCCGCACCGGACGTGGCGAGTACGGACGCACCCCGCTGACCATCACCGGCTCGTCGCCGATCTTCACTGACTGGCCCGAGTCGGCCGAAGTGTGGATGAGCCATGGGGACGCCATCACCCAGGTGCCCGAGGGCTTCGTGGCCACCGCCAACTGCCCCGACGCCCCGGTGGCTGCCCTCCACGACCCCGACCGGGGCATCTTCGGTGTGCAGTTCCACCCCGAAGTGGTCCACACCGAGCACGGCCGAGACCTGCTCGAGCGCTTCTTGTACGACATCTGCCACTGCCCGCCGTCATGGACCCACACCTCGATCATCGAGAGCCAAGTGGCCGCGGTACAGGCCCAGGTGGGCAACTCCCCGGTGCTGTGCGCCCTGTCCGGCGGCGTCGACTCGGCGGTAGCGGCCGCCCTGGTGCACAAGGCCATCGGTGACCAGCTCACCTGTGTCTACGTCGACACCGGGCTCATGCGGGCCAACGAGTCCGAGCAGGTGGAGGAGACCTTCCGCCGCCAGTTCCACATCGACCTGGTCCACGTGAAGGCCGCCGACCGATTCTTCGAGGCCCTGGCCGGGGTGACCGACCCCGAGCGCAAGCGCAAGATCATCGGCGAGCTCTTCATTCGTATCTTCGAAGAGGTGGCTCGCGACCTGGTGGTCGAGAAGGGTCACCTCGAAGAGGCTGAAGGCACTGACGACGAGCCCTCGGGCTACCTGGTCCAAGGGACCCTCTACCCCGACGTGATCGAGTCCGGCTTCGGCACGGCTGCCACCATCAAGTCCCACCACAACGTGGGTGGCCTTCCCGACGACTTGGCCTTCGATCTGGTCGAACCGCTGCGCTTGTTGTTCAAGGACGAGGTCCGCGCCGTGGGCGAGGAGCTGGGCCTGCCCACCGACATCGTGTGGCGCCAGCCGTTCCCCGGACCGGGGCTGGCCGTTCGCATCGTGGGTGAGGTCACCCAGGAGCGTGCCGAGATCCTTCGGGCCGCCGATGCCATCGTGGTCGAGGAAGTCCGCAAGGCTGGCCTCTACCGCGAGTTGTGGCAGAGCTTCGCCGTCCTACCTGCGGTGCGCACCGTTGGCGTCATGGGGGACGGGCGTACGTACGCCTATCCGATCATCATCCGGGCTGTCACCAGCGACGATGCCATGACGGCAGATTGGGCACGACTGCCCTACGACCTCCTCGAGCGTCTCTCCTCTCGCATCATCAACGAGGTCGAGGGCGTCAACCGGGTGGCACTGGACATCACGTCCAAGCCGCCCGGCACCATCGAGTGGGAGTGACCACCTGGGGCGGGGGCCCCGGACAGCACCCCGACAGTGGTCAGATGGCCTTCGGCGCAGCCCCGCAGTTCGAGCCGGTCGGTCGAGATGAGCTCATCGTGGGGCTCACGCCACCCCAGACGGCATCCGTTGTCCACCGTGGCGGTCCGCTGTTGATCGTGGCCGGGGCTGGATCCGGTAAGACGAGAGTGCTCACCCGCAGGATCGCCCACCTCATCGCTAGCGGCGATGCCGCCCCGTGGCAGATCCTGGCCATCACCTTCACCAACAAGGCGGCCGGTGAGATGAAGCACCGGGTGGCCGAGCTGGTCGGACCCCGAGCGGGGCGCATGTGGGTCTCGACCTTCCACTCGGCGTGCGTGCGGATCCTGCGGGCCCACGGCGACCGTCTCGGCTACAAGGGCAGTTTCACCATCTACGACGATGCCGACTCGCGCCGCTTGGTCGAGATCATCGCTCGCGAGCTCGACATCGACACCAAGAAGATGTCACCTCGATCCATGCTCGGCCAGATCAGTCAGGCCAAGTCGCGCCAGCAGGGCCCCGTCGAGTTCCGCCAAGCGGCCATCTCCATCTTCGACCGCCGCATCGCCGACGTCTTCGACCTCTATCAGCGGCGGATGCTGGCGGCCAACGCCATGGACTTCGACGACCTACTGCTGAACGCGGTTCGTCTGTTCCACGAGCACCCCGACGTGCTCGAGCACTACCGGGGACGGTTCACCCACATCCTGATCGACGAGTACCAAGACACCAACGCCGTGCAGAACGCGCTGGCTGTGCAACTCGCGGGTGGACACCGCAACATCGTGGTGGTGGGGGACAGCGACCAGTCGGTCTATCGGTTCCGGGGTGCGGACATCTCCAACATCCTCGACTTCGAAAAGGCGTTTCCAGACGCCACAGCCATCACTCTCGACCAGAACTTCCGATCCACCCAGACCATTTTGGATGCGGCCAACGCCGTCATCACCAACAACGTCTCCCGTAAGGCCAAGTCGCTGTGGACCGAGCAAGGGGCCGGCGACCAGATCGTCCGCTACCGGGCCGAGGACGAGCACGACGAGGCCGAATGGGTGGCCCACGAGATCATCCGGCTGCGGTCCGACCAGTCCCTCAAGTGGGGCGACGTGGCCATCTTCTACCGGACCAACGCCCAGAGCCGGGCCTTGGAAGAAGCCATGGTCCGAGCAGAGGTGCCTTACAAGGTGGTGGGTGGCACCAAGTTCTACGACCGCAAGGAGGTCAAGGACGTCCTGGCCTACCTGCGGGTGCTGGTCAACCCGGACGACGAGGTGAGCTGGCGCCGCATTGTGAACGTGCCCAAACGCGGCGTGGGCGACACGTCGGTGGCCAAGCTGTCCGGATGGGCTGGCCGCCAGGGGGTCTCCTTCGGTGACGCCGTAGCCGAGGCTGGCGAGGCCGGACTGGGCGGCAAGGCGGGCAAGTCCCTGGAGGACCTCGCCGACCTGCTGGCCGACCTGCGTACGCAGATGGCCGTGCCCGACCTGGTGGACGCCGACGGCGATGCGCTCGCCCCTGGGTTCGCCCCCGAGCCGGCCCGGTCAGGCGATTCCGGGGGCGCCAGCGACACAGGTGTCGATGGGGGATCGCCGTCCGAAGCCGACAGCCCAGCCATCACCCTGCTCGGTCCCGGCGAGTTGGTGACGGCCATCGTGGAGCGCACCGGCTACCGCAGCGAGCTCTTGTCGGACGGCACCATCGAGGCGCTCGGTCGGGTGGAGAACGTGGACGAGCTGGTCGGGGTGGCTGGGGAGTACCGCACGCTGGCCGAGTTCTTGGAGGCGGCCGCCTTGGTGGCCGATTCGGACCAGCTCGGCGGCGACGGCACCACGGTCTCGTTGATGACCATGCACATCGCCAAGGGACTCGAGTTTCCGGCCGTGTTCCTGGTCGGCATGGAGGACGGCATCTTTCCGCACATGCGCTCGCTCGGTGACCCGGTGGAACTCGAGGAAGAGCGCCGCCTCTGCTACGTGGGCATCACCCGGGCCGAGCGCCATCTCTACGTGTCCCACGCCTGGAGTCGGATGCTGTGGGGGAACACCAGCTCCAACATCCCGAGCCGCTTCCTCAATGAGATCCCGGCCGAGCTGGTGCGCGACGTCGCCGTCGAGCGCGGCTGGGGATCGTCGGGTTCGACCCTCGGTGGGTCGTCTGGGTCGTTCCGGCGCTCCTCGGCACCCGAGGAGCGCCAGGGCACGCCTGGTCGTTCGGTCTTCGGTAGCGGCGTGTCCCCGGGGGAGTCGGCCTTCGACGCCAACGGCCGGCGAAAGCGGGTGGCGGAGTCGACCGGTGCCGAATTGCTGGAATTGGTGGTGGGCGACCTAGTAGTCCACGGCACATGGGGCGAGGGCCGAGTGGTCGCCGCCGGCGGGTCCGGTGACGATGCCGAGGCTGAGGTCATCTTCACCTCAGTCGGGCGGAAGAAGCTTCTGCTGCGCATGGCCCCGATCAAACGAGCTTGAGGATCATCCTCGTGATGAAGCTGGCTGCCAAGTGGCTGGCCAGTGTCACGCAACCGTCAGGATCGATCCCTACCCTGCGAAGGGTGCCGGACTTCGATGGGTGCCGCGTGAGAAACTAGTAGTCATCGAGGCTCGTGGCTGAGGCTGTTTCCGGATAGCCGCAGGCGAGTCGACCATCGACGACGTCGGATCAAGTTCCAGGAGCAGTGTGCCGCCCAAGATCATCTTCGACCAGGATCAATCGCCAGCAGTCGGCGACGGGCTGCCCTCGGTCGGCTCCACCCCTCCTAGGTCCGAGCCCACCGGTAGGCCTCGGCGTGCCCATGCGCTGGCCAAGCCTCCTCGTCGGGAGCGTCGGGCGCTACGCAAGCAGAAGCGTCGGGAGCGGTCCACCGTGGTCGGACGCCATCCGAAGACAACGATCTTCCTAGTGATCATGATCCTCCTCACCCCACTGTGGGCATCACTGGGGTCGGCCGCGACCGACCCATCCCTCGGCCCGAGCGCCGGCAGCCGGCTGGCCGAATGGGTACGCGATCACGGAGGGGGCGGCCTCGTCACCTGGACCGAGGACGTCTGGTACACGTGGAACGCCCCTCCCCAGGGCGGTAAGCCGACCGCCGGTGCCATCCCCAATGCCGTGGTCACCCCCACCACCATCGCAGTTCCCACTGGGCCTGCTCACCTCCCAGCCCCCGCCGCCATCGTGCCCTTCGTATCTGCGCCCACCGCCGGCGAGGGCCAATGGCATCCGATCGGCCGCTCTGTGGTCGGTATCCCCACCACCTATGCCGCCTATCTTCGCCCCAACGCAGTGAACACCAGCCTGGTCACCGGGGTGGCGTGGATGGACACGAAGTTGCTGAGGGCCAAGCTCTATGCCGGCTCGGCCATCCCGGGGACCGGACAGACCTTTGCCGCCGAGGCACCGATCACTGGCGCGGCGCTGACCACGTTGGACGCGGCCTTCAACTCCGGATTCCGGATGCAGGACGCCTCGGGTGGCTTCTACCTCGACGGCATCACGGCAGCACCTCTCCAGGCCGGCAAGGCGTCACTGGTGATCGACTCGGCGGGCAACGTCGCCATCGGTTCCTGGGGCTCTGAGGTATCGATGACCCCGACCACGGTGGCCGTGCGCCAGAACCTCGATCTGGTGGTCGACAAGGGCCAGCCGGTGGCTGGCCTCAACAGCAATGACAACCACCAGTGGGGGGCGACCCTGGGCGGCCGAGTCCAGGTGTGGCGGTCCGGAGTGGGGATCACGGCCACCGGAGCACTTGTCTATGTGGGTGGTGCCGGGCTGTCCATCGTGGACCTGGCCAACGTGCTGGTGCGTGCCGGTGCGGTGCGGGCCATGGAGATGGATATCAACACCGCCTGGGTGAACTTCACCAGCTTCCCCCTGGCCTATGGGGTGCCGGCCTCGGCAGCCAGCGGAACCAAGCTGACGGCCGACGAGGCGACATCGCCGGCGCGCTACTTCTCGACGCTGTCGCGCGACTTCTTCACCATGTCGGTGCGTCCGGTGGCCGTCCCGGCGGCGGGCTCGCACTATAGGAAGGCCCGAGGCTGACCGTCTCGGTGGGCGGAGGAATGGCCAGAGCCCACTACGAGAGCGAACTCCTGCGCTAGGTGGCTGAGATGGCCATCTGCCGGCGAGCTCGTCCTGTTCGATCGCAGCTGCCGTTACACGGTCAGCCCGGCATGCGGCGCCACACCGCTCGAGGCAGCAGCTTCATCACGGCGAACACCCACCGCAGAATGGGCGGCGTGTAGACCACATGGGTCCCTGACCCGATGCCCTTGATGACGGCTTCCGCCACCGCCTCGGGCGTCGTGGAGAACGGAGCCGGGTCCATCCCCTCGGTCATCCTGCCCACCACGAATCCAGGCCGGACGATGGTCACGGCCACCCCGGAGCCGACGAGTGAGTCCCCCAGACCTTGGGCGAACGCATCGAGTCCGGCCTTGGTCGAGCCGTAGATGTAGTTGGCCTTGCGGGCCCGGTCACCGGCCACCGACGAGATGACCACGATCCGCCCGTAGCCCTGGGCCCGCATGCACGCAGCGGTGGCCACCAGCGATACGGCCAGCCCGGTGAAATTGGTGGTGATCAGTTCGCCTACGGCCTGCGGGTCGGCCTCCAACTCGGCCTGGCCCCCGAGGGCGCCGGCAGCAGCCACCACCAGGTCGACATCGCCAAACCGGGCGAAGATGTCGTTGATCACGGCGGGCGTGCCGGCCAAGTCGGTGGTGTCGAAGGCCACAGTCTCGACCACGTCGGCACCAGCGGCCCGAGCCGAATCGGCGGCGGCATCGAGGCGCTCGCTCGGTCGTCCGGCCAGGATGACCGTCTTGCACCGGCCCGGCACCAAGCCGGCCACGATGGCTTGGGCGATCTCGGAGGCTCCTCCGAGGACGAGCACTGACTGGGGGCGCCCGGTGGCGTCGATCATGATCTGGTCCGTCCTTGTGGTTTGGGGGGTGAGGGTTCGGGTGGCACGCCTACGTCGGCGCAGAGGCCGAGGCGGCGGCCCAGGTCGGACCGGAGGACCCCGTCGGGATCGACCCGCCGCGTTACCTCGGTGAACCGGTCGACCTCGGGATACATGGCCCGGAAGATCTCGGGAGCGAGTCGCGAGTCCTTGGCCAGGTAGATGCGCCCACCCGCTTCGAGTACTTCTTGGTCGAGATCATCGAGCAGTTGGTCGAGTTCGTCAGAGCCGACCGGAAGGTCGAGGGCCAGCGTCCATCCGGGCATGGGGAACGACAGCGGCCCAGGGTCAGCGGGGCCGAAGCGCTTCAGCACGGCCAGGAACGACGCCAACTTGACCGTGGTCAGCCGTTCGATGACCCGTCGCACGGTTTCGCCCGCTGAGTCGGGCACCACGAACTGGTATTGGAGGAAGCCCCGACTGCCGTAGAGGCGGTTCCACTCGCCCACGCCATCGAGCGGGTGGAAGAAGCCAGTCATATGGTGGGCCTTGCCCAGTTGGCGCTTGGGCGACTTGCGGAACCAGAGCTCGTTGAACGCCCCCACGGTCAGCGGGTTCAGCAGGCCACTCGGTGGCGTAAACGGCACCCGGGCCAGCTGGCGGGGCACGAAGGCCCGAGCCTTGTCCGGGTTGGCTTGCAGCCGGGCCGGAAGGTCGGCCATGGCGGCGTGGTCGCCCCGGGTCAGGACAGAGCGGCCCAGCCGGCTGCCGGTCGACTGGCAGTCGATCCACGCCACCGAGTAGCGGTAGGCCTCGTCGCCGTGGAACATCTTGGACATCACGTCGTCGAGGTCGACGGCCCGCTCGGTGTCCACCAGCACGTAGCTGGTCTCAACTGGGATCATCTGGATGGTGGCCTCGGTGATGATGCCGGTGAGTCCCATGCCGCCAGCCGTCGCCCAAAACAGGTCTGGGTCCGAAGTAGGTGACACGGTGTGAGTGCCGGTCGGGGTCACCAAGGTCATCGACACCACGTGCGAACAGAAGCTGCCATCGACGTGATGGTTCTTTCCGTGGATGTCGGCGGCGATCGCCCCGCCTACTGACACCAGCCGGGTACCGGGGGTGACGGGCACGAACCACCCCAGCGGCACGAATCGTTCCATCAGGGTCTGCAGGCTCACCCCGCCACCCACGGTGACCAGTCCGGACTCGAGGTCCACCGAGTGGATCCCGTCCAGCCAGGTGGCATCGACCACGGTGCCGCCAGCGTTCTGGGCGGCATCGCCATAGCTGCGGCCCATCCCCCGAGCCACCAGGCCACGGTGGGCACCAGGAGCTGTGGCCGCGGCCATGGCCTGGTCAACGATGGCCGGGTGGACGGCGTGGACCACATCGGACGCGGTGGGCGCCGTGCGACCCCAACCGGTCAGCAGTTGATGCTGAGTCCGTGGCGGGGTCGCCACAGACTGCTTGGCCTTGGGCCGGCTCATCCGGCGTAGACCCCGATGGCGAAGAGCACTACCCAGCACGCGCCGTAGAGCTGCAACCGGTGGTCCTTGATGGCCAGTTCCTCGGGGGCGGCCCCGGCCCCCATATCGAGCAAGCGCAGCACGTGGAGCAGGGCGATGACGAAGGGGATGATGGTGAGTTCGAACCAGATGGGATCATGGACGTGGTGGATGTGTCCGGCCCGCTCGAACGCCCACTGGCAGTAAGCACCGACGGTGACAGCGGCAGCAAAGGTCCGCACGGCGCGCAGGAACGACGGTGTGTACAGGCCCAGCGTCGTGCGGATGGCTCCGTCGTCGGCCTGGTCCTCGGCCAGCAACTGCTTCTCCCCTGAACGCTTGCCCGTGACCACCAGCAACGAGCCGAAGGAGACCACGATGAGGAACCAGGGGGAGAGGGGGACCGAGGTGGCCACACCGCCGGCCACGGCCCGCAGGATGAAGCCGGCACTGACACAGGCCAGGTCGAGGATGGACTCGTTCTTGAGACCGAACGAATACGCCAACTGCACGATCAGGTAGGCGGCCATGACCGTGCCGAGCTGCCACCCGGCTAGTGCGAACCCCAGCGCGATGGAGGTAGCCATGAGGACCACGCCGAGGGTCATGGCCATGGATACGGGTACCACCCCGGCAGCCACCGGCCTACGCCGCTTGGTGGGATGGGCCCGGTCGGCCTCCGCGTCCCGTGAGTCGTTCAGGTAGTAAGTGCCGGTAGCAGCGATACAGAAGATGGCGAAGGCGGCTGAGGCGTGCCACAGGACGGTGACGTGGAGGAGCACACCGGCAGCACCAGGGGCCACGAAGACCAGGAGGTTCTTGATCCACTGCCGGGGTCGGGCCAGGCGTACGAGGCCGTGCGCCAGCGACTCTGGCTTGCCGGTGGTCGAGGTGGAAGGGTCGTCAGGTCTGCCCACTGCCTTAGCCGGATTTGTCACGGAGTCCTCATGGATGGTCGGTTCATGCCCTCGAGGGCACGGGCTCGGCTCCCGGAAGGGAGGAGGGACACCCACAGGGTAGGCCTTGGGGCCTGCAGGGTGGACGATCCAGGCCAGCGCTCCTGAGCGGGTCGCGTGGCGTCATCAACATCTGTCGCTGTTCTTGCGAAGTGGCGACCCCACACCTGTGCGCGTTTTAGGGTCCACGACGGGTTGGCTCTTGCCGCCAACATGGGCGAACCAAAGCGGCCAGGTTTCAAGATTCGCTCCATGTTTCTGCATCGGTTCAGAACATGTCGGCGCGGGCCAGGAGTGCATGGTGGGCGTGGTGTCCGTGGCAGTCCGTGGCAGTCCGATGCCGCTGCACGATCGGCATCGGCGACACGTTGAGACAGAGCGCAACCTTGCGCCCCTGTGTGATCTTTGGCGGCACAGTCCACAGGTGCCAAGCAGGTGGGTTGCACACTGCATGGATCAGCCACAACAACTCGGTCGGTGTCTCCCTGGTGCGTTCGCCAGACGAGCTACTACCCGCCCTCGAGGCGGCGTGGGCGGTCTCGCCGAGAGCCCTGGTGGAGCGTTTCGTGCCCGCTGGCCGAGAGGTGCGCTGCGGCGTGCTCGACTTCGACGGTGAACTGCGCTGCCTGCCTCTCGAGGAGTACCGCCTCGATCCTGCTCGGCCGGTGCGGAGCGGAGCCGACAAGATCGGTCGGG
>Ga0194051_1000051_pt1 | contig 57227 bp, 49 predicted proteins | sample SepL2320m_MetaG_FD_161275 | JGI IMG/M metagenome (GOLD analysis project Ga0194051, IMG submission 161275) | Anoxic zone freshwater microbial communities from boreal shield lake in IISD Experimental Lakes Area, Ontario, Canada - Sep2016-L239-20m | ecosystem: Environmental > Aquatic > Freshwater >... | reverse complement strand
TCAGGCGCTGATCCAGTTTCCGTGGAAGCCGTAGGGAACCCGACGTGGCAGCTGGATGCGGGCTACCGGGTCGCCGGCGAAGTCGGATGCGTCGAGGATCACCAGTTCGCTTCCGTTACGGGCCGGGTCGTAGACGTAGACCAGATACCAGCCGTTGCTTTCGTCGGCCGGACCGGACGGCGACGGCACGAAGACAGCTTCTCCCGGCCCGCCCGGCGCATCGGGTGTGCCGAAGTCATGCTGCACCGCATTACCGGTCTGGAGGTCGTAGCGCACCAGGCTGGCATCGCCCACCGACACCGCATAGCGCGCGGGCAGGCCGGCGAGTCGGTCATCGATGCGAGGGAATTCCACCGCACGGTCATCGAGTTGACGCTCGGCCACGGTGCCGGACTCGAGGTTGATCGTCCAGCTATGCAACATCGCCCTGTCGGCGAAGCCGCCGTCGCTGCGCCACAACTCTGGATAGCGGACAACTTGCAGCACAATGGATTTGCCGTCGTCGTAGGCATTGGCGACGTGGAACACGTAGCACGGCTCGATATCGAACCACCGGACCGTCCCGAACGGGTCATCGCGGCGCAGGACCCCTAGCCGGGCCCCGTAGTCATCCTCCCAGCGGTAAGGCATGTCTCCGCTGCCGCTCACCGCGATATCGATATTGAATACGATGGGCAGATCCATGAAGATGATGTGCTCGGCGGTCATCGCGAAGTCGTGCATCATCGTCAGCGCCTCGACCTCAACGGGCCGGTTGACAGTCAGCTCACCATCGGCGTCGACGCGGTGATACGTGACGTGCGGGCTGAACAGGTTGCCGTACCCGAAGAAGTGCAGCTCGCCGGTGGTCGGGCAAATCTTCGGGTGAGCGGTCATCGCATCGTTGAGCTTGCCGTCGAAGTCGTAGCAGCCGACGGTCTCCAGGTCTTTGGTGACCTCGTAGGGCAGCGAGGACTCGACCAGCGCCAGCGTCTTCCCGGCGTGGTTGACGATGTGGGTGTTGGACACCGCCGAGCGCAGGTTGCGACTGCCGTCCCCGTTGTAGATCGGAAACGGAGTTTCAAAACTCTCGGTACGCACCCAGCGATTTCGGTACCACTTCGCGACACCGCCTTCGATGCGCACACCATGCAGCATTCCGTCGCCGAAGAACCAGTGCCCGGTGGGCTGGCGCGGGTTGGGGCCGTTACGCAGATACCAACCGTCGAGCTCGGGTGGGATCGCTCCATGAACCGGCAGGTCGTATTCGGTGAGCTCGTCGGGAACGGGCGCGTAGTTCCCCCGCTGGAAGAACTGGCCGGTGTCGGGCAGGTTGGCGGAGTCCGCTGCGATGTCGGTCATGGGTACTACTTTAGTCAGCTAGACCTCCACCCAGTCCAGAGTCCGCTGCACGGCTTTGCGCCAGCCGGCATATCCGGCCTCCCGCTGTTTTTCGGTCCATGAGGGCTTCCACCGGCGATCCTCCTGCCAGTTGGCCCGGAGGTCTTCAGGATCCGACCAGTAGCCGACTGCCAATCCGGCGCCGTAGGCCGCACCCAGGGCCGTGGTCTCCGGCACCTTCGGGCGCACGACGTCAACACCGAGCACGTCGGCCTGAATCTGCATACACAGCTCATTGAGCGTGACCCCGCCGTCGACCTTGAGCACCTCCAACGGCACGCCTGAGTCGGCCGCCATGGCATCGACCACATCGCGGCTCTGATAGCAGATCGCTTCCAGCGTCGCCCGGGCGATGTGGGCGTTGGAATTGAACCTCGACAACCCGACAATCGCCCCGCGCGCATCGGAGCGCCAATACGGCGCGAACAGGCCCGAGAAGGCAGGCACGAAGTAGACGCCGCCGTTGTCCTCAACCTGGGCGGCCAGCGTCTCACTGTCCGCCGCGCCACTGATGATGCCGAGCTGATCGCGCAGCCACTGCACCGCTGATCCGGTCACCGCGATCGAACCCTCAAGGGCGTACACCGGTTTGGCAGCGCCAAACTGATAGCAGACCGTGGTCAACAGGCCGTTGGAGCTGCGGACGATTTTCTCGCCGGTGTTGAGCAAGAGGAAGTTTCCGGTGCCGTAGGTGTTCTTGGCCTCGCCGGGCTTCAGGCAGACCTGACCCACCATGGCGGCCTGCTGGTCGCCGAGGATGGCATTCACCGGCACCTCCCCGCCCATCGGTCCATCCGCCCTCGTCATCCCATACGGCTGCGGCGAGGACGACGGCCGGATAGCGGGCAACATCTGGCGCGGAATCCCGAAGAACGACAACAACTCGTCGTCCCAGTCCAGGGTCTCGAGATCCATCAGCATGGTACGGCTGGCATTGGTGGGATCGGTGACGTGCACGCCCCCGGCAGGGCCGCCAGTCAGGTTCCACAGCACCCATACGTCCGGCGTACCGAACAACGCATCGCCGCGTTCGGCGTCCGCGCGAACGCCCTCGACGTTCTCCAGAATCCACTGCAGCTTTCCGCCGGAGAAATAGGTCGCCGGCGGCAGGCCCGCCTTGCGCCGGATCACGTCACCGCGGCCGTCCCGGTCCAGCGCGGCGGCGATCTGGTCGGTGCGGGTGTCCTGCCAGACGATTGCGTTGTAATACGGCTGGCCGGTCTTGCGGTTCCACACGATCGTGGTCTCGCGCTGGTTGGTGATACCCAGGGCGACGAGATCGCCCGGCTTCAGGTTGGTGTTGTTGAGGGCTGACGTCACCACCGTCTGGGTGTTTCCCCAGATCTCGGTCGGGTTGTGCTCGACCCAACCGGCCCGCGGCAGAATCTGTGCGTGCTCAAGCTGGTGGCGTCCGATCTCCAGGCCGTTGTGGTCGAAGATCATGCAGCGGGTGCTGGTGGTGCCCTGGTCGATGGAGGCGACGAAGTGGGTCACACTGCTCCTTGAAGGATCGGCAGGTACGAACTGTCCTGGGAGTCTGCCACCGCCGATGACGGCTCATATGGAAAACCCGACCTCCGGCGACGATTTGCTTGCGGGACCGCCACTGAACCTGTTGCATCAACGGCGTGGGAGAACAAGTAACGAATGCCGCCTACAGCCGTAAACAGCGGCAGGAATACCGGCATAAGGTTCAGCTCTGCCTGGACGTACTCGAAACCATGCTGGCGGAGTCGAGCTTCGAGTTCGACCGGCCGCTGACCGGCATGGAGATCGAGTGCAACCTCGTCGATGCTGATTATCAACCGGCCATGTCGAACCAGGAGGTCCTCGCCGCCATCGCCGATCCGGCCTATCAGACCGAATTAGGCGCCTACAACATCGAATTCAACGTTCCGCCCCGTCCGCTATCGGGCCGCGCCACGCAGGACTTGGAGTCCGAGGTGCGGGCCAGTCTCAACGCCGCCGAAAGCAAGGCCGGCGCCGACGGCTCGCACATCGTGATGATCGGAATTCTGCCCACCTTGATGCCCGAGAACCTGACAGGCAGCTGGATGAGCCCGTCGATGCGCTATCAGGCCCTCAACGACTCCATCTTCACCGCCCGGGGCGAGGACATCCTCATCGACATCACCGGGGCGGACCGGTTGAGCATCCACGCCGAATCCATCGCTCCGGAATCGGCCTGCACCAGCATGCAGCTGCATCTGCAGGTCTCCCCCGCCAACTTCGCCAACAACTGGAACGCCGCCCAGGTTCTGGCCGGGCCGCAATTGGCGCTCGGGGCCAACTCGCCGTATTTCTTCGGCCACCAACTGTGGGCCGAGACCCGCATCGAGCTCTTCACCCAAGCCACCGACACCCGGCCAGATGAGCTCAAGGCTCAGGGCGTGCGGCCACGGGTGTGGTTCGGCGAGCGATGGATCACGTCGATCTTCGATCTTTTTGAGGAGAACGTCCGGTACTTCCCGTCGCTGCTACCCGAGATGTCCGACGAGGACCCGGTGGCCGAACTGGCCGCCGGACGCACCCCCCTGCTGGCGGAACTGCGTCTGCACAACGGCACGGTGTACCGCTGGAACCGGCCGGTATACGACGTCGCGAACGGCCGACCCCATCTGCGTGTCGAGAATCGAGTGCTACCCGCCGGACCGACCGTCGTTGACATGATGGCGAATGCAGCGTTCTACTACGGCCTGTTGCGCACCATTTCCGAAGAGGACCGGCCGCTGTGGACCAAGATGAGTTTCGCTGCCGCACATGACAATTTCAACGAAGCCGCACGAAACGGTATGTCAGCCCGGCTGTACTGGCCGGGTCTGGGTGAAGTGACACCTGACGAGTTGGTGCTGCGCCACCTGCTGCCGATGGCTGACGAGGGACTGCGCCGCTGGCAAGTTGCCCCGGAGGTGAGAGACCGCTACCTCGGTGTCATCGAGGGACGCGCCAAGACCTGTCAGAACGGCGCGGTATGGCAGACGGCGACGGTGCACGCGCTGCAGCAACGGGGTATGGACCGGCCGAGGGCGCTGGCTGAAATGCTGCGCCGGTATTGCGAATTGATGCACAGCAATGAGCCGGTACATACCTGGGAGTTGACCCGCTAGCCCGACGACGGCCCCTCGGGCCTTGGCCGACAGGATCGGGCGACGGCTGACTACGGACGCGGCGTTGGAGCTGCCGGCGGGGTCGGCTGCGGCGGGTTTTCCGGGCGCATGCCAGGCCCCATCTGGCCCATATCGGGTCCCATCGGACCACCGGGTCGCATACCGGTCATCATCGGCTCCATGCGGGGACCCATCTCGCTATGCCCTCGGTGTTGCCCGCCGTGTCCGCCGCCGCTATGCCGGCCGAGTGTCAGGCCGGTGAAGAAGATGGCGCCGACGATGAACACCACGCCGGCGACGATCGCCACCCAGGCCGCGGCCTGGTAGACGCGGGGCGGCCGGGATTTGTGCGGGGGCGGGACGGGTGTGGTTGCAATAACTTGTTCCAGTGTTTCGTCTTTTTCGAGTGATTCAGTCATAGGGCCATCCTGGCGGTCCCGGTATAGCGCCGGATGGGTGGCGGTTATGAGCCCGCTGTGAATGCCGAGCGGTGGTTCAGGCTCCCAGCTGGGCGGCCAGCAGCTCAGCGATCTGGATGGTATTAAGCGCGGCCCCTTTTCGGAGATTGTCCCCCGAAATGAACAACGCAAGCCCACGACCGTCGGGCACCCCCGAGTCCTGGCGGATCCGGCCGACGAGGGTGTCGTCGGCACCGGCCGCCGCAAGCGGAGTCGGCACCTCGACCACCGTGACACCTGGTGCTTCGGCGAGGATGTCGCGGGCACGCTGCGGTGAGATGGGTCGGGAGAATTCGGCATTGATCGACAGCGAGTGCCCGGTGAACACCGGCACCCGCACGCAGGTTCCGCTGACGGCCAGGTCCGGAATACCAAGGATCTTGCGACTCTCGTTACGCAGCTTCTGGTCCTCGTCAGTCTCCCCGGACCCGTCGTCGACCAGCGAGCCGGCCAGGGGAACCACATTGAAGGCGATCGGAGCCAGGTACTTGTTCGGCGCGGGAAAGGTCAGCGCGGCGCCGTCGTGCACAAGTTGCTCGATTCCATCGATCACCGCGCGAGCCTGAGTCGCCAACTCCTCGACACCGGCCAGACCACTGCCGGAGACCGCCTGATAGGTCGAGACCACCAGTCGCACCAGTTGCGCCTCGTCGTGCAGAGGCTTCAGCACCGGCATCGCCGCCATGGTGGTGCAATTCGGATTGGCGATGATGCCCTTGGCCAGTCGTATATCCCGTACGTCTCGGTCGAAGTTGACCTCACTGACGACCAGGGGAACATCCGAATCCTTGCGCCAGGCCGAGGAGTTATCGATCACCGTGACACCGGCGGCAGCGAAACGCGGTGCCTGTACCCGCGACATGGTCGCGCCCGCGGAGAACAGCGCAATGTCCAGACCACTGGGGTCAGCGGTCTCGGCATCCTCGACCTCGATCTCCTGCCCGCAATAGGTCAGCTTGCGGCCCTGCGAGCGTGCCGAAGCGAAGAACCGCACACTGGAAGCGGGAAAGTCGCGCTCCTCCAACAGAGTTCGCATCACCTGGCCGACCTGGCCGGTGGCGCCGACAACACCGATACCTATCCCTCTGCGGGCCATCAGCGCCCCGTTCCCCCGTACACCACAGCCGCCTCATGGCCACCGAGACCGAAAGCCTCATGCAGCGCACCGACAGCCTTATCCAACTCGGTGTCTTTGACCAGAACCGAGATTCGGATCTCAGAAGTGGACATCAGATCGATATTCACGCCCACCCGGGCCAAAGCCTCGCAGAATGTCGCGGTCACACCCGGGTGGCTGCGCATCCCGGCACCGACCAGAGATACCTTGCCGATGTGGTCGTCGTAGAGCACATCGGTGAAACCGATCTCAGCCTTTCGCTCGTTGAGTTTCTCGACGGCGGTCGGACCGACGTCACGCGAGCAGGTAAAGGTGATATCTGTCTTGCCGTCCTCCACCTTGGAGATGTTTTGTAGCACCATGTCGATGTTGACATCGGCATCGGCGACGACACGAAAAACTTTGGCGGCGTAGCCCGGAACGTCAGGCAGGCCGACGACGGTGACCTTGGCCTCGCTTCGGTCGTGGGCAACTCCGGTCAGGATGGCATCTTCCATGGGAATGTCCTCGATTGATCCAGTGACGATCGTGCCGGGCTTGTCCGAATATGACGATCGGACGTGAATCGGAACGTTGTAGCGGCGGGCGTACTCCACGCATCGGAGCATCAGTACCTTGGCCCCGCATGCCGCCATCTCGAGCATCTCCTCGAAACTGACGGTGTCGAGACGTCGGGCATTGCCCACGATGCGCGGGTCTGCGGTGAAGATGCCGTCGACGTCGGTGTAGATCTCACAGACATCGGCGTTCAGGGCCGCGGCCAGCGCGACGGCGGTGGTGTCGGAGCCGCCCCGGCCCAACGTGGTGACGTCCTTGCTGTCCTGGCTGACACCTTGGAAGCCCGCGACGAGAACGATCTGGTCCTCGTCCAGTGCCGAGCGCAGCCGTCCCGGAGTGACGTCGATGATCTTGGCGTTGCCGTGAGTGCCCGTCGTGATCACGCCGGCCTGCGAACCGGTGAAGGACCGGGCCTGGGCGCCGAATGACTCGATGGCCATGGCCACCAGCGCGTTGGAGATACGTTCGCCGGCAGTCAGCAGCATATCGAGCTCGCGCGGCGGCGGCGTCGGACATACCTGCCGGGCGAGGTCGAGAAGGTCGTCGGTGGTGTCCCCCATCGCCGAGACCACGACGACGACATCGTTGCCCTGGCGTTTGGTTTCGACGATGCGCTCAGCGACACGACGGATCCGTTCGGCGTCGGCCACCGAGGATCCGCCGTACTTCTGCACGACGAGCGCCACGGTCGGCCCTTTCCAGGCTTGGGGTTGTCACTAACGGATGTTCCGGGTTGCCCATAAGGATAAAGGGTTGGGCGGAGCAGATTTTCCCTCCCTGGACTGACGGGTAATCTGCCTGTAATGGCTGAGCAGCCCACCGACCGACACGCACAAACCCGGGTGGCGATCCACCAACCGATCGCCGACCGGTGGAGTCCGCGGGCTTTTGATCCCGATGTGGCGCTGACCGGCGAGCAGGTCACCGCACTCCTGGAGTCGGCGCGGTGGGCTGCGACATGGGGCGGCCGCCAGCCGGTTCGGTTCGTCGTCGGAGTGCGCGGCGATGACACCTTCGCGACACTGGCCGGTCTGCTCAGGCGTGGAAACGCCTACGCCAGCGCGGCGGGAGCACTCATCCTGGTGTGTGCCGACAAGGGCGAGGACGACAAGACCGCGCTGTATTCGCGAGTCGATGCGGGCGCGGCGGCGGCCAACCTGAGCATCGAGGCGGTGTCCCGCGGGTTGATCAGTCACCCGATGGCAGGGTTCGACGTCGACGGTTCCCGCGTGGCGTTCGACATCCCACCGGAGGTGGTGCCGCTGATGGTGATCGCCGTCGGTTCGCTCGGTGACTACAGCAGGATGAGCGCTGAGATCGCCGAGCGGGACGCGCGTCCCCGACACCGCCTGCCCCTTGATGAGGTCGCGTTCGCGCGAACGTGGGGCCGGCCCTGGCGGTGAAGGTTCACTTCGCCACCGGCGAGCGCCTGCGAGTCTGGGCGACCGCCGGGATCGGCGTCGTAGTCCGACTATGCCTGGTGGGGCAACCGGAGTACAGTCCACAACATGCAGCGGGTGCTCCTTCTCGGACGCCGCGGCGGGGTCTGATCCAGACTGGCTTCCCGTCGCGGGTGCTTCGCGATGCGCCGGTCTGAAGTCCCTCCTCAACTTCCCGGAGCGCACATCGTGAACACCCCTTCTGAATCTGATTCCACACCCGATTCCACACCCGATTCCACACCCGATTCCCGGGCCCATTCGCAGTCGGTCGACTCCGTCGACGCCTACGTGTCGGCACGCAGCATCACCACCCCCGCCGGAGGGCGTCACAACAGCCAGCCGGCCTGGAACACCCAGCGCAACTCGGCCATGCCGATTGGCCGCTACCGTCCCTTCGCCCAGGAGGTGGAGGCCATCACGTTGTCCGACCGCACCTGGCCCGACCGGGTGATCAAACATGCGCCACTGTGGTGTGCCGTGGACCTACGCGACGGCAACCAGGCGCTGATCGATCCGATGAGTCCGGCCCGAAAGCGACGGATGTTCGATCTCCTGGTGCGGATGGGTTATAAAGAGATCGAAGTCGGGTTCCCCTCGGCCAGCCAGACCGACTACGACTTCGTCCGCGAAATCATCGAGCAGGGCGCCATACCCAGCGATGTCACCATCCAGGTACTCACCCAGTGCCGGCCCGAACTGATCGAGCGCACCTTCGAGGCCTGCGACGGCGCACCGAACGTGATCGTGCACTTCTACAACTCCACCTCAATCCTGCAGCGACGGGTGGTGTTCCGCGCCGGCCGCGACGAGGTCAAGGCGATCGCCGTCGCCGGCGCGCGAAAGTGCTTGGAGGAAGCCGCCAAATACCCGCGCACCCGGTGGCGTTTCGAATACTCGCCCGAGTCCTATACCGGCACCGAGCTTGAGTATGCCAAGGACGTGTGTGACGCGGTATCGGCTGTCATCCAGCCGACGCCGGACTGGCCGCTGATCATCAACCTGCCGGCGACCGTGGAAATGGCAACGCCAAATATCTATGCCGACTCCATCGAGTGGATGAGCCGCAATCTTGCCCGCCGCGACTCGATTATTCTGAGCCTGCATCCGCACAATGACCGCGGAACCGCCGTTGCGGCAACGGAATTGGGTTATCAGGCAGGCGCTGACCGGATCGAAGGCTGTCTGTTTGGAAATGGTGAACGCACCGGCAACGTGTGCCTGGTGACCCTGGGTCTAAACCTTTTCTCCCGCGGAGTGGATCCCCAGATCGACTTCTCCAACATCGACGAGATCCGTCGCACCGTGGAGCACTGCAACCAACTACCGGTGCATGAGCGGCATCCCTACGGCGGTGATCTGGTGTACACCGCGTTCTCCGGCAGCCATCAGGACGCCATCAACAAGGGCCTCGATGCCATGAAGATCGCCGCCGACGAGGCCGATGCCGACGTCGAGGACATGCTGTGGCAGGTGCCGTACCTGCCGATCGACCCCAAGGACGTCGGCCGCACCTATGAGGCCGTCATCCGGGTGAACTCGCAGTCCGGCAAGGGCGGGGTGGCGTACATCATGAAGGCCGACCACGGTCTGGTGCTGCCGCGGCGGCTGCAGATCGAGTTCAGCAAGGTCATCCAACAGGTCGCCGAGGGCTCAGACGGCGAGGGCGGCGAGGTGTCCTCCAAGGAAATGTGGGACGTCTTCGCCGACGAATACCTTGCCCCGGTACGCCCCCTGGAACGCATCCGGCAGAAGGTCATCGGCTCCGAGGTCGACGGCGGGATCGACGTCATCGAGGCGACCGTGAAGCTCGACGGGGTCGAGGCCGAGATCCGCGGCGAGGGTAACGGGCCGCTTGCCGCCTTCGTCAACGCACTGGGCAGCGTCGGCATCGACGTGCACGTGCTGGACTACTCCGAGCACGCCATGTCTGCCGGCGAGGAAGCGGCCGCCGCGGCCTACGTCGAGGTATCCATTGGCGGCCAGACGGTGTGGGGTGTCGGCATCGCCACCTCGATCACGACGGCGTCACTGCGGGCGGTGGTCTCGGCGGTCAACCGGGCGGCGCAGCAGGACTGAGTCCGGTGGTCAGTGCGGTCAGAACAGGGCGAATTGCTGGCCCTGGTTGACCGACTGCTCAAACTGGTCGAGACCGGTGCCGCTGGCAACCGAGGCGACGTGAGCCATGAATTGCTGGTCGGAGACGGTTGGCACGCCGAGCTCCCGGGCCTGATAGCCCTTGCCGTGCTCAGCCTGTGAGTTATTACAGATGACCAGCGACGTGTCGGGGTCGACGGCGTCGGTGTAGGCCAGACCGGCGTGCAGAATTCGCTCGACCAGTTCTTCGTGGGTGCGGTCCACCTCGGCCGACAACGCCACCCGCATGCCCTGCACCAGCGGCCCTCCACTATAGCGACCGGGGTTCAAGTAGGGACACGGCATCCGGGAGGCCAGCATCTTCAATGGACGTAGTTGCTCGTGGGTGACCTTGCCGTTGGGCCAGCGCCGCCGCGTCAACGGCCGGACCGGTAGCCAGACGTCACGCTCGCGGGCCTGCTCCAGCGCCGGGGTCAGCAGACGAGCCAGCACCAGCGCGTCGTCGAACGCGTCGTGGGCGCGGGTCTGAAGGATATTCCAGTGCCGGGCAAGGGTTTCCAGCCGCAGATTGTCCAAGCCGAGATCGAGCCGACGGGCGAGTTCGACCGTGCACATGACACTGTCAATGGGCAATGCGGTCTCGGCCAGTTCAGCCTCGGCAGTCAGGAATGAGTAGTCGAAGGCAGCGTTGTGGGCTACCAGCGTGCGCCCGTGCATCAGCTCGGCGAGGTCATCGACGATGTCGGCGAAGACCGGCTGATGCTCTAGCATCTCGGAGGTCAGTCCGTGCACGTGCGTCGGACCCGGGTCCACGCCTGGATTGAGCAGGCTGACCACCGAGCGCTCGACATTGCCGCGCGCGTCCAGCGCCAACGCAGCGACACTGAGGACGCGCGCATGCCCCGGCCGGAAGCCCGAGGTCTCGACATCGACGACGACCCATCCGTCGTCCGCCTCGCTGACCGGCCGGCCCCAGGTGTGGCTCACAAGCGTCAGAATGGCATGTACCCCCGACAGCGACCGGCACATCGGATCCGTGTCGGGCGGCTGTCGCCGAAACGGCATAAACTCACCTGCAATGCCCAAGCCGACGATGACAGTGCGTGGACGTACCGCGATGGCCCTCGGCTCGGCGGCACGCTGGACCTCCCGGGTGACCGGACGCGGCGCCGGGGCCATGATCGGCGGCCTGGTGGCGATGACGCTGGACCGCTCGATTCTGGGGCAACTGGGCATCGGGCGGCGCACCGCGATCATCACCGGCACCAACGGCAAGTCCACCACCACCCGAATGGTGGCCGCGGCGCTGGGAACCATGGGCCCGGTCGCGACCAACAGTGAGGGCGCCAATATGGACGCCGGCCTGGTTGCCGCACTCGCCGCCGATCGCGATGCCGGACTGGCCGCGCTCGAGGTCGACGAGATGCACGTACCGCACGTCGCGGATGCGGTCGGGCCTGCCGTGATCGTGCTGCTGAACCTCTCACGTGACCAACTCGACCGGGTTGGCGAGATCAACCACATCGAACGCACCCTGCGCGCCGGACTGTCCCATCACCCCCAGGCGGTCGTCGTGACCAACTGCGATGACGTGCTGATGACGTCGGCGGCCTACGACTGCGCGAAGGTGGTGTGGGTGGCTGCCGGCGGCGGTTGGGCAGGAGATTCGGTCAGTTGTCCGCGCAGTGGCGAAGTGATTATTCGAGAAGGCTCACACTGGCGTTCAAGCGGAACGGACTTCCAGCGGCCGGTTCCTCAGTGGTGGTTTGACGACGAAAAGATCTATGGCCCGAATGATTTGGGGCTGCCGATGCGGTTGGCGCTACCGGGTGTGGTGAACCGCGGCAATGCCACCCAGGCGGTCGCCGCGGCGGTGACGATGGGTGCCGATCCGGTGGCGGCGGTCGCCGCGGTATCAAGTGTCGATGAGGTCGCAGGGCGCTACCGCACGGTGCGGATCGCAGACCACACTGCGCGACTACTGTTGGCGAAGAATCCCGCGGGCTGGCAGGAAGCGCTGTCGATGGTGGACAAGACCGCAGCGGGAGTGGTGATCGCGGTCAACGGGCAGGTGCCCGACGGCGAGGATCTGTCCTGGTTGTGGGATGTGCGTTTTGAGCACTTCGAAGGCACCTCGGTGGTGGCCGCCGGGGAGCGCGGAACCGACCTCGCGGTGCGGCTGGGTTACGCGGGCGTGGAGCACTCCCTGGTTCATGACACCGTGACGGCAATCGGGTCCTGTCCTGCCGGGCACGTCGAGGTGGTCGCCAACTACACCGCGTTCCTGCAGTTGCAGCGGGCACTGGAGCGTCACCATGACTGAGGCAGTGCGGATCGGCCTGGTGCTCCCCGATGTGATGGGCACCTACGGCGACGGCGGGAACGCCGTCGTGTTGCGGCAGCGGTTGCGACTGCGCGGGATCGCCGCCGAGATCGTCGAGATCACCCTGGCCGACCCGGTGCCGGATTCGCTGGACCTCTACACCCTCGGCGGCGCGGAAGATTACGCCCAGCGGCTTGCCACCAGGCATCTGCTGACCCACCGGGGCCTGCAACGCGCCGCGGCACGGGGCGCACCGGTACTGGCGATCTGCGCGGCGATCCAGGTGCTTGGGCAGTGGTATGAAACCTCAGCCGGTGAGCGGGTCGACGGCGTCGGCCTGCTCGACGTCACCACGTCCCCGCAGCCGAAGCGCACGATCGGCGAGGTGGTGTCAACGCCCTTGGTTGATGGGCTGACCGAACCGCTGACCGGGTTCGAAAACCACCGCGGCGGAACGGTTCTGGGCCCAGCAGCACGGCCGCTGGCAGCAGTGGTCAAGGGCGGCGGAAACCGGCTGGGCGATGGCGTCGACGGGGCGGTGCAGGGCAGCGTGGTCGCGACCTACCTTCATGGACCATGTCTGGCCCGCAATCCGCAGTTGGCCGACCTGTTGCTGGCCCGGGTGGTCGGGCCACTGGCGCCGCTGGAGCTGCCCGAGGTGGACCGGCTGCGCCACGAGCGCCTGGCCAATCGCCCCTGGATATCATGACCAGCCGCCTAATTGGTTGGTGGGTTAGCGATCCCCGGTGGTGACATGTATGTTTGCTGAAACCTCAATCAACACCAGGAAATGAGTTTCATGTGATCGCCGTCAGTCGTTCTTTCGCCGCCGCCGGAACCGCCTTGGTCGGCGCGAGCATCATCGCCACATCCGCTATCGCCCCTGTCCAGGTGACCGTCCCGCGGATCACCGACGCCGCGATTCAACTCCAGGCCACGGTCCTGGATATCTTCACCTTCCCGGCGATCAAGCAGGCCGTTATCAACGAGGTCGAGTACGCCGCGCTCTGGGCGGCCGGCCTTGCCGAGGCCGGGGTCGGGGTTGCCCAATCCCTGGCCGCCCTTCCGACGACCCTGATCACGGCCACCCAGCAGATTTTCAGCCGGGATCCACTCGGTGCGCTGACCACGGTTGAGGACGCGGCAGTCGCAGCGGGCGACGCGATCCTGGTTCCGTTGGTCGTCTCCCAGATCGATATCGGCCAGATCCGGCTCGCGGTGGATTCGGCGCTGCTGCTGGCCCAGCCCGTCGCCGCGGTGGAACTCGGAGCAGGCCTCTTCGGCGCCTGGGACGCCGTCACGCGTGCGGTCATCACCGCCGGCCAGAACTTCGTCAACGCCCTGCTAACCCTCAATCCGGCGAATATCCTCGCGGCAGTCGTCGGTGGCGTCCAGGGCGTGGTCGCCTCCTTCGGTGTCGGCGGCCAACTCGCAGTCGACGGAATTGTGGCGGCACAGACCACACTGGCGACGGCACTGGCGGCGCGGCCTGTGCCGATCCCCCTGGCATCGACCTCATTGCGCGCGGCCCGGCCGGCCGCCGCCGAAGCATCGAACGCGGAGGCCGTTTCCACTCCACGGCGGGCGGCGGCCCGGGCGGTGCAGCGCGATTCCGCCGCTGCCGACATCACCACCCCGTCGCCGAAGAACGCGGCTGCCGCCGGAAGGCGTGCCGCCAGGTCGGGTGCGGCGTCCCAGAACTCGGACTGAATCCCCGGCAGGCAATCAGCGGGTAGGGCCGAGGCCGGCCGCTAGATCATCGAGCGGCGGCCGGACAGTGCACGGCCCAGGGTCAGCTCGTCGGTGCCCGCTACCCCGTTGTCGCCGCCGGTGACTAGAGCCGGGTGATGGGCGGTGGCTGCCAACGACCGTCCAACGCTGGCTCACGTGGCAGGTACAGCCGGAGGTAGGCGCTGAAGCTTCCGGCGGGAACCGGCAGCCAATTGACAGTGGTGTCGCCGGGTTCGTCCCGGGACAGGACGATCACAACTGAACCATCCGGCCTACGCACCAACTCGTCGGGTCGGCTGCTGCTCACGCTGTAACGGTTGATCGGATTGGCCACCAGGCTGCCATCGGGCTCGTAGACGGTGACTGACCAGAACGCGTCAGTCGGTGGTTCTTGTCCGGGCGCGAAGTAGATCTGGTAGCTGTTGCGCCCGTTCAAGGGGCGCAGCGTTTGATCCAGTAGGCCGCCCAGATAGATGGCCTCGTCTCGAATGTTCGCCCAGGGTCCGACGAAGAACACCCCGGCGCGCAACCTGTAGTCGGTGCCGTAGTTGCCGATCGCTGACGGCGGTGCCGCCCACCCGTGATTTCCGAGAGCCGCCAGGTACTGGTTGCTCGCTGTCCGAAACGAAGCTGCCGCAAAACCGACGCGCACAGCCAAATCCGCGGAGATTCTCGCCAGCGGGCCCAGGCCGGCATCGGCGACCCGCAGCCCCGGACCGACGCCGATCTGCGCGATCGCCTGCACTATCGCGGCATCACCTCCGGGCGGCGGGTTGAGTTTCATAGCGGCGCTGATCGCGTCCAGCATGGCGAGTCCGGAGGGCATCGGGGTCTGGGGGGGCGGGCTGCCGGTAGGTCCGGAGGGTGTGAGGCTGTACTGATCCATCAGGGCGATGGCCTGACGCTGGTCGGCCGCGTCGCCGGCAAGTGTGCGCCCGAGTAGCACGATGTTGCGATAGGGCACGGTCACCGATTGGGCGCCCTCGACGGCGACCTGGGGTCCGCCATCCCAGGTGATGGCGTACAGGCCGGGACCGGAGCCCGTTGTGCGGGTGCCGAGGTAGGAGATCGCGTTGGTGTAGGGGTCGTTGAGTTGAAAGCTGAAGTAGCGGTCTCCCATGTCCGGGACGGACAACACCACCGGGCCACCACTGAGATCCAATACCGCGCGGGAGTAGAGGGTATCGGTGTTAGGGCGCCAGATCGGCACCACGTCCGGTGCCGCGAAACCGGTCTCGGACCAGATGATGTTCAGCCCCGGCGCCTCGGACCTGAATCTCTCGAATTCGAGTAGCGGATACCCGTAGGTGACGGCCTGCACCGCAAGAATGGCGGATCGTATCGGGCCCGGGGCGAAGACGGAGGTGCGACCCGTTGGAACCGAATCGGTTCCGGTCGCAGCCGTTGCGAAAGGCATCGACAGCGCGCGCCGTAACGCGGCCGACCGGTGCAGTCCGGCAGGCCCGGCCGATTCTCCGGCCAGCGCCCGGTTGACCCGATTCATCGATGGTGCCGGGTGCGCCGATGTGGCCCCGGCGACGCGGGCCGCGGGCCGCGGAGGTCCGGCAGCTACCGTCGCGGCATCCCTATCGGATCCGTCAGGTCGGGGGGCAGCCGCGGCATCGCCGACGGCGCCGATCAACGCCGTCGTGCCCAGTGCGGCGGTGAGGACCCCAACCCACAGCCACCGCGCACCCGGCGCAGCGCTTAGCTGTCGCTTCAACGCAATCTCTGTGAGCGACACCCGCTGAACACTATTACGACCCACCGGCGCGCGGAGCGAAAGACAGTGGATCTGATCCGGTCAGACCATCGAGCGGCGGCCGGACAGTGCTCGGCCGAGGGTCAGCTCGTCGGCGAACTCGAGGTCGCCGCCCATGGGCAACCCGGAGGCGATGCGGGTGATGGTCAGCCCCGGGATATCGCGCAGGATGCGGACCAGATAGGTGGCGGTAGCCTCACCTTCGGTGTTGGGGTCGGTCGCGATGATCACCTCGGTGATGTCGACCCCGTCGACCCGCTCCCCAATTCGGTTGAGTAACTGGCGAATCCGTAGTTGGTCAGGTCCGATCCCGGACAGCGGATCCAGCGCACCCCCGAGGACGTGATAGCGCCCACGAAACTCCCGGGTGCGCTCGACAGCCTGCACATCCTTGGGCTCCTCGACCACACACACCTGCGTTCCGTCACGCCGCGCGTCGGCACAGATCCGACAGCGCTGCGCCTCCGACACATTGCCGCACACCTCGCAAAACTGCACACCGTCGCGCACTCGGGCCAACACCGCGGTGAGCCGGTCGATATCCGGCGTCTCGACAGACAGAAGATGAAAGGCGATCCGCTGCGCGCTCTTGGGCCCGATGCCCGGCAGCTTGCCGAACTCGTCGATCAGATCCTGGACGGGACCCTCAAACATGACGGGACAAGTCAGGACCCCGGCTGCGGCTGGCCACCCGCGCCCGCCAACGGGCCAAGGATCGCCTTCACCGTTTCCCGCATGTTCTCAGCGGCGTCATCAAGTGCCCCGATGATCAGGTCTTGCAGCGTTTCCACATCGCCTGCGTCGACGACACTCGGGTCGATCCGCACCGACACCACCTTGCCGTGCCCGTTGAGGGTCACCTCGACCAACCCGGCGCCGGCCTGTCCCTGCACTTCGGTTTGAGTGATCTGCTGCTGAGCCACGAGCAGGTGCTGCTGCATGTGCTGGGCCTGGGCCAGGGCCGCCTGCAGATTGCCCAGGGCCTGTTGGGCTTGCTGGGCCTGTTGGGCCTGTTGGGCCTGACTGCCGAAAGCCCCCAAGTCACTGGGGCCACCGGGTGTAATACCGGGTTGCATGACAGTCTCCTTGCATATCGGTCTCGACTTCGTTGCAGCCGGCCATTCAGGCGGCTGGTGACTTTCCAGCCTAGACGCCGGGGGATTACCGTGACGCCCGTGCTGAAGTTCGCCCCTATGCGTGTCGTGGCCGCGACGTCCACCGCCCTACTGCTCGCCGCGTCATCGCTGGCAGCACCGGCCACCCACGCCGCACCGGGCAGTGTCGCGGGCATGATCGTGTTCCTCGACCCGGGTCACAACGGCGCCAACGACGCCTCCATGACCCGCCAGGTGCCCACCGGCCGCGGCGGCACCAAGGACTGCCAGGCCTCCGGCACCAATACCGAGGGCGGCTATGCCGAGCACACCTTCACCTGGGACACCGTGCTCCGGATCCGGGCGGCGCTGACCCAGTTCGGCGTGCGCACGGCGATGTCACGTGGAAATGACGATGCCGTGGGTCCGTGTGTCGATGAACGCGCAGCCATGGCCAACGCCCTGCAACCCAACGCGGTGGTGTCGATCCATGGAGACGGCGGGCCGGCCACCGGGCGCGGGTTTCACATTCTGTACTCAAGTCCACCGCTGAACGCCGCTCAGGCCGGCCCGTCGATTCAGTTCGCCCGGATGATGCGTGATCAGCTGTCCAATTCCGGCATTCCGCCATCGACCTACATCGGGGCCGACGGCCTCAATCCCCGCGCCGATATCGCCGGGCTGAACCTGGCGCAGTACCCGTCGATCCTGGTTGAGCTCGGCAATATGAAGAACCCGCTGGACTCCACGCTGATGGAAAGCGAGGAGGGCCGCCAGAAGTACGCGAACGCCGTCGCACAGGGTGTGGTCGCGTTCCTGGCGACCCAGCCGCCCAGGACCACCTAGGGCACGGACCTAACCCTCGAGCTCGTTCTTGAGGTTGGCAAGTACCTCGTCCTGGATCTTGCGTAGGCCCAGCGGGGCGAAGGGCTTTTCGAAGAATCCCTTGATGCCGGTGGCGCCCTTCCAGGTCGCCTTCACCGTGACACTCGTCCCGGCGATGCCGGCCGGGGCGACTGTCCAGTTGGTGACCAGGGACGAATTACCGTCCTTCTCGATCACGGTATGTCCGGCGACGTCGACGGCCGCCCGCACCTCGCGCGTCCGCGACTTCGTCGCCTGCAGTTTCCAGCTCGCGACGGTGCCCTGGCCCTGACCGCCCTCCAGAACCTGGTACTGGCTGTAATGCGGCGACAGAATTCTGGGGCGAACAACGCGGTAGTCGGCGACGGCGCTGAGCACGGCCGCGGGTTCTGCGTCGATCAGGATGGTGCTGGAAGCGCTGAGGCGTCCCATCAAACTCCTCAGTGTTAGGCCGTGCAATTGTGTGGTTACGGGTACGGCTTGTCAGCCGTCGATCCGGCGAGCGCCGAGTTCGGTCTGCAGCAGTTCCAGCGCGACTTCTTCGGGGTCACGCCGCGGCGCGGTGTCCTCGTCGCGGCCGACTTCAGCGATCATGCTCTCCTCTTCGGCCAGCTGCGTGTCCACGGGATCGGATACGAGTTCCGGCGCAGGCGGTTGGGCGACGGCCGCCGACTCGCCGACTCCGACCTCGCAGCGCACCCGCCAATCCACACCCAGGGCGTCTTTGAGGGCGTCTCGGATCACGTCGGTGTTGCGCTGCTCGCTCAGCCGCCTGGCCAGTGGGGCCGACTCGTGGGCCAGAATCAACGTGTTGTCCTCAACCGCCCGCACGATTGCCCCAGCCAGCATGACCTCGGTGGTTCGGCTGCGCTCCCGCACCTTGTCCCGCACGGTCGACCACATACTGCGAACCGCTGCCGCACTCGGCTCAGCCGGTCCCCCGGCCGCTGCGGGGGTTGACGGTGCCGCGGCTGTGGGCTCGGGTTCAATCGACGGAATCGGTTCGGGAGCAGGTTCGGGGGCCATGACAGGCTCGGGTTCCGCGACAGGTTCGGATTGAACTTCGGGTTCGGGTTCGGGAGCAGGTACAGGGACCGGGTCGGGTTCAGCCTTGGGAAGAGGCGGTGCCGGGGCTGATTTCGCTTGCAATGCAGGGGATTTGGCCATATCTGGCACGGGGGCCTGCGTCTTGCGAACGTACTGCCTATCGGACGCACTGGCGGCGGCACTGATGGTGGCTTCGCCGACCGGAATCGAGATGTCCAACCGGGTCTCGATGCGCTCGATACGTTGCAGCAGTGCGGACTCGGTGTCGCTGGCCGACGGCAACAGTAGCCGGGCGCACACCACCTCCAGCAACAGTCGCGGAGCGGTCGCACCGCGCATCTCCCCCAACCCGTTGTGCACCACCTCGGCATAGCGGGCCAGCGTGGCGGGACCGACGCGGCCCGCCTGCTCGCGCATCCGGTCGAGCACGTCACCGGGTGCGTCCACCACACCGCGACTTGCGGCATCCGGAACAGCCTGCAGCACAATCAGATCGCGGAAACGTTCGAGCAGATCGATAGCGAACCGCCGGGGGTCGTGCCCGGCGTCGATCACCGATTCGACCGCGCCGAACAGGGCGGCAGCGTCTGCGGCGGCCAGCGCATCGACGGCGTCGTCGATCAGGGCGACATCGGTCGCCCCGAGCAACGCCAACGCCAGCGGGTAGCGCACCCGGTTGCCGTCGGCGCCCGCCAGTAGCTGGTCGAGCACGCTGAGGGTGTCGCGCGGCGAACCTCCGCCCGCCCGAATGACCAGTGGGAACACCGCGTCATCGATCTCGACATCCTCGGCGGCCAGGATCCCTTCGATCAGGCCGCGCATGATGCGGGGTGCCAGCAACCGGAAGGGATAGTGGTGCGTGCGCGAGCGGATGGTGGCCAGCACCTTCTCCGGTTCGGTGGTGGCGAACACGAAGATCAGGTGCTCGGGTGGCTCCTCGACGATCTTGAGGAGTGCGTTGAATCCCTCCTTGCTGACCATATGCGCTTCGTCGATGATGAAGATGCGGTAGCGCGACTGCGCGGGGGTATAGAACGCGTGATCCCGCAGTTCCCGGGTGTCGTTAACACTGCCGTGGCTGGCGGCGTCGAGTTCGACGACGTCGACCGAGCCAACGCCATTGGGCGCCAGCGCCAGACAGGAGTCGCACACCCCGCACGGCGTCGGTGTCGGACCTTGTTCACAGTTCAGCGACCTGGCCAGGATCCGTGCCGAGGACGTCTTGCCACAGCCTCGTGGCCCGGAGAACAGGTAGGCGTGGTTGATACGCCCAGCCGCCAACGCGGTCGACAGGGGTTCGGTGACGTGCTCCTGACCCACTACCTCGGCGAAAGTCGCCGGTCGGTATTTCCGGTAGAGCGCCACGTGAGAAGGCTACCGACCGTCTGTGACAGAGCCGGACGCCAGCAGGGACTCGGTAGCCGCGAGCATCGCGCAGGTGGCCAGCCCGTCGATCGCATCGGCTAGGTCCGACACCGGCGGAAAGCTCGGCGCGATGCGAATGTTCTTGTCGTCCGCGTCTTTTCGATACGGGAACGCCGCGCCGGCCTCGGTGACCGCGATGCCAGCGTCCTTGGCCAGTGCCACCGTGCGCTTGGCAGTGCCGGGCAGCACGTCCAGGCTGATGAAGTAACCGCCCTTCGGCTCGGTCCACGACGCGATCTTGGATTCGGTCAGTCGCTTATCGAGGATGTCCGCGACAAGTGCGAACTTCGGAGCGAGCACCTGCTGGTGGCGCATCATGTGCAACCGCACCCCGTCGGCGTCTCGGAAGAACCGCAGATGCCGCAGTTGGTTCACCTTGTCGGGCCCGATCGACTTCTTGCCGGCATGTTGCAGGTACCAGGCGATGTTTCCCAGCGAGCCACCGAAGAAGCTCACACCTGCGCCGGCGAAGGTGATCTTGGAGGTCGAGGCGAAAACGTACGGCCGATTCGGGTTGCCCGCCGTAGCGGCCAGACCCAGCACATCGACCTGTCGGGGAAAGTCCATTGTGAGGGTGTGCACCGCGTAGGCGTTGTCCCAGAAGATCCGGAAATCCGGCGCGGCGGTGCGCATCTGGACCAGCCGACGCACCACGTCCCATGAGTAGACGGTGCCCGTGGGATTGGAGAACAGCGGCACCGACCACATTCCCTTGATCGCCGGGTCTTGCGCCACGAGCTCCTCGACCATGTCAACGTCGGGGCCGTCCTCCCGCATCGGTACGGCGATCATCTCGATGCCCAGGCTTTCGGTGATCGCGAAATGACGGTCGTAGCCCGGTGACGGACACAGGAACTTCACGGCGGATCCGGCGAGCTGCTCCTGAATCCACGGCCGTGGCGAATCCACACCGCCGTGCAGCATCGAGAACACCACCATGTCGTGCATCAGTTCAAGGCTGGAATTGTTTGCGGCGATCAGATTGGGAACAGCGATGCCCAGTAGTTCGCTGAAGATGGCGCGCAGGCCACCCAGCCCGTGCAGGCCCCCGTAGTTGCGGGTGTCGGTGCCCTCGTCGTCGCGGTAGTCGCCGCTGCCGGGCAAATCCAGCAGCGCGTTGGACAGGTCCAACTGTTCGCCGGACGGCTTGCCGCGGGTGAGATCCAGGGACAACTTCTTGGCCTGCAGCTCGGCGTAATTGCGCCGCTGCAGCTCATGCTGTGTCTGTAGTTCGCTGCGGCCCATGGACTGAAACGACACCGCGCGCCTTTCGTCAATGCTGTGAAATCGCCGCACCTGGCGAGAAGGGGACCCCGCGCACCCGCCAGAGCCCGTTGACCCTTGCTGCCTTCCAGCCCTGGGGGAGTTCACAGGTTGGACGCCGCGCGGGGTCCACCGCGAGTGTAGTACCCACCCTCGGAGGCAGGACAGCCAACCGAAACAGCAGGCCGGTCGGGTCGGCTACCATGACCGACGGAGGATTCGCCTAGTGGCCTATGGCGCTCGCCTGGAACGCGGGTTGGGTTAATAGCCCTCAGGGGTTCAAATCCCCTATCCTCCGCACCCGTCCGGGGTTCGACCGCGAACACCACGTGGCCGCACCTCGGACCATGGCAATCGAGGAGTGGTATGCAGCGCCGCGCCGCGACAGCAACCCACCTCGCGCTCGCCCTGTTGGGCGCCATCCTGTACCTGCTGTTCGTGCTGCCCCGGTGGTGGGTGCTGGCAGGAGATATTCCGACCACACCGGCTACTGTCGGCCGGATCGCCGCGGGGGTGCCGATCGCTCTGGCTGCCGTGCCGGTGGCGCTCAATCTTCGGCAGTCGCTCAAAACAGGAGCCAGCACGCCCGAGCTGGCCTTGCGACTGCGTGCATGGTCGGCCGTGCTGCAGGTGCTGGCCGGTGTGCTGATCATCCTGACCGCACTCGCGGAGACCTGGGTCGGACTCGATGCCGCCGGACCGTGGCTGTTCGCCGTGTACGGGGCGGCCGCGTCGATGGCCGTACTGGGGATTGCCGCCTTCTATCTTTCCCGCGTTGCCGAGAAACCGCCCGCTGCGCCGAAGCCCCCGAAAGCCTCGCAACCTCCGCAAGAGAAAAATCTGAAAGAGACGAGGGAGCGGAAGAGTCGTGCGGCCAAGCGCGGAGGGACGATCAACGACACCGTCACCACCGATGACTCGGCGACTCCAGATGAGGCGGCCGACGGGGCGATCGCGACATTAGAGACCGTCGCCGCCAATAGTGACGCACCCGAGGTCGAAACTGTGGTCGTCGAGACCCCGACCGACGTTGTCGAGGCTGACGATGTTGTCGACGCTGACGAGACCGTGGCCGCCGCGTCAGCCGATGCCGACGAGGCACCTGCCGGCGGCCTGCGCAATAAGCGCCCCACCGGCAAGCGTCGTCACCGCTTACCTCGCTGATCCACCACGGTCATACCACGGTGGGTCGACCCGACTAGGGCTCCAACGGCGTCGTGCGGTTCGGCATCGTCACGCTGACGTTCGAGATCGTCATCAACCCGAACGAGGTGAGGTTCTCGAACGCCGTCGCCGAACTGGTGATCTGGACGGTGAGCGAGCCCGGAGTGGTGTCGCCGCCGTAGGTGTACACGATATTCGACAGGTCCAAGGTCACCGTGCGCTGCTGGCCGTCCAGAGTCACCGGTACGGGGGTGACGATATTGCCGAGTACCTGCCCGGTGCTGTTGTTGACGACCTGTGCGAACACCGCCCGGCTGGTGCCCAGGCCCTGATAGTCGAATGTCAACGTCGGAGCGCCGACCACCTGGGTGCCCGCAGTCACCGCGATCGGCACGTTGATCGCGTTGCTCGCAGGAGAGCCGCCGCCGAGCCCGTAGAGGCCGCCGGTCCCGTTCGACCCGCCGAGGATCGGAACGATGGGAAGGAAACCGCCATCGGAGATACCGTCGATATCCGCCAGGTCATTGAACCCGGACTCGTACGGCAGCAGGGTCGACGAGTAGAGGTCGCCGAGCTGGTCGAACCACTGGAAGTTCGGAATGTCGTCGGCCAGTGAGCCGGTGCCGGCGACGTACTGGTTCAGCCAATCCAGACCACTGGCCAGGAGGACGAAGGGTTGCTGGGTGGAGATCGGATCTAGGCAGACACCGTGCCCACCGCAGAACCAGATCACCTTGGCCGGCACGCCGAAGCCATTGCCCAGGATGGTCTGCACATTGTCCAGCGACTGCTGCAGCGGGAACAGAACGTCGACGATTCCCTGGGTCAGCAGGGTCGGGGCAATGCTCTGGTTGAGCAGCGAGGTCGGGCCGCTGCTGGCCAGCACGGCCTGCGCGCTTTCGGTGATCCAGCCGAACAGATCACCGGTGAGGATGGCCCGGGGGATCAGGGTGTTGACGCGGGCGCCGGTGGTGAACAAAGACAGGTACAGCAGGGATGCGTAGGCGGTCTTGAAGGTGTTGTCCGGGTACAGCGAGGAGTTGAGTGAATTCCACGCGATATCGGGCACGATCGCGTCGATACGTGGGTCGGTGCCGGCGACGGTCAGCTGGATTCCGCCGCCGTAGGAGCCGCCCACCATGCCGACCACCGGATCGTTGGTGCCGTCCAGCTCCGACAGGGAGTTGGTGGCAATCCAGTCCACGACTGAGGAGACGTCGCGGCCTTCGTAGAACGGGTTGTCCAGCTGCAGGATGCCACCGGAGTTGAATTCGCCGCGCGGGGTCACGGTGACCACGTTGTAGCCTTCCTCGCGCAATGGCGCGACTCCCAGTGTCTCGCCGCCGATGCCGTACAGCGAGTAGGGGTTCGAGCTACCCGCACTGCCCAGACCCGGCATATTGATCGCCGTCGGCGCGGTGTCATCGGCCAAAATCTTGGCGGCCGGGAAGAAGTTGGTGCTGATCTCGACGCCGTCGAACGAGGTGACCGCGTAGGTGTAGGCCACCGGGGTGGAGTCGGGCGCCAAGGTACTGACATCGGCGGCGATGGCGGCGACTATCGACGAACCGATGATCGGGGCCAGCAGATCACCGATCAACGGCAGGGTCTGGAGCAGGTCGATGATCGGTGCGGCCAAGGTGCCCACCAGCGGGATACCGATCAGGAATTGGTCGAGTTGGGTGACCTCACTGACCCGGACGCCGAACGTCTGGGTGCCCCTGGACCCGCCATCCAGCCAGTTGGCGTACGGCAGGATCGTGAAACTCTGGGGATCAGTTGTCGACGGGACTGTCGGAGGGCTGACTGGAACGGTGCCGACGCTGATCTTGCCGCCGATATCGCCCAGCCCGCAGTTGCTGCCGCAGGAGTCACCGAGGATCGTGTAGGTCAGCGTCAATCCCCGCGAGCTGACGGCATTCAAGTTGCCCTGAATGATGCCGTCGGTGAGGGGGTCCAGCGTCGGGTCGACGGTGAGGCTGCCACTTGTCGCCGTCGCCGACGAAGTGACCTGTGCGACAACGGCTTTAGTGCCCGCTGCGCTCAGCGACTGCCGACGAGCAACGCTGGCAGCAGACGGGCGGCTCGATACTGCGCCGTCCGACGCAGCCGCTGCGCCGCGGCTGGCGGCGCCACGCTGGCGGTTGCTGCTCTTCGGAATCGCACTGCCCGAGACGCTGCGGCGCGACGCCGCGGTCGACCGCGGGCCGGCAGCACTCGAGGCGCCGGCGGTATCGGAGCCCCCGGCAGCCGGGCCGGCGGTGTCAGCCGAAGCCACCCCACCCGCGTAGAACACGGCCGCGCCCACACCGAGGGCCACCGCCAATCCGCCAACTCGACCGACAAACCGCGCTGCGCCCATGATTTCCTCCAAGAAAAGTGCTGAACCTGAACCGCACAGTAGCCCCGCCGACGGTCGGCCACGGGCAAATCTCAGAAATCGTTCACGGCATATCGTCGAAAGACCGCCAATAGGCCAATTAGGGCACGCTAAACAGCCCGAGGGAACTATGGGCCAGGCCGTTCCTGCAGCCCCACCGGCAAACGCCGACGGGTCACCAGATCGCGAAGTCCGTCGACCCGATGCGATCCGGTGCGGAATAGTTGATATAGACCGGTCCCTGTTGGAACGGGATGTAGCCGGTGTTCATCAGGGAGCCGTCACCGACCACCGTTGGTGTATTCGACCCACTGGTGAGGTAGGTGTAGAGCAGCGTCTGCCCATCGGCGGTATACACCGAAATCTTGGTGCCCACCGGCACTGACGAAGCGCCATTGATCAGGTAGGCCGGCAGGGTCCCGTAGACGCCGCCGGAGTCGATGATCGAGTAGGCGATTTGCTGCGGTTCATCATCGACACTGACCTTGACGTAGGCATCAGGTGCGCCCGGCACCGATACCCGGGTGGCCAGCGGGTCGGGGCCCAGGACCATGACGCCGAACAGTCCGAGCAGGGCCCCCTGGTAGAGCAGGAACCCGTCGCTGAGTTCGCCCGGCAGCGACGCGGTCGGAATCGTGTAGCCGACCGGACCCGGACCGTAGGTGTTCGCGCCGACACCGAGGATGCCGGCCACACCGTTGCCGGCAACGAACGTCCGGAAGGCCGCGGCGTCCGCCTCATCGACGACATTCACCGCGGTGGGCGTGCTGACGGCGCCCCCGCCGAAGTCGACCGTGGTCAGGTGGGTGGTGTAGTGGAACGTCGTCGGGCTGCCGCTGAAGGTGACCTGCCCGGTAGCGACGGCCGGACCCAGATCGCCGGTCGCGGAGTCGCGCGTGACGAGCAGACCGGAGGAACCGGTGTCGACGAGCACCGCCGTGCCGGGGCCGTTGTTCACCGAAACGCTCACCACCGGCTCGGTGATGGATCTCATCTGCACCGGAACGACCGCGTAGACCATGCCGTTACTGCGGGCCTGGGCCAACTGCGACTGCGCCGCGGCGGTGGCCGCGCCAAAGAGGTTGACCAGCGGTAGTAACAGCACCGCACCGGACAGGCCGGCCTCGGCCAATGTCGGCAGTGCCATCGTGGCCAGCAGGTTGACCTGGATCAGCTGATGGATTATCGGGATACCCACCGTCTGGGCGACTGCCTGCGACGCGTTGGGCATGTTGCTTTGCCAGGCCGACAGCGACCACGCCGCCTCGGCGAGGAACAGTTGCGGCACGATCGACGCCACGCCCGCGGCAATTCTGCCCGAACCCCAGGTCTCCTGGTTCAGCAGCGTTTGCGCGTCAGAGATCTCCCCCAGCGCCAACGTGACGTGCGTGCCTGCAACAATCGGCTCCGTCGGCAGATACGACTGCATGTTGTAGGACGGGTTCACGCCCGGCCCGGGCGGGGCTGCGGCAGGCAATGCGGACGCCGAGTGGACCGACGCGGCCTGCTGGCTGCCGATCGAGTGGACCCGGACGGCGCGACGCGTTTCCGTTTGCGCGGGAGTTGATGCAGGGATTGATATCAACGATGCGGGAGTTGACGCGGGGGCGGACGCGGCGGGCAGGGTGACAACGGCATCGGCGAACCCGAACGGTGCCAGCACCCGGTTCTTCCGCATCGAAGCCGACGGCGCCCCGCTGTCCCGAGGCGACACGCGTGCGACCCGGCTCGCCGGCCGCGTGTGGGTCGGTGCGGCCGCTTCGTTCGAGGGGCCACTGGAGGCGCTAGCCGAACTGGCGGAACCGTCAGTGACGCCCGAGCCGATGTCGGCAACCGCGACCGCGGTCCCCGCGACCAGCGCGGCTCCCATGCCAAGCGTCACCGCACCAGCGCCGAGCCAGGCATACGGCGCGATACGGCGGTGCTTAGCCACGGAAAAGCTCCCTCGGGTCATTAGCCAATTACCTTAATATTTCCTGAGATTTTTGCATACTTTCCTGAGAAACTACGATACGCGCCGCTCAACGGGACAACCACTCTTAGGTCGACGAGCTGGATATTCTCCGCCGGTGGTCGCGGTTACCGGGGTAGGAACCAGCAGTCGTCGTACATTTCTCCCGATGCCCACCACGTCTGGAGCCGGCCGGTTCGCGCCCAGCCCATCGGCCGATCTTCACATCGGCAATCTGCGCACGGCGGTGCTGGCATGGCTGTTCGCCCGCTCCACCGGGCGCCGGTTCCTGATCCGAATCGAGGATCTCGACGACCGCGCCCATGCGGACGTGGCCCGAGGTCAATTGAACGATCTGGCCGCGATCGGTGTGACATGCGACGAAGAGCCACAGTGGCAGTCGGTGCATCGGGGGCGCTACGACGCGGTGATCGACGAGCTCGTCGAGCGCGGTCTGGTGTATGGGTGCTACTGCAGCAGAAAAGACATCCTCAACGCGCCCCGAGCCCCCCACGCCCCTGAGGGCGCCTACCCCGGGACATGCAGGACACTCACCGAGTCGCAACGTACAACCGCGCGGGACGCCGGGCGCCCGCCGGCCCTGCGGCTGCGCGCCGAGGCGACCGATCACACCGTCACCGATCTGCTGCACGGGCCGTACACCGGACTGGTCGACGACTTCGTGCTGCGACGCGGTGACGGGGTGGCGGCCTACAACCTCGCCGTCGTGGTGGACGACGCGCACTCCGGCATCGATCAGGTGGTGCGCGGTGACGATCTGCTGTCGTCCGCGCCGCGACAGGCCTACCTCGCCGAGTTGCTGGGCTACCGTCGACTGGCATACGCGCACGTTCCGCTGGCGCTCAATGCGGCCGGTAAGCGACTGGCCAAGCGCGACGGTGCCGTGACCCTCGCCGAACTCGGCGCCGCGCAAGCCTTTGCGTTGATCACCGAGTCACTGGGTTGGCCCGCGGCCAATATGACGGAATTGTTGACCCGGTTCGACCCGGCGCGACTGCCGCGGAAACCGTGGATCTACCGCTGAACTCAGACCGGTAGCTCCATCTGCCCCCACGGCGAGCCGTAGGAGGTCAGCAGGTCCAAGAAGGGCACCGGCTCGAAGCACTCGGGTCCGAGGATGCCGACGCCGCTCCAGGTGCCGTTAGCCAGAAGTTCAAGCGCCACAACGGGATTGATCGCGGTCTGCCAAACAACGCACTGATGACCGTACTCAGCCATCGCCCACTCGTTATCGACCACGTGGTAGAGGTAGGTCGAGCGGGGCTTGCCGTTCTTGCCGGTGCCGGTGACCCACACCCCGGCGCAGGTCTTGCCCTTCATATTCGGACCGAGGGTTGCCGGGTTGGGCAGGCAGGCCGCCACGACATCACGCGGGCTTACCTCCACGGGGCCCTTATCGGAGCCAATCTTCACCTTCGCGGTGCGATCGAGGCCAATCTTGTGCAACACCTTGAGCACGTCGATGAACTCCTCGCCCAGGCCGTATTTGAATGTCACCCGTTTGCAGTCGATCCAGCGCGGCATCAGCAGCACCTCTTCGTGCTCGACGTTGACGCACTCCACCGGGCCGATGCCCTCCGGAAAGTCGAAAACCTCTGGCTCACTGAATGGTTCGGTGACGTACCAGCCGCGGTCCTTCTCCCAGATCACCGGTGGGTTGAGGCATTCCTCGATGGTGGTCCAGATGGAGAACGACGGCGCGAAGTCGAAACCCTCCACGGTCAGATTGGCACCGTCGCGAACGCCGAGTTCCTCGATATCGCTGAACATCTCATCGGCGGCATAGCGCGCGAACACGTTGGCGAGACCCGGTTCCACACCGAATCCGACCAGCGCCAGTCGACCGGCCGACTTCCACTTAGGCTCGGCCGCGAACTGCTCGTCACCGAGTTTGACCCCGGTCAACTCGTATGGCTTGTCCGGGTGGCGTTGCGACAGGCTCATGGCCATATCGAGATAGTCGGCGCCACCGGCCAACGCACCGTCGAAGATCGGCATCACGAACCGGGGGTCGACGGCGTTGACCACATGAGTGATGCCCTTGGCGCGCACCAGTGCCGCGATCGCATCGGCCGAACTCGCGTCGATGCGAGTAGCACTGAACCGCGGATCGTTCACTGCGTCGGCGGACTGTTGAGCCTTGGCCTCGTCGTAATCGGCCACCACGATGTGTTCGAAGAAGTCCCGCCGGACCGCAATCGAACAGAACGCAGAACCGACGCCGCCCGCACCTACCAGGAGAATCCTCATGGCAGCACGGTACTCAATTTCGCGACGCTGGCTGGGTTACACCGCGACATCGAGGCCGGTCATCCCGCGCAACGTGACGTTGGGCTTATAGGCCGGATCTGTGTCGAGACGCGCTTTCGGGAATCGCTTACTCAGCGCGGAGAGCGCCACGGTCGCCTCCAACCGGGCCAGCGGCGCACCAAGGCAGAAATGCGGGCCGAGACCGAACGCAAGGTGGCGAACAGACTCCCGAGTGGGGTCGAATTCATCCGGGCGCTCGGTTACCGCAGGGTCGCGATGAGCGGCGGCCAGTAGCAGCATCATGGTGTCGCCCTTCGGGACTCGCACATCTCCAATGGTCATGTCATCGCCCGCGATCCGGCCTACCAGTTGCACCGGCGGGTCATAACGCAACGTCTCCTCAACGATCGCCGAGGCGCGGCTGGAGTCCTGTCCGAGTGCTGCCCAGTGCTCCGGATGGCGCAGCATCGCCAGTGCCCCGTTGGCGATCAGGTTCACCGTCGTCTCGTGGCCGGCGATGAGCAGCAGATTGCAGGTAGCGACGATGTCATCCTCGGTGAGCTGATCGCCTGCCTCCTCGACCGCGATCAGCCCCGACATCAGATCCTCGCCGGGATGCGCCCGGCGTTGTCCCAACAGGTCGCGCAGATATCCACGGAGCCACAGGCCAGCTTCCATCCTCTCCTCGAACCCCTGAGGCTGACCGGTAAACGTGATGAACGGGTCCAGACCCTGCGCCAGCAAAGCCGAGGCCCAGCTGAACTGAGCCTCGTCCTCGACAGGCACCCCGAGCAGCCGGCAGATCACCGCGACCGGCAGTGGATAGGCAAGATCGCTGATCACCTCCAACCGGCCCGCGTCGGCGACCTTGTCCAGCAACCCATCGACGAGCGCGGCGATGTCGGGCTCGAGTCCCCGGACGACTTTGGGCGAGAACGCTTTACTGACAAGTTTGCGCAGCCGGGTGTGGTCCGGCGGATCCAGGAACAAAAAGCCGGGGGTGCCGAACGGCCGCGCCTCCTGGCCGGCGGCGATGGCCCGCTGAGCGACCGTCGACTTCAACCGGTCACTGCACGACGCGGGATGCCGCAACACCTCGTCGCAGTCGACGAAACCGGCGAACACGCTCAGGTTCGATTCCGGCAGCAGCGCAGGACCGCTTTCCCGCAACTGCCGGTACACCGGGTACGGGTCAGCGCGGTGGGCGGGATCAAGTAGCTGCGTCAGCAGTGTCTGGGTGTAAGCGGTCACCTGTTCAGTCTGCACGCCCTCAGGGAACGCCTGCTTGGCCGCACCCCGGAGCGACCGTCGGGCCCCCGGCGAGCGCGTCGGCCAGCGAGGGCACATCCCGCCGAAGTTGGGCGACCGGCAGAGGGGAGAACCGAACCTCGTAGGCGATGCTTCCCACCCCCGGCGCATCGCGGCAGGTGAGCCCCACTTGCTTACCTGCGCCGGCACCAAGCTGTGTGTCGACGGTCGCACGCACCGCACGTGCCGAAACCAGCTGGCCGGCAGCTTGCTGTAACACCGGGTCGAGCACCCGACCGGCCTGATCGGCAAGTGCGGCGGCGACACCGAAATACTCCGGTGGCGCGATACCGGAGCAGGTTCCGTGGGCGTACCACTCATGATTCGTCATGACTGAGGAGTCCGACATCATTGACTTCAGACTCGCCTGAAGATCAGGCGGCAACGACACGGGTTTGCGGTTGTGGTCGGGAGTCCCCTTCGGGACCTCGCAGTACTGTTCGGTGGACGGCTGCGGCCACAGCCCGTGCAGCACGAAGCTCTGCCCCGGCCGCGTTCGTCGGCCGGCTGGGACTGCGATCCCGGAAGATCAGGAGCGCGGCGATACCGGCAAGCACTATCGCCGCTACTGCGGAATACCCGAAAAAGGCGCCCATCCTGCCGCGCTTCACGGCGAGCCGTAGTAGCGACCGAGAAACTCATCGCGCAGCTCACCGAACTCACCGGTGCCGATCGCAACCCGGATCCGGTCGACGAGGGAGATGATGAATCGTTCGTTGTGGATCGTGCACAGCGTCGCGGACAGAATCTCCTTGGCCTTGAACAGGTGGTGCAGATACGCGCGGGTGTAATGAGCGCAGGTGTAGCAATCACACTCGGCGTCTATCGGGGTGAAGTCCCGCCGGTAGCGGGCACCGGTGATGTTGTACCGGCCGTCGGGTGAATACACCGCGGCGTTGCGCGCGACCCGGGACGGCGACACGCAGTCGAAGGTGTCGGCCCCGGCGGCGATGGCGGCGAACAGGTCGTCAGGCTCGCTGATGCCCAGCAGGTGCCGGGGTTTCGAGTCGGGCAGTTCGTCGGTGCACCAGCCGACGATGGTAGCCAGGTTCTGCTTCTCCAGCGCTCCCCCGATGCCATAGCCGTCGAATCCGCGGCCCTCGCCGTCGACGATGCTCTCCAGGCCGCGGCAGGCCTGCCGACGCAGGTCCTCGTAGTTCGCGCCCTGCACCACACCGAACAGTGCCTGGTTCGGGCGCGCCTCTGCCGTTGTGAGCCGCCGGTGCTCGGCCAGGCAGCGAACAGCCCACGCCTGCGTGCGGGCCAGCGATTCTTCTTGATAGGAGCGGGTATTCAACAGCGTCGTCAGTTCGTCGAACGCGAAGATGATGTCCGCGCCCAATTGATGCTGGATTCCGATGGACACCTCGGGGGTGAACCGGTGGGTGGATCCATCGAGGTGCGAGATGAAGGTGACGCCGTCGTCGTCGACGTGCGACAGCCGTTGCTTACCTTTGGCGATGAGATCGTCTGCCTGAACGCGGTCGACATCCTCCATAAGCACCTTGCGGAACCCGGCGCCCAGCGACATGACCTGGAATCCACCACTGTCGGTGAACGTCGGACCCGGCCAATTCATAAAGATGCCCAGACCACCGGCCTCGGCGACGATATCGGCACCCGGTTGAAGGTAGAGGTGATACGCATTGGCCAGCACGGCCTGCGCGCCGAGTTCGCGCATCGTCTCCGGCAGGACAGCCTTCACCGACGCCTTGGTGCCGACTGCGACGAACGCCGGGGTGTGAATGTCACCATGGGCGGTGTGGATGACGCCGCTGCGTCCGCGATCGCCCGGCATGTCGGCCTCGATGGTGAAGAACGATCCGGTCACGCAGAGTATCTAACCAAGAACAGGGCACAAATCTTGTGTTCGGGTCTAGGCGAACGAGTCGACGTCACCCGCCCCCGGATCGCTTAGTCGGGGCGGTGGTACCCCGACGGGGTGCCGCCACCTTCTTGACGGCCGCTTTCTTCACCGCTGCCGGTTTCTTTACCGCCGTTCCCATCGCACGCTCGAGATCGGCAAGTGATTCATCGAGGTGAACGAGCAGTCGTTGCAGGCTCGGCACGCTACGTCGGCATCCGACCAATCCGAAGTCAAGGTTCTCGGCATTGTTGGACAGCGTGATGTTGAGCGCCTGGCCGTCGAGTGCGATCGAGAAGGGATAGTTGCCGTCGAGTCGGGCGCCGTTCCAGTACAACGGTTCTCGCGAACCGGGCACGTTCGAGATCGCGAGGTTGAAGGGAGGTACGGCAGAGCCCAGAGCCGGCGACAACGCGCTGAGCAGCAATGGCGAGACATTGAAAGCGGACAGCGCCATCTGTTGCAGCTTGGGCAATTGCGCGAACACCTCTTTGTTTCTGCGCATTGACGCGCTGATATTCGCAAGGCGCTTTTCTGGATCATTCAAGTCGGTGGCCAAGCTCGCCAGCAGGGCCCCGACCTGGTTACCGCCACTGGAGTTGGCATCGTCACGCAGGCTCACCGGCACCATCGCAACGAGTGGTTTGTCCGGCAGTGCGTTCTGTTCGATCAGATACGCCCGAAGTGCGCCCGCGCACATGGCAAGCACAACGTCATTGACAGTGACCCCGGCAGCCTGCTTGATCGCCATCACCCGCTGCATCGGCCAGGACTGTGCAGCGCATCGTCGCGCACCGCCGATCGGAACATTGAAGATCGTCCTCGGCGCCCCGAACGGAAGGGTCAACTGCTGTTCCAGGAGACCATCGCGAACAAGGTTCACGGCCGAAGGACCAAGTCCAACCATGGACTCAACGACTTTCGGCAGTGAACTCAGCCACGAAGCGCCCGGCTTGCTCTTGCTCGACGGCCGGTCATTGGTGCCCCAGGGCACCCGCAACTCATGATCCTGTGGGTCACTGGATAGCGCACGACGCATCATCCGCATGGCACTCACGCCGTCAACGAGGGCGTGGTGGATCTTGGTGTAGACGGCGAACCGGCCGTCGTTAAGACCTTCGACCAGGTGGCTCTCCCATAGCGGACGATGGCGGTCCAGCAGGGTGCCATGCAATCGGGAGGTCAATTCCAACAGCTCGCGCACCCGTCCCGGCGCGGGTAGTGCTGAGCGCCGCAGATGGTATTCCAGGTCGAGATCACGGTCGATGGCCCAGGTGAGGTTGGCAATGCCGCCCATCAGTTCAGCGGGATGCTTGCGGAAGGTCCTGCTGACATCGTCGCGTACGACCAATTCTTGATAGATGTCGCGGATGTAATCCGGTCCGGCGCCCTCAGGTGGCTCGAATACCTGCAACCCGGCGACGTGCATGGGATGCTCACGCGATTCGCCGAGTAGGAACATCGCGTCAAGCGGCGATACCAGTTCCATGACCCCTCCGGTGCTCCCCCACGCGCTTCATTAGAGCGGTTGGCCCGACGCGTGATTCGACCTTTGCACCAATTGGCCCAACATGTGGCCCAACATGGAAACCGAACAGTCCCCGGGGAGACCCCCGAAATCACGTGTCAGGCTCCGGTGGCCACCGCAACTGCAGGCGTGATCTGGGTCAGGTCGCTCAGACTGTAGGCCGTCACCGAGGAGTCGGAGACCGCATAGAGCACGTCACCGATGCGTACGGTCCGGAAGACCGACTCGTCGGTGTGAATGTCGCCGAGAACCTCGATGCCACTGGCGCTCACCCGCATCACCTTCAGCAGCTGCTCGGAAAAATAGGTGCCCGAGTCCGGGTCGTACCCGGTGCCGAATACCGGCACCACCAGCAGTCCATCCTCAGCGGAGTAGAGCAGCGCGTGATGGTCGAACTGCGCGTCGGACCACGACCACTGGGTGTCATCGGTCAGATATTGCCGGATGATCTGGGTGGGGTTTGCGCGATCGCTGACATCAAACAGCGTTGCATGCACGTGGGTGTTCCAGTTTCCTGTCTCGCGTTCCTGACCGATGCCCAGCAGTAATCCATCGCCGACGGGTTGGAGATAGTTGGAGAAGCCCGGGATAACCAGTTCGCCCTGCAGGGTGGGCGCGGCCGGATCGCTCAAGTCGATGGCGAAGAGCGGATCTGTTCGCACGAAGGTGACCAGGTATGCGGTATCGCCGGCGAAGCGCGCCGCGTACAACTGCTCGCCCGGCGCTAAACCGGTGAGGCTACCGACCACGTCGAGGGTATCGCCGGCGGTATCCAGTACGTACACACCGTTATCGTCGCGGGTGCTCCAGGTGTCGTTGACATAGTGGTATTCGTTGGTGTGGGTGGCAACATGGAGGTAACCGGCCTGCTCGTCCATCGCGAACTGGTTGATCAACGTGCCGGAGACAACACCACTGGCCTGCCACGCGACGTTCGTTCCTCCGATCGCGAAGCGGTCGATACGGGTGTCGACAGATGATCCCGTATCGGTGTACTGATACTCCGTCGTGCCCACGTACATGGCGTCGTGGTTCATGTAGATGGTGTTGCCGCCCTGAGACACCATGGTGCCGACGCTGTCGGAGAAGGCCGCACCGGCCGCGGTATTCGCCGAGTCGACCGAGATCAGCGTCAGCACCGACTGCGCGTCACCGGTGTGCGGGCGCACGATGTCCCCGGCACCGGCGACCAGGCCGAGATCGACCGTATTTCCTTCTGCATCAACGCTGTAGGCGTGGGGCAGTGACAGATCAACGATCTGGTCGCCGACGCGCGCCACGTACTCATCCCAGGTCTCATAGGTCCGGTTGGCGGTGACGGTCGGGTCCCAGGCCCAACGAGCCGGCAACGGATCGGCACTGAGCACACCATCGGAAGGCGCGACGGCGCCGTTATCCACCGGGGTGTCCGTGTACTGCGGCGCGGGGAGATTCAACCCACGCTGCAGCACGACGTACACCACCCCGTCGACGGCGCGCGCGTCCTGGAACCCACCGTCGAACATCGTCTGTGTCACCACCGCGGGGGCAGTCCGGTCGGTGACGTCGTAGACGGTGACCGTGGTCTGCGGGTTCCACTGCCAGGGCAGGCACGCCATCCGCACCATCGGTCCGTACCAATCGGACCCGGTTTGGGTGATCACCGTCAGTCGATCACCGGCCAGGAACTCACCGACCACGGCGCCGGATAGCGACGACTGTGACGCGACCGTCAGGTCGGTGCCGACAATCGACAACTGGCCGTTATGGGCGACGTAAATATAGTGGCCGTCAGTCTCGACGAAGTCCGCCTCGTCGACACCGTTGACCTGGGTGTTGGTATCCGAGGTGATCCCGGTACCAGCGACCGCACCATTCACCTTGACGTAGTAGTCCAGCCAGGGTCCCCCGTTGCCGTACACCTCAACGGTCTGGCCGAAGAGGTTTCCGTACTGCTTCTGGGCCAACTCCAGCAGGTAGTCGCGCAGCTCCTGTTCGGTGTAGTACGCCGAACCGGCGCCTGAGGTCTGTCCGGTCGTCTGGCCCGGGCTCAGCGTGCGCACCAGGTTGAACAGTGCGCGGCCGACCAGGAGCATGGCACCCTGCAGATATTCGGTCGCCGGGTTGTCAGGCAGCCCGGAGAACCAGTTCGAGGCCGAGTCGAGGAAGTCGGTGACCATCGCGCTCATCGTCACGGCCGAGGCGGCCGGCACCGGGGGCCGCACTCTGGCGGTGCGCACGGCCCTGGCCATCCGGAGGTGAGGAATCGCTACAGCGGCGGCAGATGGGGTCGTGGCCGATCCGGGAGTTACGAATACGGCCGGAAGAATTCCGGCGCCGACGCCACTGCCTGCCGCCGCGGCTGCCGGATTTACTGCTGGTCGAGGCTGGGCGTTCGATGGTCTGGAATTAGGGGTGATTCCCGGAATTCCGAACCGATCACGTCCAGCGACCGCAGCGGGAACCGAACCGCCGCCCTGGGAGGTACGCCTGGCGGGCTTGGCTTTCTGCTGCCCGGGGGCCGCATCTGCCGGGGTTGCCGGCGATGTCGAACTTGAGGTCGAACCCGGCGCCGACACCGAGGGCGAGTCATCTTCGCCAGGTGCCGCAGCGGCTATCCCTGCGCCGGATGTGCCGGTGACCGCCAGTCCGAGGGCGAAAGCCGCAGCTCCAGCCCGCGCACCGCGCTTGCTCCTCGACATCGACAACCCCTATGACCGCTAATTGCTGAGGTTTAGCTGTGAATCAGTCAAACCATAGCTGTGAACGGTGTGACGAGTCAACGTTCGACGGCTTTGCCCGGTCGGGTGGCTATGGCGGTGGCGGAGGGATTTGAACCCTCGGACGGGGGTTACCCGTCACACGCTTTCGAGGCGTGCTCCTTAGGCCGCTCGGACACGCCACCGCGAGAAAGCTTACGGTCCGCCCCGGACTACCCCAAATCGCGGTGGCGGGCGAAAAAGCCGTTCAGTAATTCGGCACACTCCTCCGCCAGCACGCCGCCGTGCACCTCGGGCCGATGCGTCAGCCGGCGGTCGCGCACCACGTCCCACAGCGAGCCGACCGCTCCGGTCTTGGGCTCCCAGGCCCCGAAAACCAGTCGCCCCACTCGCGCCATCACCAGGGCGCCCGCACACATGGTGCACGGTTCCACCGTCACCGCAAGCGTGGCGCCCTCCAGCCGCCAGCCGTCACCGACCACTCGGGCGGCGGCCCGCAGAGCCAGGATCTCGGCGTGGGCGGTCGGGTCTCCGAGTGCCTCACGGGCATTGGCGGCTCGGGCCAGTTCCACACCATCGGCATCGAAAACCACCGCACCGATGGGAACGTCGTCGGGACCGACATCACCGGCGGCGGAGAGGGCCGCACGGATGAGGCTCTCGTCGCCGGGAAGGGAATTCACCGATCGAGGCGGTCAAGAACCGCCGAAAACTCCTCGGCAAAACCCATCTCGCGGGCAATACGGCCCAATTGCTCGTCGGCATAGAGGTCGGTTTCGGCGAGGATCACACCGAGCACCGCATCGGACAGCCCGACATCGGCCAACACGCCGAGGTCACCCTCTTCGAAAGGATCGGTGTCTTCAAGATCCTCCGCGGCGATATCGGCATCGAGTTTCTCCAGCGCCTCGGCGGCGATGTCGTAGTCCAGTGCGGCGGTGGCATCTGACAGCAATAGCCGGGTGCCCGACGGCGCGGGCCGGATGATCAGGAAGAACTCGTCGTCGATATCGAGCAGACCGAACACCGCGCCGGCACTTCGCAATTCCCGCAACTCGGTCTCGGCGGCAGCAAGACTGGTCAACGCCTTCGAGCTCATCGGCGAACACCGCCAGGCCGCATTCTCATGAACCACGGCCACGGCGAATCCATCCGGGGTGTCCCCGGAGCCCGGTGCCCCCGGTTCGCGCCCAGCCCGCTGTGCCTCCATGGGCGCTCACGGTAGTCGCTGACCAGGTGAGTTGACTAGCTCCCGAGCGAACCCTGGGGCCGATGTGCCAACCTGTGAAGCGTGACGAAGACAGCCGTTTGTGTGCTCGGGCTCGGCCTCATCGGCGGGTCGGTGTTGCGCGCAGCGGTATCGGCGGGCAGGCAGGCGCTCGGTTACAACCGATCAGCGCAGGGTTGTCAGGCCGCCCGATCCGACGGCTTCACCGCCACCACCGACCTGGCCGAGGCACTGGCGTGGGCCACCGAGCATGATGCGCTGATCGTCCTGGCCGTCCCGGTGCCAGCGGTCGCCGGGCTGCTCCCACGCATCAAACAGCTTGCCCCCGACTGTCGGATCACCGACGTCATCAGCGTCAAGGGTGCGGTGCTGCAGCAGATGCACTCAGCCGGTCTGCTCGACCGCTATGTCGGGGGCCATCCGATGGCCGGCACCGCACACTCCGGCTGGTCGGCCGGAGATGCCGGACTTTTCACCGGAGCGCCGTGGGTGATCAGTGTTGATGAACACGTCGACGCCGAGATCTGGTCGCAGGTGATGCATCTCGCCCTGGACTGCGGCGCGTTCGTGGTGCCGGCGAAGTCCAACGAACACGACGCCGCCGTGGCGGCCATCTCGCATCTTCCGCATCTGCTCGCCGAAGCACTGGCCGCGACCGCCAGTGGGGTGCCGCTGGCTTTCGCACTGGCGGCCGGATCATTTCGCGACGGCACCCGGGTGGCTGGAACCGCACCCGATCTGGTCCGCGCTATGTGTGAGGCCAACGCCGCTGAACTGATCCCCGCCCTCGATCATGCACTGACGGTTCTTCAACGCACTCGAAATTCGTTGGCGGACAACGGTTCAGTAGCCGAGCTGGTCGATTCCGGACACGCCGCACGCGTTCGATTCGAGGGTTTATCACGGCCGGAGATCCTCACCGTGGCACTCGGTGAGGACAATTGGCGCGAAGAGCTTGCCGCCGCCGGGCGCTCCGGCGCGGTGATCAGATCCGCTCTGCCAGGCCCGGGTAGTCGAGGATGAATCCGTCATCGTCGACGACAACGGTGGTTTCCGCAACCGGTGAGTGCAACTTGATTCCGTTACCGCTGTCCGGACCCGAGCTGTCGTAGCTGGTCGAGGCCGGGCCGACCGTCAGTTCGGGCAGGTTCACATAGACCAGCGGCAGGGTCACCGAGTCGGCGTGGCGGTGCAGTCCGACGCGGCGGATCGGCAGGGCATTGAAGAACGGACTCAGCACGACGTCGACATCGAGGGCGCCGTCGTAGGCGTCGCGGGACTGGCCCTGGTGGTCGGTGATCAGCCACATGTTCTCCTCGTCGCGGGAGATCGACAGCTGCCGGTCCCGCTCGGCGAGGCTCACGGTGAGGGACAACCGATTGGTGGCGCCGTTGTCATCGGTCACCAGGTCATAGGACGCGCTGAAGGCCGGATGGGTGTCGGTGGCCGCCGCAGCAATGCGCCCATAGGCCTTGATTCGATTCCCTGACACGTGGACGCGGGTGGACTCGATCCGGGTCAGATCGTGGGAGCGCCAGGTCAACATGGCCGGCCACTCCATGACGCTCGAATCGTCGTCTGCATTCACCACCCCCACACGGTAAGCGACGGATGGCCCCCGGTGTGTTCGGGGCGGCTCTCACGGCCCCGAACGCGGCGTTATCGTCTCGTTGCCGGTTTGGTTGTTCCCTTCCGGTCATCACAGGGCGAGGATGAATCTCATGAGCAGCGAACCCTACGTTTCACCGGGCGAGCCGGTGCCGGGCGAGCCGTTACCGCCCGCGGCGGCGGAGCCGGACATCAGCCACCCTCCCCAGCACCAGGGATCAGAGGTGAAGTTCACCCGGGCGGCGGCGCTGTGGTCCTCACTGATCCTCGGGTTCCTAATCCTGATCGTTCTGTTGATCTTCATCGCCCAGAACACCGCATCCACGCCGTTCACCTTCCTCGGCTGGCACTGGAATCTCCAGCTTGGCGTCGCGATCCTGCTGGCGGCGGTTTGCGGCGGGCTGATCACCGCATTGGTCAGCGCGGCGCGGATGTTTCAGTTGCGCCGGGCGGCGAAGAAGAACCTCGAGGCCGCCCGTAAGCGGTAGTCAACTCCGATTGCGTGGCAACAGGTCCCACACGTGTTCAACACCGTTGACGGCAGCCACTGTTGCCTTGCCGTTTCGCGAGTAGCGCAGCTGCGTGACCGATGCGTATTCAATCGGGAATGACAATTCCTGTGCCGTGCCGAGGATCCCGTGCAGGATCACGTTGATCACACCGCCGTGGCCGAACACCGCGACAGTGTCCTCATGCTTGGCAGCGGCGACGATATCCGACAGCGCTGCGCTGACCCGACCCATGAACGCACCGACGTCAACCGAGGCGGGAAGTTTGCCTTGCACCATCCGGTCCCAGTCATCAGGTCGCTCAGACCGCACCTGCTCGAGTGGCACGTAGTGCGAGTGTCCGTGGTCATACTCAGCCAACCGATCGTCGGTCTCAACGGGCAAGTCGAGCGCCGCCGCGACCGGTTCGGCAGTTTGGAACGCACGGCGCTGTGGACTGCTGACCAGCCGGCTGATCGGGAAGCGTGCCAGCGCCTCAGGCAGTCTGCGGGCCTGCTCCCAACCGGCCTCGGCGAGTTCCGGATCGGAGCCCTCACCGACCTGCGTACGCAACGGCAACGCATGGCGCACGAGCAGAATCTGCATGCCTGCAACGATAGGGGTGTCCGACGTGGCCAACTCCGGGAGGATCTGCAATGAGCGGCGTCAAGAGCTACCCCGAGCAGCTATTCGACCTCACCGACCGGGTGGTTCTGGTCACCGGCGGCAGCCGTGGGCTGGGCCGCGAGATGGCGTTGGCCGCCGCGCATTGCGGCGCCGACGTGGTGATCGCGAGCCGCAAGTACGACAGCTGCGTGGCCACCGCAGCCGAGATCGAGCAGGCCACCGGCCGCGCCGCGATGCCCTACGGCGTGCACGTGGGCCGGTGGGCCGAACTCGACGGACTTGTGGACGCCGTCTACGAGCGGTTCGGCAAGATCGACGTGCTGATCAACAACGCCGGCATGTCACCGAACTACGACAAACTCACCGACGTCACCGAGAAGTTGTTCGACACCGTGATCAACCTCAATCTCAAGGGCCCGTTCCGACTCTCGGCACTGGTCGGTGAACGGATGGTCACCGACGGCGGCGGGGTGATCATCAATGTCAGCACCCACGGTTCCCTGCGACCACACCCGTCGTATCTGCCCTATGCCGCGGCTAAAGCCGGGCTGAACGCCATGACGGAGGGCCTTGCCATCGCGTACGGACCCACCGTCCGGGTCAACACGCTGATGCCCGGTCCATTCCTCACCGATATCAGCACGACATGGAACCTCGGAGACGTCAATCCCTTCATCCGCCACCCCCTGCAGCGAGCCGGCGAACCTGGCGAGATCGTCGGTGCGGCATTGTTTCTGATGTCGGATGCGTCGAGTTTCACCACCGGTTCGATGCTGCGAGCCGACGGTGGACTGCCCGGGTAACTCCTACGGGGTGACGATGCTGAAGTTCGGGTCTGGTGCGTCGAGTACACCAAGCAGGGCCTGCAGGGCGCCGGTGTCACCGATTACCTGCAGGCCGGGTGAGGTGAAATCACCTGCTGCGGCGGCCATCAGTCGCATCTTGGTGGCCAGCGTCACCGTTGCGGTCGCGGTCGACCCTTCAGCCGGACGCTTGCGCTGAACCAGGACACCGTTACGCAGGGTGATTCGGTAGTTGACGCCGAGGTCGGTGAACGTCACATCAAGTGCGAGATCCAGATCCCAGGCGCGTGGCCCGTTCACCGAGATCGCCAGAATGTCGAACATCTGCTCCGGCGTGAGCTGACTCAGCATCGTCGGCGACATCGTATTCACCGGGGTGCCGAAGTTGCCATCGCGCAGTTCGGTGGCACCGGAGAGGAAGAAGTTGCGCCATGTCGCACATTCCACGCCGTACCCCATCTGTTCCAGGGTGTCGGCATAGAGCTCACGGGCTTTCGCGTGGTCTTCGTCGGTGAAGACCGCATGATCCAATAGCGTTGCCGCCCAGCGGAAGTCACCAGCGTCGAAGGCTTCCTGGGCGATCTTGACGACTCGGTCAATGCCGCCGATTGCTGCCACGTATCGAGGCGCCAACGCCTCCGGCGGATGCTGCCAGAGCCGGCCCGGGTTGCCGTCAAACCAACCCATGTACCGCTGGTAGACAGCCTTGACGTTGTGGCTGACCGAGCCGTAGTAACCATGCGTGTGCCACGCCCGCTGCAGCGCCGGCGGCATCGGGAAGTTCTCCGCGATCTCGATACCGGTATAGCCCTGATTGAGCTGACGCAGCGTCTGGTCGTGCAGGTAGGCGTAGAGATCGCGTTGCAGACCAAGGAATTCCACGATGTGCTCGCGGCCCCAGGTCGGCCAGTGATGTGAGGCGAATGCGACATCGGTGCGGTCGGCGAAGGTGTCGATGGCCTCAGTCAGATATCCCGCCCAGGCTCGCGGGTCACGGACCAGCGCGCCACGCAAGGTGAGCAGGTTGTGCAGGTTGTGGGTGGCGTTCTCGGCCATGCACAGGGCCCGGAAGCGGGGGAAGTAGAAATGCATTTCAGCCGGTGCCTCGGTGCCGGGCGCCATCTGGAACTCGATCTCGACTCCATCGATGGTGTGGACCTCGCCGGTCGTGGTGATATCGAGGGTCGGCACGATGACCGCGATCTCACCGGTTGAGGTGTTCTGACCGAGTCCGCATCCCACCTGGCCTTGCGGGCCGCGGTCGAGCAAGGTGCCGTACATGTAGGTGGCCCGGCGAGTCATCGCCGTTCCTGCGTAGATGTTTTCCTGCACGGCATGTCCGACAAATCCTTCCGGCGCCAGCACCGCCACCCTGCCGGCATCGACGTCGGCCTGGGTGGTCACCCCCAGCACGCCGCCGAAATGGTCCACGTGACTGTGGGTGTAAATCACGGCTACCACGGTCCGGTCGCCACGGTGCCTGCGGTAGAGAGCCAGCGCGGCGGCGGCCGTTTCGGTGCTGATCAACGGGTCGATGACGATGACGCCGGTATCGCCTTCGATGAAGCTGATATTCGACAGGTCGAAACCGCGGACCTGATAAATGCCTTCGACGACTTCGTACAGCCCCTGCTTAGCGGCTAGTTGCGACTGGCGCCACAGACTGGGGTGCACGCTCGGCGGTGCCTCACCCCGCACGAACCCATACGAGTCGTTGTCCCACACCACGCGGCCGTCGGTGGCCTTGATGACACAGGGTTCCAGCGCCCCGATGAAACCGCGATCGGCGTCGGCGAAGTCGGCGGTGTCCGTGAACGGCAGAACATCGCGTTGTTCAGCATTTGCGGACTCGATGACTGGTGTCGCAGCTTTGTGTTCCATAGCGCCGATTGTTTCCCGAAATCACAGCGCTGGGCCATGATTGCGCGGATGCGCCTACTCCGTGCGCGGCCAGTCGCCTACCCGGTAGGTGAAAGTAGAGGCTGCCGGGGCACCATCGTAAGAAGTGCCACACCGGCCGCTACCACCATCACAGCGGTCTCCAGAAACGTCGCCTTCATCCCCCACGTGTCGATCAACGCGCCCAGGCCGACCGCGCCGACGGCAGTGGTCGCGGTGACCAGCACGAAGAACAGACCCATCATGCGACCGCGAACACCCTCCGGCACCTCGGTCGCGATGGTCGCCTGTCCGCCGACGAACACGAATTCCCACCCGAACCCGATGACGAACGCGCCGATCAAATCGACGGCGATACCGTGACGGGGGGTGATAGCCAACTCAATCATTCCGGCCGCAGCCAGGAATAGACCGATGGCCATCAACTGCCGCCGCCCCTCCGTCGAGTTGCCGGCCCGCCCGATAACCGGATTGGCTAGGACCGCGCCCACCCCTATCGCCCCGATCAGCAAGCCAACATACGACGCATGCACCCCGTGCTCCTGCGCCACCATCGGCATCAACTGCTCCACCGGTGCGACAAACACGAAAAACACCCCGACCCCGACGGCCGCCAGCCGCACAAGGCGCATAAGGCTCGATGCCCCAGCATCTTTCGCCGCAGGGGTCAACTCCTCGCGCTTACCCGTCGGCGATTCCGAGTTCTGGTTTCGTCTAACTTCGGACACCATGGGCGTCCCGAAAAGCACGGCGGCGACGAGGAAATACGACGCCGCGTTAAAAGCGAAGGCAGCGAAGAGACCCACCCAGTGCACCATGAAACCACCGACGACCGCGCCTCCGAGCCTGGTGAGATTGAACATCATCGACGACTGCGCAAGGGCCGCCTGCCGATACTGCTCAGGCACCGTAGACGGCCCAACCAGATTGATCACGGGACAATTGAGGCTGTAGGGAATCGCACCGGCGAACACCAGGGCATAGAGCCAGCCAATCGGCAAATCACCCACCAGATCCATGATCGCCATCACGGTCGCGGGAATTCCCTGGAGCAGGTACAGCACTATCGCAAGGCGGCGCGGTTCGTAGCGGTCGGCAAGCGCACCACCGATCGGACCGCCGACGATGGACGGTCCGAGCGCCAACGCGGACAGCAGTCCAACGGACGCCGCGCTACCCGTGATGCTGTAGGCGTACCAGGTGGTGGCCACGATTTGCATGTACGAACCGGCCGAGGACACCGCACGGGCACTGAACAGGCGACGATAAGCGGGGAAGGAAAAGAGACCTCGCGCTTTTGCAGGACTCACGATGGCCACGATGACCACGATAGGCGCAGCTCACATTTATCCGAAATGCATCGGCAGGCGAACAGTGAATTCGGTTTTGCCAGCTGCGCTGCTGAGCCCGATGCTGCCGTGATGTGCTCGCACCACGGCGGACACGATGGCCAATCCCAGTCCGGTTGAGCCGTCTACGTGTGAGCGCGCAGTATCGGCCCGGGCGAACCGCTCGAACACCTCGGGCTGCAACTCCGCGGGAATTCCGGGTCCATCGTCTAGTACACGCAGTACCGCTGAGTCGTCGTCTGCCGTCAATGACAATGTGACGGTCGTGCCGGCGGGAGTGTGCACACGCGCATTCGCCAATAGGTTGGCCACTACCTGATGCAATCGGGCGTCATCCCCGGATACAAGTAACGGTTCTGGCGGTACATCGAGATTCCAGTCATGATCAGGCCCGGCCGCGTGGGCGTCACTCACTAGGTCGGCGCACAACCGCGCGAGGTCGACCGGTCGGCGTTCCAGCGGCCGCCCGGAATCCAGCCGGGCCAGCAGCAGCAGATCCTCGACAAGCCGCGTCATCCGCTGTGTCTCGGACTCGACCCGGCTCATCGCGTGCGCGACATCGGGGGGCACCTCGGCCCTTTTGCGCTGTGCCAGTTCGGTGTAGCCGCGGATCGCGGCCAACGGTGTCCGCAACTCGTGGCTCGCGTCAGCCACGAACTGTCGCACTCTGAGCTCGCTGGCCTGCCGGGTCGACAGGGCCGCATCAATGTGATCGAGCATTCGGTTGACCGCCAGACCGAGTCGGCCGACTTCGGTGTTGGGGTTGGTGTCGGCTTCGGTCACCCGCACCGGCAGCGCGACCTCGCCCCGGTCCAGTGGCAGGTCGGCGACAGCTCCGGCCGCGGCAGCCACCCGGGTCAGTGGGGCCAGCGCCCGGCGGATGATCAGAATTCCGGCACATGCGGCGCCCAACAGTGCGAGTGCGGTCACCACGGTGAAGATCAGCGCCACCCTGGTGAGGGTCCGCCGTACTCCCCTCATGCTCAACCCGATCACCAGCGTGTCGCCGGAATGGCGGCTTGTCGTGGCGATGACGCGATATCGACCCAGCCCGTCGAGGTCGCGGGTGACGGCACGGCGGCTCATGCCGATCCCCGCCAGCTGGCCGGCAGCGACCGAGGACAGGGCGTCGCGCTCTCCTCCGCGGTTGAGCTCACCAGCCTTCGTCACAATCCCGTCCTTGACCACTGCAGCGACCATTCCGATCGGCTGGCCAGGAGCGTCCAGGAACTCCGGTCCCGGGCCAGGATCGGGTAAGGGCAGCTGTGGCCGGGCGTCGGAAGGTGGCGGCATCGGCGGCATCGGCGGCATCGGCGGCCGGTGATCCATCATCGACGACCGCTGAGCGATCTGGAGAAGTTGACCGTCGAGTTCACCGACCAGGTATCGATACAGCGCAAACTCGGTCGCCCCCGCGATGCCGACACAGACCATTGCCAACAACGCCACCTGGCCTGCGAGCAGTCGCGCCCGCAGCGACCACGGCCTAGAGCGCGGGCTTGAGCACATATCCGGCGCCACGCAGGGTGTGGATCATCGGCGCGCGCCCGCTGTCGATCTTCTTACGAAGATAGGAGATATAGAGCTCGACGATATTTGACCGGCCGCCGAAGTCGTAACTCCATACCCGGTCGAGGATTTGCGTCTTGGACAGCACCCGTTTCGGATTGCGCATCAGGAAACGCAATAACTCGAACTCTGTGGACGTGAGAGAGATCGGCTCGCCACCGCGGGTGACCTCGTGACTGTCCTCATCGAGAACCAGGTCACCAACGACGATCTGGGCGCCGTTGCCCTCGACACTGATTCCGGTGCGCCGCAACAATGCCCGCAACCGAAGCACCACCTCTTCGATGGAGAACGGTTTGGTGACGTAGTCGTCACCGCCGGCGGTCAATCCGGCGATGCGATCCTCAAGGGCATCCTTGGCGGTCAGCAGTAGCACCGGCAGCGCTGGGTTGTGCTCGCGAAGCTTCGCCAGCACCTCAAGTCCGCTCATATCGGGCAGCATCACATCGAGCACCACCGCATCCGGACGGGCCTCGCGCGCAGCCGACAGCGCCGATGCGCCGTCGCCGGCGGTGGTGATGTTCCAGCCCTCGTAGCGCAATGCCATCGACACCATCTCGGCCAGTACCGCCTCGTCGTCGACGACGAGGATGGTGATTGGGCTGCCGTCGGCGCGGCGCATCACGACGCGCCCCAACGCGCCGGAAGCCGCGGGCGAGATCATTGTTCCAGTATGGGAGTAGCGATGGGGCGACACTATGTGATCGCTATGCGTCGGCTGTGAGATCCCCCGGCACCTAGAATCGTTTGGTGAGCTTCTTCGAGGTCATCGAGACGGTCGGCAAAACCATCGACGGCGTCGGCGTGGCGGTGATCGCCATCGGAGCATTGATCTCGGCCGCGGGCGCAGTTCCGCGGCTGCGCCGCCGGACCGGTGACGTCTACCGGGTGTTCCGTCAGCAACTCGGCCGCTCGATCCTGCTTGGCCTGGAGTTCCTCGTCGCCGCCGACATCATCCGGACCGTGGCCGTCACGCCGGATGCCCGCAGCGTGGCGGTGCTCGGCGGCATCGTGCTGATCCGGACCTTCCTGAGTTTCTCATTGGAGCTTGAGGTCACCGGCTACTGGCCGTGGGAAAAAAACCGCCAGCCGCGCACCGCTGCACCCCAGTTGGGGCCATGATCAGCACGGAACGGCCGTCCCGCCGGGAACGAATCATCAACGCGATACGCAAAAATCCGCCCACCGCACTGGCGCCGCCAGACGCCTACCATCCCGGCGAAGTCGCGGCGATGCTGCGCGAGATCGGCGTAGCGCTGTCAGAAGTCGCGCAGGCCACACCGATCGTGCAGGGCCGGCTTGTGCGGATCGCCGCGAAATACACCACCGAGCCGGTACGGCTGGTGGTGATGCCGACAGTGCTGATGATCCAAATCGGTCGGGATGCCTACGAGGTCGACGGTTCGACGCATTCGTCACTGCAACTCGACGCCGCGGGTCGCATCGACGACATCGCGTCCCTGGCTGAGGCGGGTGCGATCACTCCGACCGACGCTGTGGCGGCGATCGAAGCGGCCCGCGAGATGCCGCCACGATTCGGCCGGTTCACCACCGCCATCGGATACGCGATCACCACGCTGGGTTTCGGCATCATGATCAACCCGACCTGGGCGACCCTGCCGGGGTATCTGTTCCTCGGACTGGTGGTCGGGATGATCGTCTCCTACGGCGGGCGGTACCCGTCGCTGACCCCGATCCTGCCCACCCTCTCGGCATTAGTGGTGACCCTGCTGGCAACCTGGTTTGTGGCCGCCGCGGTCAATGACGGCCTACTGCGGGTGATCAGCCCGGCGCTGGTGGCCACCCTGCCCGGGATGGCGCTGACCACCGGTGCACTGGAACTGGCCGATTCCCAGATCATCTCCGGCTCAAGTCGGCTCATCTACGGAATTTCACAGCTGGCGCTGTTGGTATTCGGCGTGATGCTGGGCATGCACATCGCCGGCTCCGAAATCGCACCACAGAACCCGTCGGCGCCCATGGGCCCATTTTCGCTCTACCTATCGATCGTCATCGTCGCGATCGGGCTGTCGATCTACTTGTCAGCACCACGCGGGTCGCTGTTCTGGCTCATGGCGGCGATTGCCGTCGCCGTTCTTGGTCAAAAGCTGGCGGAATCGGTCATGTCCTCCGCGAACTCCGGGTTCGTCGGGGCGGCCCTGGCTGTCTTGTTCGCAATGTTTGCCACCCGGCTCAAGAACGCGCCGCCGGCGGTGGTGATGTTGCTGGCCTCATTCTGGTCGTTGGTGCCCGGTGCCCTGAGCTTCATGTCGCTCAGTCAGGCGGCCACCGGTGGCAACGCCGATGTGGCAACCATGGGGGTTGCCGGTGCCGCGATCGCCGCTATCGCGCTGGGAACGCTGGTCGGCTGGAGCATCTTCCGTACGATCGATAGCCGGACGCCATGGGCGAAAACCATGGGGACCGCGACCTAAGGTAGCTTCGCCTGCGTGGACAACCTGGCCCTCGATCTGACCGGGGTGGCCGACTGGATGTCGAACGAGGGCCTTGGCGACGGTCCAATCGACAACGTCTCCGCGATCGTCGGCGGAACGCAGAACATCATGCTGCGGTTCACCCGATCCGGGCGCGACTATGTGTTGCGCCGGGGCCCGCAGCACCTTCGCCCGGTCAGTAACTCGGTGATGCTGCGCGAGACCCGGGTGCTGCGCGCGCTTGCCGGCACCGACGTTCCACACCCCGCACTCATCGCTGTGTGCGAGGACACCTCGGTCCTCGGCGATGCGGTCTTCTATCTGATGGAACCGGTCGACGGGTTCAATGCCGGATCTGAGTTACCCGCGCTACATGCCGCCGCCGCAGGCATCCGTCACGATATGGGCCTGTCGATGGCAGAGGCCGTTGCACGACTCGGCGCTATCGACCATGCCGCAGTGGGACTTGCGGACTTCGGCAAACCGGAAGGATTCCTGGACAGACAAGTGCCGCGGTGGCTTTCTGAACTTGAGTCCTACGCCAAGTTCGACAACTACCCCGGCCCCGATATCGGTGATGTCGAATCCGTCGCGAACTGGCTGCGCGAACGCCAGCCGGACGATTTCTCCCCCGGCATCATGCACGGCGACTACCACGCCGCCAATGTCATGTTCTCCCCCACCGGCCCCGAAGTAGCGGCGATCGTCGACTGGGAAATGTGCACGATCGGCGACCCACTACTGGACCTGGGCTGGATGCTGGCGACGTGGTATCACCCCGGAGACTCACCGGTGCTACCCAACGAGCTCATGGTGGCCGGCGGCCTGGCCACCCCGGATGAACTGGTGCAGCGCTACGCCGCCAACACCACCCGCGATCTGTCCGGCATCGACTGGTACGCGGTGATGGCCTGCTTCAAGCTCGGCATCATTTTGGAAGGCACTAACGCGCGCGCCGCAGCGGGCCTGGCGCCCAGGGAGATTGGCGATGTGCTGCACACCGCGACCGTGCGATTGTTCGAACGGGCAACGGCCACCATGGATGGCGCGCCTCTGGCGCCTATAGAGGGGAAGCAATGATCGACTTCGAGATACCGGCTGACGTCGCGGCGCGACGCGACCAGATCCGGGCCTTCGTCACCGAGAAGATCGTCCCCTTCGAGCGCGACCCAAGGCTCACCCGGCACGGTCCCAACGAGGACCTGCGCAACGAAATGGTCGGGATGGCCCGTGAGGCGGGTCTGCTGAGCTTTCAGACTCAGCGCCGGTTCGGTGGATGGGAGCCGTCGCATCGCGATCAGGCGGTGCTCTTCGAGGCGGCCGGCTGGTCCACCCTCGGTCCGGTCGCGCTGAACTGCGCCGCACCCGACGAGGCCAACATGTACATCCTGTCCAAGATCGCCAATACCGAGCAGACCGAGAAGTTCCTGGTTCCGGTGATCGAGGGTCGGCAGCGATCGGTGTTCGCGATGACCGAACCGGGCGGCGCCGGATCGGACCCCGACCAGTTGCGTACCGAGGCTATCTTCCAATCCGGTCCGGAAGGCAGCGAGTACGTGATCAGCGGCCGCAAGTGGCTTATCACCGGTGCCAATGGTGCGCGGACGTGGATCATCATGGCGCGCTTAGCGCCCAACGATCACAATGCCGGGGGCCCGACGCTGTTCCTCTGCGATGGGAACACTCCCGGGATCGAACTTGAGCGGGTGATGGACACCATGGATCGCAACTATGTCGAGGGCCACGGCGTGGTGCGGTTCGACAACTTGCGGCTGCCCGCCTCGGCTGTGCTCGGCGAGGTAGGCCAGGCGCTGCGTTATGCCCAGATGCGGCTGGCACCGGCCCGGCTCACCCATTGCATGCGATGGCTCGGCGCGGCCTCGCGGGCACAGTCGATCGCAATCGGCCATGCGCGCACCCGCACAGCGTTCGGCAAGCCACTCGGCGAGCATCAGGGTGTGAGTTTCATGCTGGCGGACAACGAGATTGCGCTGCAGCAGTGCAGGCTGGCTATCTGGTGGGCGTGCTGGACACTGGACAACGGAGCCAAGGGCCGCCACGAAAGCTCGATGGTGAAGGCTGCCGTCTCCGAAGAGCTTTTCAAGGTTGCCGACCGGTGTGTCCAGGTGCTGGGCGGTATGGGGATATCCGATGAGACGCCGGTGGGGATGATCTTCACCGATATGCGTGCCTTCCGTCTGTACGACGGACCGACCGAGGTGCACAAGTACGCGATAGCGCGCCAGATTCTCCGGGATCCGCAGGGAACGTCCACATGAGTGTCCTCGATTTATTCCGACTCGACGGCCGCGTGGTCATCGTCACCGGGGCCTCGTCGGGCCTGGGAGTGTCGTTCGCGCAGGGGTTCGCTGAGGCGGGTGCCGATCTGGTGTTGGGTGCGCGCCGAGTGGAGCGGATGGCAAGGACCGCCGGACTCGTCGAGCAGGCCGGGAGCCGGGTGCACACCCATCAGACCGACGTCGCCGACCCGGAGCAGTGCCAGCAGTTGGTCGATGCGGCAATGACTGAGTTCGGCCGGGTCGACGTGTTGATCAACAACGCCGGGGTGGGTACCGCTGTTCCGTCAACCCGGGAGACGGCCGAGGAGTTCCGTGCCGTGATCGACGTCAACCTCAACGGTTCGTATTGGATGGCGCAAGCCTGTGGTCGGGTGATGCAGCCCGGCAGTGCGATCATCAACATCGCCAGCGTGCTGGGCCTGACTACCGGCGGCCTGCCGCAGGCGGCGTACAGCGCATCCAAGGCCGGGATCATCGGTCTGACGCGGGATCTCGCCCAACAGTGGAGTGGGCGCAAGGGAATTCGGGTCAATGCGCTGGCGCCGGGTTTCTTCGCCAGCGAGATGACCGACGAGCTGAAGCCTGGCTATCTGGACTCGTTGATGCCGCGGATCATCCTGGGCCGCCTCGGTGATGCCGCGGAGTTAACTGCGACCGCCGTGTGGTTGGCATCGGCCGCCGGCGGCTATGTCACCGGGCAGACGATCGTCGTCGACGGTGGATTGACGATCGCCTAGTGCCAGCGATGAATTCTCGGCTGAGACTCGTGATCGTCGCGGCGCTGTGCTTTCTCGCCCTTGTTGTCGCGGTCCTTCTCGTCAACGGGTTGCGTGACCGTGGATCGCAGAACGCCGCCACATCGGACAACGCAGTAGCGCCGAGCGAAATTCACGATCTCGACGAGGTGATGCTCATCGACGAGAGCGCCGTACCGCCACTGGAGGGTACGACGTGGGGCCGCATGGTCGCAGTGCCGCGGGGCGCAGAGCCACCCGTCATCCCGGCGGCCTGTGTGCTGTTTCTGTCCCAGGGTCCCGCTGCCGAGAAGGGGCTGGCGATGCGGTCGTCGAAGAATGCCTCGATCGGCGTCACGCTGTCCGTCGGCGGCCCGCGGCCGGATTTGGCGGCGCTGGTCGAAGAATGCAAGGTCTTCACCTTCGCCGGTGCCGGCGCGAACTCCCGTGTTGAACTCGCGCCGATGCCCGTCGCCGAGCTACCCGATGGGGCGATCAGCACCCTGATGCATTGCCGGACGGTCAAAGCCGACCGGACCCTGGTCTGGGATATCGCGCTGATCGTCGGATACCACCGCGGCGTCCTGGTGACGGCGGAGTACACACCGGGCCCCCAGGGTGGTGCGTTTGATAAAAGGCTCGCATCCAGTCTGGGTGAGGTCTACCGGGCTCAAATTCAGAAACTGGACGCCTAGATCTCGCATGATTACCGGCGCCCGAAGGGATCCAGACCAGCGTTCCCAACGTTGGTCAATCGTCGGCTACGACGCAAGAACCTGAACGCGGCTCAAGTCGGCTGTCTCACGTGCGACTTCGATGTCGTAGTGCTTCTGGAGGTTCAGCCAGTAGGTGTCCGACTGGCTGAACAGCTTCCCGAGCCGCAACGACGTGTCGGGCGTGATGGCACGCTGACCGTGAACGATCTGATTGATACGCCGTGGCGGTACGTCGATCAGATCAGCAAGCTTGCGTTGTGAAAGACCCAGGTCGGTGAGGTACTGATCGGCGAGAATCCGGCCGGGGTGAACCGGGGCAATATCCCTCATGGTGATGTCCTTTCCCTAGTGGTAGTCGACAATTTGAACCTCCCGCGGGCCGGCGGCGGTCCAAACAAAGCAGATGCGGTATTGGTCGTTGATTCGGATGCTGTGCTGGCCCTTGCGGTCACCGGCCAAGGCTTCGAGACGGTTTCCCGGCGGCATTCTGAGATCACTGATCTGGTTGGCCGCGTTGAGCATGAGGAGCTTTTGGAGCGATCGATCGCTGAGTTCCGGGCTGTACTTCTTGACCCGGCGTCCGTTGAACAGTTTTTCGGCGTCCTTGTCGGAGAGCGCGAGAATCACACATTGAGTGTACCGCGTAGCGTTACACGGACAACCACAAATTTCTGCGGCAAAGGCGGTGGCCAGAAACCAGGCGCGATTTCGGCGGAAAAAATTGCGCCCGAAGGGATTCGAACCCCCAACCTTCTGATCCGAAGCCCGTAGGCATGGCCGTAGGGCTTAAACAGACAGGATGCAAGTCCTAATACCTTGGAAGCTAAGGGATACCGCGGAAGCTAAGGGATACCGCGGAAGCTCAGGGATACTGCGGAAGCTCAGGGATTCTTGTGTTTGTATTGCCGTGTGCCCCTAGCGCCTAGCGCCGTCCTTAATGCTGACCTGGCTGTCGAAAGGTACGGCGAACAGGGACGCCGCTGGGTGAATGGCATCAGCATGGCCGACCCTCTGGCGGACAACGTGGTCGCTGACTTCGTAGGGTTGCCGCACGGTCAGGGTATGGAGATGTTCCGCGGGGCGATAGAGAACGGTATCGACAGCATTGCCGACGCGCCCGAGTCCCTGCTGGCGTTGTTCGCCGACGTGGAAAACGAGCCCACCTGGCTGGAACGTGATCGCTTGGATCGCGCTGCCGGTCACCTGGCCCGACACGTCGCGTCCTACGGGATCGTGCTCGCAGCCGCCTCGCTCACAGCTGGAGCGATGAACTCGACCGCCGGCAAGCCGCTCGTGATGACCGGGCGCTATACCACTCAGGCTGCGGTGCGGTCGATCGAAGTCGGCGCTTGGCTAGAGAGTATCTTCAAACCAGACGGGCTGCGCCGCGACGGCATCGGTTTCGCAACGACGTTGCGGGTGCGGATGATCCACGCGTTTGTCCGTCAACATTTATTGGCGAGCGGCAAGTGGGACAGCGACGCGTGGGGGACACCGATCCCGCAGAGTTTTATGGCGTTCACCATCGTCGAGTTCGGCCACATCGCACTGACCGCCATGCACAAGCTCGGGGTGCGCTACACCAGCGATGAACTCGACGATATCTACCATTTCTGGCGTTATGTGAGCCTACTGAACGGCGTTGGTCCCGAACTGATTCCAGCTAAAGAGGCCGACCACATCCGCATCGAGGAGCTGTACGCCCTCACCGCAACCGACCCCGACGACGGCGACAGGGAGTTCGTCCGTTCGCTGGCGCATGATTACCTCGCCGTCGAGCTCGCCGAGTTGATTCCCCTGGTTGGCATGCACATGCACGGCTTCGCCGTTGCCGTCGTGGACGGTCTGACGAGAGCCTTCCTCGGTGACACGGCGGCCACGAAGCTCGGCGTCCCCGACACCGCGCTCAAGTACCTGCCGACGGTGCTGAGCCCAGTGGTTGGTGGCGTGAACCGGGTCCTCGCGACGATTCCGGGCGTGAACGCAGTTCGCACCAAACACGCCTTCGTCCGCCATAGCCGCATGATGACCGGGCAACGCGAGCGCTACAACGTACGCCACCAATTAGTCGATGACGCGCCGGACCGCCTGGGCCATCCGGGCGGCGCGGTTCGGTCTCCTCGAGGGGCGAAACCAGGAATACCAGATGATGATCAACGGAATCTGTAGCATCTCGAAACGGGAGTCCAGCCAACAGGTTTCGACGTCGTAATCATCCGCCCCGTACCCGACCCGGCCCCCCAAAGAAAAAACCCGAACCATAATTGTGGGTTCGGGCTATTCCGATGTCCTGAGACATCACAGGGTGCGCCCGAAGGGATTCGAACCCCCAACCTTCTGACATATTCGACCGTATCCCAGCGTCTATGTGGGTCCGGGAAGATATTCTGCACCATTGCTATTCGCCCGATTCATGATGTGGCAGTACAGGCCGTTCCGTACTGATCCACGGGCGTTTGTGTCGGGAAAGTGGCGGATTCAAGATGTCAAGGCGACTGCGCGTTAGGGCCAAACGGCTTTCTGCCGAACGGTTCGAGGATGGTCACGTTTGTCTGATCCCCGCCCTCGCACATTGTTCGACGTGGTCCTCCTCGGCAAGCGTGGGAAAACGCTTTCGCAGGCCCCACCCGATAAGCACCGCTCCCCCGGCAATCACGGCGATGAGGCCCACGAGTAACAGCCAGGATGGGACGTGAGCGACCAGCCACCTACTCATGGGCGATCGGCATAGGAATCCCCTCCACCGGACCAGGCCAGGCTAACAGTCTTGGGTGTTTGCCCGCCCGTACGCGAGAAACGGCATCACGGATCTGTCCTACCCGGTGATCACACTCACCGTATTGTCTGCGGAGTTGGCCACGTACACGACGCCACTGGGGCTGACTACCACACCGATCGGGGCGGTGCCGACGGTGAGTGTCGCGACAACTGTGCCGCTGGGGTTGATTACCGACACTGTGCCATCGTTGTAGTTCGTGACATAGACGTAGCCGGCGTTGGCGATGGCGTTGGGGTTGCCGGGCCCTGCCACAGCCACCGCGGCCGGCCCGCCGCCAACGCTGATGGTTCCGGTCACACTGCCGGCGGAGATCACCGACACCGTGCCGCTCCCGTTGTTGGCGACGTACACCTTGCCGGCGTTCGCACCGGTGCGACTAATCGCGATTCCTTGCGGAGATGTGCCCACGGAGATGATGTTCACCACGGTGAGGGAGGAGTTGATCACCGACACCGTGTTGTCGAACCGGTTGGAGACGTACGCGGTGCCACCTGGGTCGACAAGGATCCCTCGGCCCTGGCTGCCAACGGTGACGTTGCCGATGACCGTTCCCGATGTATTGAGGACTGTCACTTTGTTTCCGTTGTAGCTGGTGACGTAGACATATCCGTTGACCGGGTTGATCGCCACTGCGAATGGCTGTGGGCTGGTAGCACTGACATCGGTGGCTGCCCCGCCAAGTAACTGCACCGTGCCACTGCCGAAGTTTGCGACGTAAGGCCCGGCGACGGTCGAGCCGATTCTAACGGTCGCTATGCCCTGCGGGTTGCTGCCAACGGGGGTAGTCACGGCGATGCTGCCATTGAAGACCGTACTCACAGTGTTGTTACCGGAATTGGTGACGTAGACGAGGTTGCCGGCAGTGGTGAGAAATACCGGGTTGTTGAAACCGGTGATGGTGGCAGTCACCGCAGGCGTATAGCCGGCCGCCTGACCCGTCCCTCCGGCGCCGCCGTTACCACCGGCGCCACCGGGTCCTCCAGAGATGCCATTGGGTGCCGTTCCGGCAGTGCCGGAACCACCTTGGGTGCCCGCACTGCCGCCGTTACCGCCGGTACCTCCGGTGCCACCAGCACCACCAGCGCCGCCGGCCGCGCCCGCGCCGGAAGAGCCGATGCCCGACGCGGTGCCGCCGTTACCACCGGTTCCACCTGCGCCGCCGTTGCCTGCGGTGCCGCCGTTACCTCCGCCCGACGTGCCCGAGCCGCCGTTTCCGCCGGTTCCACCCACACCGCCCAGGCCGCCGTTGCCAGCCGTGCCAATGATCGTCGATCCGCCGGCGCCGCCGGCACCACCGTTCCCACCGGTGGTTCCACTGCCTCCGGCGCCATTAGTGCCGCCAACACCCGCTGCGCCGGCACCACCGGCACCGCCGACACCACCATTGCCGAAACTACCGCCATCACCACCGGTGCCGCCGGCACCACCTGCAGTACCCGCCGCAGCACCGGCAGCGTCATAGCCGCCGCCTCCGGCACCACCATTGCCGCCGGAGGCCACCGCCGTTCCAGCCGTACCCGCGGTGCCATCGCTGCCCCCGACACCGCCGGTGCCCTTCAGCCCGGCCGCGCCCGCACCACCAGCAGCACCAGCATCACCGCCGCAGCCACCGTTGCCACCCGTCGGAGTTCCAGCACTACCCGCCGCACCCGAACCACCATCACCGCCAACACCCGCGGCCCCCCCGCTGCCACCATTGCCACCCGAGCCATTAACACCCGAGGTGCCGTCGAGGCTTTGGGCCACACCACCGGCGCCTCCAGTACCACCCGCGCCACCAGCACCACCGGTGCCGCCACTGCCACCCAAGCCGCCGGAAGCACCCGCAGTCACCGAGACCGTGCCGGACCCGCCAGCCCCAT
>Ga0194051_1000049_pt1 | contig 58731 bp, 50 predicted proteins | sample SepL2320m_MetaG_FD_161275 | JGI IMG/M metagenome (GOLD analysis project Ga0194051, IMG submission 161275) | Anoxic zone freshwater microbial communities from boreal shield lake in IISD Experimental Lakes Area, Ontario, Canada - Sep2016-L239-20m | ecosystem: Environmental > Aquatic > Freshwater >... | reverse complement strand
ACCTTGCTCTGAGCTGTGGTCTGATACCGGACCTCGTGATCGGAGATATGGATTCAGTAGATCCAGCGCTTCTTGATCAAGCCTTGCAAGGTGGTGCAGAGGTTCGATCGTTCCCGACCGACAAGGAAGCCACAGACCTAGAACTGGCTCTGGAGGCATTACGGGGATTGTCTGTGGGTGACCTGAGCGCCGTCACGGTGATCGGTAGTGGCGCGGGCCGCCTGGATCACCTCTTTGCGGGGGTCATGCTCCTTGCATCGCAGCGGTTTGCTGACCTACAGATCGACGCATGGTTTGGTGATACCTACCTAGCAGTCGTTCGCGGCTCGGCCTCGGTAACGGGGGCCCCGGGGCAGATACTGTCGGTTCTGGCAGTGCATGGACCAGCCGTGGGGGTTCGTAGCACGGGGCTCCGGTGGGCTTTTTGCGGTGAAGACCTTGAGCCAGGATCCAGCCGGGGAGTCTCTAACGAGTTCGTGGAAGCAGTTGCGCATCTCAGCGTTGATCAGGGGTGTGTTGCGGTTATCACCAACCCGCAGAGGCAGTCATGAGGATCCCTGGCTCGAACCGATCTCTCCTCTGGAGTTGTTGCGCTGCGTCCGTCCTCAGCCTCGCGCTGTTCGCTGCATCCTGCAGTCCCGACCACAGCGACTCTGTTGCGACTCGCCCTGCGGGAAAGGATTCGGTGAGTGCTGCTGAGGTGACGCTTGTTACCTACGATGCGTTCGCTGTACCAAAAGAAGCAGCAGCAGAGTTCAAGAAACTGACGGGAGCCAGCATCAAGGTGGTTGCCACGGGAGACACCGGCACCATGTTGACGAAGGCGCTGCTGTCAGCCGGAGCGCCCGAGGGGGATGTGATCTTTGGAATCGACAACACGCTGGCAACCCGAGCAGTTTCAGAGAACCTCTTGGCACCTTTTCAACCCGTCGGCCTTGCAAAAATCCCAAGGTCTTTGCGGCTAGCGGGCAAGGCCGGTGAACTTCTCGTTCCTATCGACACCGGAGACGTCTGTATCAACATCGATCAGGAGTGGTTTGCAGGCAAGGGTATCGAGGCGCCAACTCGCATGAATCAGCTCACCGATCCGGCCTATCGAGACTTGCTCGTAATCGAAAGCCCGGTGACCTCCTCGCCGGGTCTCGCTTTTCTCATTGGGACCATTGCGCGCCAAGGGGAACGCGGTTGGCAGGAGTACTGGCAGCAACTCAAAGACAACGGCGTACGAGTTCGACCGAGCTGGGACGATGCCTATTACTCGGACTACACCGTGTCGGGCGGAGACCGCCCCCTCGTGCTGTCCTATGCATCGAGTCCACCTGCGGAGGTGGTCTTTAGCGAGGGCAAGCGAACACAGCCAGCCTCCACGGTACTGCTCGACAGTTGCGTGGCTCAGGTTGAGTATGCAGGGATTCTTGATGGTGCGCGAGAACCAGAACTTGCGCAGAAACTCGTTGAGTTCATGCTCAGTCCCGCTTGGCAAAAGGCGTTGCCACTTTCTAACTATGTCTTTCCGGTGATAGATGTGCCGCTGCCGGAGGTGTTTCAGAAGTTCGCTTCTCGAGCAAAAGATCCGTTGACTCTGGACCCTGACCTGATCAGTGCTCAACGAGATGTGTGGATCGAGCAGTGGCGAGAGAAAATGGAGTGAGGTCACTCACCGAGCAGGGCCGTGGAGTGCGACTCGGCGCTGAGCCACCAGTGCGGACCCGCCGCCGCGCCTCGCCACTTGGAGTGTTCGTGGTCGGTGCCGTGTTCGTCATGATTGCGCTGCCGATTGCCGCTGTGCTTCTGCGGGCGGTGCAGCCCGATGGGGTATGGGGAACCGAGGCTGTCACTCGGATTCTCGGCTCTCCTCGAACTTGGAGGCTCATTGCCGTAACCGTTGCCCAAGCGCTGGCGTCTTGCACGCTCACGATTGCCGTCGGCGTTCCTGTTGCATGGGTGTTTTCTCGGTTTCGTTTTCCAGCCCGCTCGTTTTTCCGCGCCCTTGCCACCGTTCCTTTTGTTCTTCCTAGCGTGGTGATCGGCGCGGCTTTTGCCTCGCTTCTTGGGCCGCAAGGACTGGTTGACGCTCGTGGTACCTGGTGGGCGATTCTGGTGGCACAACTGTGTTTCAACTTGGCGGTGGTAGTGCGAACGGTTGGGGCCGCACTCAGTGGGCTTGATCCCAGCCAAGAGGCCGCAGCACGAATGTTGGGAGACTCCCCGTTCCAAGCTGCTCGAAGAGTGGTGTTGCCTGCAGTGCTGCCAGCAATTTCCGCTGCGGCAGTCGTGGTGTTTTTATTCTGTTTCACGAGCTTTGGGGTGATTGTCATGCTGGGTGGAGGTTCCGTCACCACCGTGGAGGTAGAGATCTGGACTCGAGCCACTCGCCAGTTTGATATCTCCGGTGCAGCAGTTCTCTGCGCGATACAACTTGTGGCAGTGCTCGCCACCCTGAGCATTCATGCTCGCATCAGTCGAAAGCGCTCGACGAGTTTCTCCGTGACCTTGCAACGCACTGATCGAATGCCCCGGACCTTGTGGGAATGGTCAGCCGTGGGCGCTGCGGTAACAGTGGTCATCATTGTTTGCGGCCTACCTATCGCGGCACTATTTGAACGCTCCTTGGAAGTGAATGGTGGAATTGGATTTGAACATTGGCAACGCCTTGGCTCGGCCGCTGAGGGGACCGGATTGAGCATCGACCCGCTCTCCGCGATGTTGAACTCCCTGCTCATCGCCACGGCCGCCTCGGTTGCTGCAGTGTTTCTCGGGGTTGCATCGGCTCGAGTCATTGCTCATCGGCCCGGAGGCAGTGCCGATCGGATACTCCTGTTGCCAGTTGGCGTTTCTGCTACAACACTTGGACTTGGGTTCTTGTTGCTAGCTGGCCGGCCCCCGTTTGATCTCCGAGGGTCCCTCTGGCTCGTGCCTGTTGCTCAGGCTTTAGTTGCCATCCCGCTTGTTGTTCGATCCGTCCTGCCTGCGCTGCAGTCCCTCCCACCCTCGCTTGACGAGGCCGGACAGCTTCTCGGGGTGACTGCGCAAGGTCGGTTCTGGCGTATTGAACTCCCCGCGATTCGACCAGCAGTGATTGCTGGCGCCGGACTCGCCTTTGTTGCATGCCTCGGGGAGTTTGGTGCCACGGTGTTTCTAGTCCGAGCCGCTCGCCCAACTGCTCCCGTAGCAATCGAGCGGCTGCTGAGCCGACCGGGTGGAGCTGGTTTTGGTCAAGCTATGGCGCTGTCGTGCATTCTGGTGTTGTTCTGCGCAACCGTTCTGCTTCTCGTGGATTGGTTTGCAGCAGGGGATCAGGGCCTAGACCTTTCTTTCTAATGTTCCCTCGGCTCACGCTCCCTCCGCTAACGCTGCCTCAGCACCCTTTGGCTCTGTTATCCGCAGGGCCCCAAGCGTGGGTTGGGTTACGGAGAGATTGAACATAAGTAAACACTGGGGATGGGTCCCCTAAGTGGTGAGGTTCGGCTGATTCGGAAGTAACATTGTTCCGGTCGTAGCGAACAAGAACTCGCTGCCACCCTCCTCTCGCGGACATACGGACCATGCCCAACTCACGAACATCTATCGCGATTCTTGCCGGTTTTACTGCAGTCGTTTTCTCGGTTTCTGGAGTCTCTGCACAGGGCAGCCCCGCCGATCCCAGTGCGCCTGAAAGCACTCTGCTGCCAGGGGAGGGCTCTATGAGTTCCTCCACTGTGCCTGAAAGTTCGACGGTACCCGAGACAGTTCCGGGGAGCAGCCCAGATCCAGCAGCTTCGCCGACCACTACGTACCTCCCTCCCGTTCCTGCAGACCTCGTGAACGACCCACGAGTTCCCTTTTTGGTCGACCCGGGGGTAGGCGACGGGGTGGACCTGCCGATCGCACAGTTCAGCTTTGATCCTCAATCTGTGGCAGTTCTGCCCGAGCGCGTGGCCGGCGCGCAGGCAGCGCTCCTAGCGAGCCAAGCCGATCTTGATCACATCAAGCAGCAGGTGGCAGAGAAAACCCAAACAGTGCTTGATTTCACCGGCCAACTCAACAAGCTGTCAGCTGATGCTCAGGCAGCAGTGCAGAAAGCGGCAACGGCTCGTCGGCGTCTCCGTGATCATGCAGTGGCCGCGTATGTGCACGGCCGACCCGAAGACAAGTTGGCGCTCGTAGACAATAACGACTTTGTCGATATGGGAGTGGCCAAGAGTTACCTTGATGTCGTGGCTCAGCAGCACGAGCGACTCCTGCAGAACTATGAGCGTCAAAGTAAAGCTCTGGGAACGAGCGAAGCCAAACTGGCCTCTGATCTGGGCGTTGCGCAGTCGGTTCTGAATCAAACCTCTGCGCAAGTTCAAGGTGCAGTAGACGCCGTGGCTGCAGCTACTGCTCAACTTCAGGCCTATCAAGCCGGCGCTCATGCCTACATCAGTGGGTTTGTTTTCCCGGTGGCGAGCGAGGTCGAGTTCATCGATAGCTGGGGCTACCCCCGCATGATGGGAACGCCATCGGCTCATTGGCACCAAGGAACCGACATCTTCGCCAGTTATGGCACGCCACTCATTGCCGCAGAGAACGGCACCGTTGCGCGCGTTGGCACGGGCGCACTTGGCGGCAACAAGTTGTGGGTTGTTGGTGCCTCGGGAACGGAGTACTACTACGCGCATTTATCTGCCTATGCTCCGGGATTGGCTGATGGTATGCGAGTAACTGCCGGCCAACTCGTTGGCTACGTGGGAGACAGCGGCAACGCTCGGGGAACCTCGCCCCACCTGCATTTTGAGATTCACCCCGCTGGTGGAGATGCAGTGAATCCCTACCCAGTACTGAAAGCCGCTTATGGCAACCGAACCGTATTCCGCGCAACGGCGCCGGCGGCCGACCCAGCGCCTGAACCCGTGCCCGATCAGGCCCTAGCTGCCTCTCCTGAGCCGTCCATTCCAGCAGTAGTTGGCGGTTAGTCCCCGGCGATGCCGTTGATTTTGCTAAGGGGGCGGCAGAATGAGCAGATGCATTTTGTATCTGGCAACGCAGCGATCCTGATCTACTGATGGATGTCACGGCAGTTCTCACTGCTCCAGTGGTGCCAAAGGTCCTGTTCGACCTGGTATCCGATCTAGGCAGGTACCCCGACTGGCTCGAGATCGTGCCCCGCGCGCAAGTCGCAGAGGCCGACCCGGGGGATTCTGGCCCGGTCTGGTCGGTTGATTTACGCGGGCAGGTAGGTCCACTCAGCCGCTCGAAGAGGCTTCGGATGGTACGAACCGAATCTGACTCACCGCGAATCGCGCGGTTCGAGCGAAGAGAACGAGACGGCCGTTCTCATAGCCACTGGGTACTCGAGGCCATCGTGAACCCGGTGACCGACACCGAAACTGCACTCACCATGTCGTTGCATTACGACGGAACCATGTGGGTCCCGATGCTTGACCGCCTGCTAGCTGATGAGATCGAGCGTTCGCGAGGACGACTCCTCAGCGTTCTGGGTGTGAGTTCGTGACCCTGCGAGTGTGGCCGGGACGCCCGCATCCGCTCGGTGCTACTTGGGATGGTTCTGGAACGAACTTCTCGGTGTTCTCTGAGGCTGCCGAGGCAGTCGAACTCTGTTTGTTTGATGAGCGTGGGGCAGAGCTACGAGTGGAATTGCCCGAGTGCGTCGGGTCGGTATGGTTTGGATACTTGCCTGACATCGGGCCAGGTATGCGATACGGGTTTCGAGTGCGCGGGCCTCGGAGGAACGAGGCGGATCTCAATCAGCATTCAAAGTTGCTGCTCGACCCGTATGCGAGGGCAATTGAAGGTGCGATTCAATGGAATGACGCTGTTGATGGGGAGCATGACATGGAGACCGATTCGGCCCCATTTGTACCCCGGTCAGTGGTCACGAACCCTTGGTTCGACTGGGGCCAAGACCGTTCCCCCTCTCGCCCCTGGCATGAGACGGTGCTCTATGAGGCGCATGTCAAAGGGCTCACCCAGTTGCACCCAGGAGTGGATGCACAGCACCGAGGGTCGTACCTCGGAGTTTGTTCTCCTGCGGTCCTCGATCACCTTCTTGGACTTGGCGTGACGGCAATTGAACTCATGCCGGTGCATCAGTTCGTGCATGACCGTCGCCTTGTGCAGATGGGGCTTCGCAACTACTGGGGTTACAACTCAATTGGTTTCTTTGCGCCCCACAACGAGTACGCCGTCAGGGGTCAAGCGGGGGAGCAGGTGCAGGAGTTCAAGGTCATGGTCAAGACCTTGCATGAGGCTGGCATTGAGGTCATCTTGGATGTGGTCTACAACCACACGGCCGAGGGTGGAAAAGGCGGCCCCCTGTTGAGTTTCAAGGGCCTCGATAACAGCGCGTATTACCGACTCGATCCACAGGATCGTTCTGAATATGTGGACTACACCGGCACGGGCAACACCTTAAACATGCGCCATCCCCATGTTCTTCAACTCATCATGGATAGCCTTCGCTACTGGGTCGAAGAGATGCACGTGGATGGCTTTCGCTTTGATCTTGCAGCAACTCTGGCTCGCGAGCTTCACGAGGTTGATCGCCTCAGCGCCTTCTTCGACCTGATACAGCAAGACCCTGTGGTCAATCAGGTCAAGCTCATCGCGGAGCCATGGGATATTGGCGAGGGCGGCTATCAGGTTGGAAACTTTCCGCCACTGTGGTCTGAGTGGAACGGGCGATATCGCGACTGCGTTCGAGACGTTTGGCGGGGGCAACTCGGCCAGCTTGGCGAGTTCGCTCAGCGGTTAACCGGATCCTCTGATTTGTATCAGGCCGAAGGTCGACGGCCTCATGCGAGCATCAACTTTGTGACCGCTCACGATGGGTTCACCTTGGCTGACCTCGTCAGCTACGAACACAAGCTGAATCTGGCCAATGGTGAAGAGAGCAGAGACGGAACTGACGACAACCGTTCGTGGAACTGCGGCGCCGAAGGTGACACGACAGCACCCGAAATTTTGCAGTTACGTAAGCGCCAGCAACGAAATTTGCTTGCCACTCTGGTTCTGTCGCAGGGGGTTCCGATGCTTGTCGCTGGCGACGAGTTGGGAAGGACCCAACTTGGAAACAACAATGGCTTTGCTCAAGATAACGAGATCTCTTGGGTGAACTGGGCTGATGTGGACTTGGGCCTGCTTGAGTTCACGCGTGAACTGATTCAGCTGCGACAATCGAATCGAGTGCTGCAGCGTCGAAAGTTCTTAACGGGGCGCCCCATTCGTGAGGGTGGCCAGGTCGACGTTGCATGGTTTAGCTCCACGGGAACAGAGATGGACTCAGCGCAGTGGCATAACGGAACCCAAAGCATGGGGGTTTGGCTGAACGGAGAACTCGACGAGCTCGGTCCGCGTGGTGAGCACCTGTCGGGGTCAACATTGTTGTTGTTGTTCAACCTTGGGGATGCAGAGATTTCCTGGCAGTTGCCCAGTGAGCAATGGGGCAAACAGTGGCTCTGTCGCCTCGACACGGAACACGCTCAGGTCCGCAACAGTGCTCATGGGGCATCTGGCCTAATCGCCTTGGCGGCAAGGAGCGTGCTGGTGCTCCAGGAGAACCTAGCGGACCCTAGTTTGGCCACGGTGCCTGCTGACGAGGGCAGTCGACACTCGTTATAAGCAGCTCAGGAGCGTCGGGCTGTCCAGCGTGATTCATATCGCTTCAAGTGCAATCCGAGCCCGAAGCACTCGCTGAGTAGGTCGTTCGTCAACGTTTGCTCAATCAGTCCCGCGCCAAGTATGCGTCCGCCTTTCAGTGCAAGCACATGGGTGAAGCTCGGCGGAATCTCTTCAACATGGTGAGTGACCAGAACCACGGGAGGGGCAACGGGGTCAACTGCAAGGGCTTCGAGGCGATCCACGAGGAGTTCGCGTCCGCCGAGGTCGAGCGCCGCACTCGGCTCATCGAGCAAAATGAGATCAGGGCTCGACATCAGCGCCCGAGCGAGCAAAACCCGCTGGCGCTCGCCAGAGGACAGCGACCCATAGGGACGCTTCGCCGTAAAGCCCACTTGTTGAGCGTGGAGGAGAGCTACAGCCTTGTCTGAATCCTCTGGCTCGTAGTGGTGCCACCACGGCTCTAAGGCTGCAAATTTGGCGCACATCACAACCTCGGTGGCGCTGAGTTGCGGCCGGATCATGTCAGCTAGGGCAGGACTCACGAGAGCCACTCGCCGACGAAGGCTGCGCACATCGGTGTGGCCGAGTCTCTGGCCGAGAAGTTCGACTGTTCCGCTGCTGGGATGTTCATACAGAGAACAGATGCGAACGAGGGAAGTCTTGCCGCTGCCGTTCGCACCCAAAATAATCCAGCTAGATCCAGCGTCCACCTGCAGGTCGATCTGGTCGAGCAGGTGGGTACCGTTGCGCATCAGGCCAACATCTGAAAGTTTGAGTACCGTTGAGTTCGGTACATGCTCGGGTGGGGGATCGGTCATGAATGATCTGGCGAGGAGTTCAGTCCTGCTTCAGCAGTGTCTGGTGCGCTGAGAGCTGTTGCACTGCTGCTTGATGGTGGGGGAAAAGATCCGGACTCGTTGAACTGCGGTCCGAAGCGCTCTTCAAGGGAAGCTTCCATGGCCTGGTTCAATAACTCAAGACCGACGAGGGCCTGCTCAGCCTGGGCTGGTTCTAGGCGTTGCAACAGGCGATTCAGCCCAGATCCGACGAGTTCATCGCCCAGATGCATGGTTCGGGTGCCTTCAGAAGTGAGTGACAACATCACTCGCCTCCGGTCGGTGGGATCTGCGGAACGAGATACCAGAGATCGAGCAACAAGTCCGTCCACCACTGAGGTCATCGAGGATGCGCTGACTCCAAGCAGGGCAGCCACATGAGTGGCAGGTCGCGACCGAACTGACAAGAAGACCAGCACTCGGTACTGCGGCAGCGTGAGTTCCCCTTCGGCGAGCGCAGTTCCGGCGACCTTCGCGAGTCTGGCCGCGGCGCGCACGGCATCAGCGCTCCGCAACGATGAGGTGGGATCAGGCAACATGGGTCTAGATGTTACCCCTCTCCCTTGTTCGGCTCCCGGTGTGAAGAGTCCCCGCTGGGGCTCGTGGCGTGCAGAATAGGTTTTCGGTGACAGATGGGTCGGCTCTCGGCAGACTCAGCAGTAACATAAGTGCATTGTTGGATCTCTTTTGGTGACTGCTCTCGCATGACCTTTGTCGGGTTTGCCGCAGTTCTGCTGTTGGTGTTGGCGAACGCCTTCTTTGTTGCCATTGAGTTCGGCCTCGTTGCGGTTGACCGGAACCAACTGCACAAGCTCGCCGAGGAGGGCAGTAGAGCAGCGATCCGGGCGGCCTCGATTCAGCAGCGACTCTCGTACAACCTGTCGGGTGCCCAACTGGGAATCACGATCTGCAGCCTTGGCTTAGGAGTCTTGGCCGAACCCGTGGTTGCAGTGGCTTTGGAGCCTTTTGTGGGGCAACTTGTGGGTGAGCAGCGCGCCCTAGGCATCTCTGTGTTGCTTGCTTTGTTGTTCACCACGGTGGTGCAGATGGTCGTGGGTGAACTGGTCCCGAAGTCGGTTGCCGTCGCAAGGCCTCTGCGAACGGTCATGGCGCTCTCGGCGGTATTTCGTGGATTCAATTTCGTGTTCAGCCCCGTGATCTTTGTGTGCAATGCCCTCGCTGAACGCCTCGTGCGCCTGTTTGGTGTGGAGCCCACAGATGAACTCTCGAGCGTTCGAAGCCGGCAGGAACTGAAGCGACTCGTGAGTTCCTCAGCAGAGAGCGGCACCCTAGGGTTGAGGGACGCTGATCTACTCAATCGAACCTTTCGGTTTGGCGAAAAAACTGCGGCCGACGCCTTGACCCCGCGAGTCAGCGTGCAGGCCCTGCCAATTCAGGCGCTCGTTGCTGATCTGTTGGAGTTGGCTTCACAGACGGGTCTCTCTCGGTTTCCCGTGGTTGAAGACGACCTTGATCATGTTGCTGGCGTCGTGCATATCAAGGATGTTCTCGGTGTGCCGCCTGAGGATCGCCCCGCGTTCCCTGTTGAGAGACTGCTCAGAGATGTTTTGGCAATTCCTGAGTCGAAGAATCTGGAATCCCTCATCTTGGAGTTGCAAGGCGCAGCAGGGCAGTTCGCTCTCGTGGTGGATGAGTACGGAGGGACTGCTGGAATCATCACCCTTGAAGATGTGCTTGAAGAAATTGTTGGCGATATCGACGATGAGCACGACCCGTCGCGTGGTACGCCCGCTGTGCGTCGTTGGCAGGGAGCGCATCTGCTCTCTGGGCTGTTACACCCCGACGAGGTCGTTGAGGCCTGTGACTTTGCGATGCCCGATGGCGACTTCGAAACACTCGGCGGGTTTGTGCTCGCTCAACTTGGCCATATCCCCGAAGCTGGAGAGCAATTTTTTTGTGACGGGTGGCGCATTTCGGTTGACGGGATGGAGGGCCGCCGAGTAGCGACGGTCAAGCTCATAGCCCCAGTTCCGAGAACCCTCGAAGGTGTTGCGCAACAAGGTGATGCCGACCCCCGCCGACAGGACAGCGAATGAACGCTCTGTTGCTGTTGCTGCTCGGTCTAGCTCTGATTCTGGCGAATGGGTTCTTTGTGGCCGTGGAATTCTCGCTGATGGCTGCGCGACGTGGATTGATCGAAGAGCGCGCAGAGGCCGGTTCGATGGGTGCTCGGCGTGCCTTGGAAGGCATGCGAAACCTCAACGTGCAGCTTGCTGCTAGCCAACTCGGAATCTCCGTGGTGTCACTGTTGCTTGGTTGGCTGATCGAACCCGTCATTGGCTCCGCCTTCGAGAGACTCTTCGGCATGACAGCATTACCCGAGAGCGTGTCCAAGGCCCTTGGCCTGGCCATCGGACTCATCATTATTGCCCTCGTCCACATGGTCGTTGGCGAGATGGTTCCAAAGTCGCTTGCGCTCTCGGCGCCAGAAGCTGTAGCCGTTGCCCTCGCACCCGCGCATCGACTTGTTGTTGTGGTGGTTCGCCCTGCTGTGGCGGGGTTGTATTGGCTCGCGCGGCTCGGCACACAAGCCCTCGGCGTGGAGCCAACCGATGAACTTGCTCAGGCACACACTGCCCCCGAGCTCGCCGTGATGGTGGCTGAGTCTCGGGCGGGAGGCGAATTACAGCTCACTGAACATGAACTGCTTGTTGGTGCCTTGGGCTTTCTCCATATTCGTGTGGCAGAGGTGATGGCTCCTCGTCAACAACTCGTGACGGTTCCCTATACGGCCACCGTTGCTCAGGCAGAGGAACTTGTGCATCGATCCGGTCACTCTCGAGTGTTAGTTCTGGGCTCTGTTCCTGATCAGGTCACCGGGTTCTTGCATGCCAAGGACCTGATTGCGGTGGCACCCGAGAAGCGAAACGGGCTACTCCCGCCAGGAATTGTTCGCGTGGCATTGAGCGTCAAGTCCGAGGATCGCCTCGAAGAGTTGATGCAAAAGATGCGTCGCACTCGCCGACATGTGGCAGTGGTGATGGATCAGGGACACCTTCTCGGACTCGTGACGCTCGAAGATATTCTTGAAGCTATCGTTGGTGAGATCAGCGACGAGTCTGATGGTGGGAGCGGCCAACATGTCGGACTTCCTCCAGCTAACAATCCAAGCGAGGCTCACCGCAGTGAGCTCGGTGATTCTGCGAGAGAGGAGCAAGCGTGATCGTCTTCGCCAGAGACCGACTCCAGAAACGTTTCACAGCTTCTCCTCGGCGCGATGCGCCGACCGTGACGGTTGTTTCTCCGCACTTCGATGATCTTGCGCTGTCGTTAGGACAGAGTTTGCGCAACGGGGCATTGGCAACGTGTCTGGTTCGCGAGCGTGTGGTGTTTGGGAGGAGCAGTTGGACGGAGTGGGCGCGCCCTCTCCCTGAACGTTCGACTGCTGTCAGTATCTGGCGCCGTGGCGAAGAGGTAGCTGCCTCGGTGATGTTTGGCTTTGATTGGACTGCAGCGAACTGGCAGGAAGCCCTCCTGCGGAATGGGCCGATGTCTGGCCCTCAGTTGTTGAATGCACAGATCGACTTGTCACAAGATCCGCTCATTTTAGAAATTGCAGACTGGCTTCAAGCTGTGTCACGGGTCGCGCAGGGTCCCAACAAAGCTCGGCCTGCTCTGTTGTTGGTGGCAGCCGGATTAGGCGGCCATATTGATCACCGCCTGCTTGCGCAAGCTGCTGCCTCGCTCGTTGGACAACTGGATGTGCCGATCGGTTTTTACGAAGATCGCCCCTACGTGGCGTACCTCAAGCAGGAGCAGATTGAGACTCAGCTGTCATCGCTAGGGTTGCCACTCGAGGCAGTTGACGTCTCCCCACTCGTGCAGGCATCGACTCAAGCAGCAACTCGGCTCTGCTACCCCAGCCAGATGAAACCCTTTTTCAGCGAGGCCATGGACCTTGACCGGTTGAATGGGGCTCGCGAGCGAGTGTGGTTTCCTGTCGGGACCTGCCCCGACTGGTTCTGGTCGCGTTCAGGAACAAGTAGTTCAGCAGTTTCGTGAATCAAACAGCGGCGACGCGTACAGCACTGCTAGCCCTTGTATCCTTTCGCCGTGCGCTTGTACGACACAGCCCGTCAACAGATCGTTGCCTTTGATCCCCCCGATCACATTGTCACGATGTATACCTGCGGCATTACGCCCTATGACTCCACCCACCTCGGCCACGCGGCTACGTATCTAACGTATGACGTTCTGCAGCGGCGCTTGCGAGACCTTGGCTATGAAACTCGATGCGTACGAAACATTACCGATGTGGATGACAGCATCCTGCCGAAGGCCAAAGAACTCGGTGTGCACTATTTAGACCTTGCTGCGGCAGAGCTTGCCCGTTTTGATGCAGACATGGAACGACTCGAAATGTTGCCAGCTTGGTCTGAGCCGCGGGCCACCTCGGCGATTGCAGATATCCGCGGATTTATTGGAATGGTTTTAGATCAAGGCTTCGCCTATCAGGCGGGTGGCGCGGTGTATTTCGAGGTCGCCAAGTTTGCAAAATTTGGTCAAATCAGCCACCTGACTCGCGATGAGATGTTGCTGCTCTCCAAGGAACGCGGCGGCAACCCGGATGATCCCAATAAGCGCGATCCGCTCGACTTCGTGTTGTGGCAGCCGAGTATGGCTGACGAGCCTGCTTGGGACTCTCTCTGGGGGCCAGGGCGACCGGGGTGGCACATCGAGTGTTCCGCATTGTGCCTGCGAGAATTAGGTACCTCAATTGATTTACACGGCGGCGGATCAGACTTGATCTTTCCTCATCACGAGTGCGAAGCAGCCCAGTCTGAGGCAGCTACGGGTGAGCCGCTCGTGCGCCATTGGATGCACCAAGCGATGGTTCGCATGGATGGCGAGAAAATGTCAAAGTCGCTCGGAAACCTGGTATTTGTTTCGGACCTTTCGCTGAGCTGGGATCCCCGGGCAATTCGGCTGGCTTGTTTGAGCTACCACTATCGAAACAGCTGGGAATGGCATGACTCCCTGATGGAAGAAGCGACCAATCGATTGCTCGCCTGGGTTGCAACACGTAGCTCTGCAGCAAACCCTGAAGGGAACAGTTCCGAGCGCAGGCTTGCTCCGAGCGGCCGAGAACCGGCTGCGCTTGAGCAGGTGCGGGCTGCTCTTGATCAGGACTTGGACACGCCCTCTGCCCTCGTCGCCATCGACGCTGCAGCTGCTGCAGGCCATGATGTGCAGGTAGCAGCCCAACTACTCGGAGTTGATCTTTCTCGGCCAGTTCTGCTCACAGGTGAGCCACTACTGTGAATTGTGTCTACTCATGCCCCTCGACCATCGGGGGCGAGATAGAATCCCGAGAGTCCGCAGAAGTGGGGAAGCCATGGAGCATCGCGACGCAGGGAAAATGCAAGTGGCGGCCCGCCTTTTGCTGACCCCACCGTTCCGTTACCTCTGGAATGTCACCACCGAAGGACTCGAGAACGTTCCTGCCCAGGGCGCTGCAATCATTGCACCGAATCATATTTCAGTCCTTGACTCCTTCTTTGTGCCGCTGTGCTTGGGTCGCCGGATGACCTACGTGGGCAAAGCCGAGTACATGGATGATTGGAAAACCAAGTTTGTGTTTCCGGCGATCGGGATGATTCCGATTGATCGTGCGGGCGGAGATTCTGCTCAGCGAGCACTCACTGCAGCGGCAAGAGTCCTCACTGCAGGTGAACTCTTTGGCATCTACCCAGAGGGAACCCGAGCCAGAGATGGCTTGTTGCATAAGGGCCATACGGGCATTGCGCGACTAGCGCTTCGGACTAACTCGCCAATTGTTCCGGTGGGCATTGTGGGAAGCGATTTGGTGCAGCCCGCGGACTCCAAAATTCCCAAATTCTTTCGGCGGGTTCACCTGCGATTTGGTAAACCCATCTCTGTTGAGAAGTACCTCGACCGGGCAAACGATCGCCTCGTGCTGCGCCAGATTACTGATGAGGTGATGTACGAGATTCGCAATCTGTCTGGCCAAGACTACGTCAACACCTATGCTACCAAGCCGGTTCCGTCTGCAATCCCTGAGTCGCAGGATGAGTCAGTTGAGCGCCTAGCCGAAGTCGTGGACCTTCCTGTCCGCCGAACGGCCAAGCAGAGCGGTGTTACCCCAACGAAGCCAACGGTGGTCGTGGCGTCGGCGGCTTCTGAGCGGCCGTTGTCGATCATGATTGAGGCTGACGGAGTCGACCGGCGTTCCTCAACGGCAGCAATCAAAACTCGCAAGTTGGAGCTTCCATTCGAGTTGGAGCTCTCAACGGCCTAGCGGCTACCTCATTGCGTGAGGGCTGCACTGGCGGCCAAGTCTGCGCAATCAACGACTCTGTTGCGTTCGCTCAAAGGCATTCTTCGACTAGATCTCGGATGTCATCACTGGGCGGTTGTTCGAGGCGCATGTCTTGGCGCTGGCCCGAGCCCGCAAGTCGATACCACTTTCGGTCGGGGCCAATCACCAACAACAGCCCTTCACTCATGCGAAGACTGTGGTAATTCAGCGCAATTGATCGGCGAGGGTGACCGAGTTCCACGAGTTGCTCTCTGCCTTCTCCGAGGAGTTGTTGATCCGTCGACCAAGAATCAGGGTTCGCGATCACTGCAACCCCTGCATCGCCAGCCACTCGCCAAGCCTGAGCCCAAGCGGTCAAGCGTTGAGCTGTCACGCCGGCAAATTCGGCTAGCTCAGCTGTGCTGAGAACCGATCCGCTCCGAGTGCTCCGTCGAGCAAGATCAGCTGTGGCAGATGCTTGAAGGCCCGAGGGCTGAGCATCCACAATCATCGCCCATGCGCGCTCGACTGCGTCGATAGCTAACGCGTCAACGCGCTCGGTGTTCACTCGGTGTTGTGCGGGGATATGGGCATCCCATGGCGCGTATCTGCCGGGGCCATGATTGGTGTGCGAAAGGCGCCTGGTGTGGACGAGTTCCGGGGGCGGAGGAAGCGGGTCGTGCAGCTGACTGCCTCGCCAGGCCTCGGCTGCGAGGACTCCCTCTGGTGCAGCCTCGGGGCGAGCGCTGAGCACCGTGCCGGCTGCGGCTGCTCGCCTAGCTCGCACCAACGAGATGAACTCTTCGCGGGTTATGCCGCGCAACAAGAAAAGCGCAAAAGGGTCGCGATCCATTTCTTCAGCAACCACAAAACAAGCCGCAGCCGCGTGTCGGCACGGTTCGTTCCAGTCCTCGCAGTTGCAATCCGGTCGAAGTTCAGCCACTTGGGGCAGGAGTTGCACCTCTACTGCTTGAGCGTCCTCGACGACCCCGGAGTGCAGTTCCCCATCAAGCAGAGCGGCAAGGTGAACGGCTTTTTCGGCAACCGCGTCGGCAACTTGTTCCCATTCTGAACGAGCGAGTGCCCGGACGGCTATGTCAAGGGTAAAGAGTTCGCCGTGGGCGCCCACCACGCGGGCTGCGATGTGGCCGGGGTTCAGCGTCAGTTCGCGAACAGCACCACGCCGGGCGTCGGACCGGCCGCGCTGCAGGCGGTTCTCGTTGCCGTTCCCTCCGGCTTCTAGGGACTGAATCCAGGCACGTCCCCAGAAGGTGCGTCCGAACGGATCGCTGGGAGTCATCATGAATCCTCTCCGCCGAGCCGCACAAGGTCGCCAAGTTCTGCTGTGCTCAGTTCGGTCAGCCACGCCTCGCCGCCGCTCACAACGGCTTCTGCTAGTTCTTGCTTTTGCTTGAGTACCGTGGCAATTCGATCCTCGATGGTCCCGTCAGATATCAAACGGTGAATCTGCACCGGCCGGTCTTGGCCGATACGCCAGGCCCGATCTGAGGCTTGGTTTTCTACCGCTGGATTCCACCAACGGTCGTAGTGCACCACATGGGTGGCCCGGGTCAGGTTCAGTCCGATGCCGCCGGCCTTGAGCGAGACAATGAACACGGGAAACTCTCCCGCCTGAAACTTGTCCACCATCTCGGAGCGTGCGCGCAGCGAGAGTGACCCCTGTAGAAACTGCGCGGCGATCCCCATCTCTGCGAGTCGCGTCATCAGCAGTTGGCCCATGACTACGTACTGGGTGAACACCAAGGTGGAATCACCGGCGTCAGTGATTGCGGTGACAAGTTCCTCGAAGAGTTCGAGCTTTCCAGATCGCCCGAGCAGTGGTCCTGGTTGGTGCAGGTACTGCGCAGGGTGATTGCAAATCTGTTTGAGTGCGGTAAGGAGTTTCAGGACGAGGCCTCGTCGAGCCATACCTTCGGCACGTTCGATGGACTCCAGAATCTCCTCTACCACTGCGCGGTATAAGCCGGCCTGTTCGCTGCTCAGCCTCACGGGGTGGTCTGTTTCGGTTTTGGGCGGTAATTCGGGAGCAATCTCCGGATCGTCTTTTCTGCGACGCAGAAGGAACGGTGCGAGAAGGTGTGAAAATCGCTCGGTTGTGAGTTCGTCACGATCGCGCTCCACAGGAATGGCGATGGTTCGACGAAACGTGTCAAGTGACCCCAACAGCCCGGGAGTGGTCCAGTCCAACAAGGCCCAGAGCTCGGTCATACGATTTTCTACCGGAGTTCCAGTCATTGCAATTCGTGCTTCGGCAGGGATCCGCCGAAGCGCCTTAGCAGAGGAGGAATACGGGTTCTTGACCTGTTGTGCCTCATCTGCGACTACCAGACCCCAGTGCTCCTGAGCGAGCTGATCGGCGTCCCGCCGGAGAATCCCGTAGGTGGTAATTACCATGTCGCCTCTGCCAACAGTACGGAGAGAACGCTGAGGACCGTGATAGCGGTGCACCTTCAATGCGGGGGCAAACCGAGCAACTTCTCTCTGCCAGTTACCTACTAGTGATGCCGGGCAAATCACCAGCGTTGGCCCCGAGGCCTGCTCGAGTCGATGTAAATGCAGCGCGATGAGTTGGATGGTTTTGCCAAGGCCCATGTCGTCAGCGAGCACCCCGCCAAGGCCGATCTTTACCATCTCGCTTAGCCAAGCAACTCCGCGGCGCTGATAGGGGCGAAGCGTGGCTACTAAACCCTCTGGTTCGGGGAGTTCATGCGGTCGCGAAGCAGATCTGAGTCGCTCAGCAAATTCCGCGGCCGCACCTCCAACTGAAACTTCTACTGGCTCGTCATCAATGGTGACCGTGCCGCCGAGAGCCGCCGCCAAGGTGTCCGTAGCCGAGAGTTTGTCTCTGCGGCCGAGCTTCGCCACCACGGTTGGGTCTACCACCACCCAAGCACCGCGTAGTCGAACGAGTGGCCGCCGACTGGCTGCGAGCGCAGAGAGTTCCTCCTCGCTGACTGCTTCGCCATCGATGGTGGCTTTCCATGTCAGCTCGCAGACCGTTGCCAAATCGAAAGTAGGAGGCTGGTCTCCAGCCCCCGGCGGGGGTTCTGCATGAGCTGTGGCACGCAAGGTGCGCGTCATGGAACTCGGAATCAAGACCTCAATTCCAGCACCGCCCAAGTCGGTTGCCAGCGAGCCAAAGAGGGCCATTCCGTCGGCATCGTTCACCTCGAGTCCAACAGGCTGGGCCTGATCAAGGAGTTCTGCCAGAGGTGGAAACAGTCTTGCGCCGCGGCGCAATGCCAACAACAAATCCGACTCTGCCTGCTCATCAAATCCAATGGCCGCACCCGCCCATAGGTCTGCTGCGTCTGCAACCTGAGATGGGTCCACTGCTGAGCGCACCTGTAGGCGAATGCTGAACGGTGAATCATCCTCGGTGGGAAGACTCAGTCGCAGACCGACGATGGTTCGCTCAACTGCATCCGATCCGACGAGATACGAGCGCAGACTCGAGACGTCCACGGCCTCGCGGCCATGCCAAGCTCGTTGCCGAGAGACTGTGCCAGCAGCCGCAGTCCGGGGGAGCGCATCTGCAATCGCGGAGTACATGCCAGTTACCGCTGCATCGGCAGTCATCATGCGAAGTTCTTGATGAGGAACGCTCACAGGGGTGGTATGTGTTTCGGTGATGGTTTGGCTGCTGGTTTCAGATTCAGCTTGGGAAGTGAGGGCTAAACAATGTGCGACAGGGGGAATCCACCCAGCGAGTGCTGAGCGCACCTGCCGGTCCCGCTCATCAAGTGGCCCGATTGCCCATGCGTCGTATCCTCGGGCCGAAATGGCGGGTTGAAGTCGACCTTTTGCGATGAGCTCTAACGCGGTTCGTGCGACGAGTGCCCATGACTGAACACTCGGCGAGACGGATGGGTCATCAAGATGAATCCCAACAAGTTGATCAAGAGCAGCGCTCACTTCAACGAACTCAGCTGCGACTGCTCGCCGAGCGATTCCGCCCTCTGAGGGGGTGATCACCCAGAGCTGATCCTCAGACTCGATCAGCGGTGGGTCGTGTTGCAGCGTTCGCTTCTGGTCTGACCACATGGCCAAGCAAGCCGTGCGACCAGGGTCGCCTGGAATAAAGGTGGCATGCAGAGTTGGATCGAACACAACCCAACAGCCTAGAAGGCTTGAGCGACATTTAGTTTCAGTCGAGGAGTTCAAACTGATTAGTTTCAGTCGCTTTCGTTGTCGCCACTAGTTTGTGGAGATGTCCGAGATTGCAATCACGCTGCCCGATGGCTCCTCCCGCTCCCTGAGTGCTGGAGCGACCGGAGCAGATCTGGCAGAGTCCATTGGCCCAGGACTCGCTCGAGCTGCACTAGTCATTGAGGTAAACGGTGAAACAGTCGACCTGTCGGCTCCGTTAGAGGACGGCGCAAAGGTTCGCATCATCACCGACCGGGAAGATGCAGCCCTCGAACATCTACGCCATTCCACAGCGCATGTCATGGCTCAGGCGGTTTTGGAGCTGTGGCCAGGTGCGACGTTCGCCGGTGGTCCGCCCATCGAGGATGGCTTCTACTACGACTTTGAATTGCCCGGTGGTGCCACCTTTAGCGACGATGACTTGTTGCGAGTCGATGAAAAGATGCGACAGATCATTGCAGCAGATCAGCCCTTTGAGCGCTTTGAGTTGCCGCTCAATCAGGCGCTTGAGCTCATGTCGGATCACCCCTACAAGCGGGTGTTTATGGAACTCGCCGCCGCCGGCGACCTTGCTGATGGTGAGGTAGGAAGTGGCACCGAGATCAGCTTTTACCGCAACACGGACGAGTTTGTTGACATGTGCCGCGGGCCTCACGTTCCCAGTACCGGCCGCCTTGGTCACTTCAAACTCACTCGCCATGGCGGAGCGTATTTTCGCGGTAGCGAGAAGAACCCAATGCTTCAGCGAATCTACGCAGCTGCGTTTGCGAGCAAAAAAGAACTCTCGGCGCATCTACATCGCCAAGAGGAAGCAGCCAAACGAGACCATCGCAAACTCGGTGTTGAACTCGACCTGTTCTCATTTCCAGAAGAGATCGGGTCCGGTTTGGCGGTGTTCCATCCGAAAGGCGGGATTATCCGGCGGTTGATGGAGGACTACTCGCGAGTTCGCCACGAACAAGGCAACTACGAGTTTGTCTACTCCCCGCACATCACCAAGGCGAACCTATTTGAGACCAGTGGGCACCTTCAGTGGTTCGCAGACGGCATGTTTCCTCCAATGGAGATCGACCATGACCATGACCATGGTGGTGGCAGCGGTGGTGAGAACAGTTCGGTCGAAGCAGGACAAGACGGAGTGCTCGCAGGGGTTGAGCCGGTTCAGGGGACGGGTACGCAGTACTACCTCAAGCCCATGAACTGCCCGTTCCATATTCTGATTTTCAAAAGCCGGCAGCGTTCGTACCGTGAACTTCCCTTGCGGATGTTCGAGTTTGGAACGGTGTACCGCTACGAGAAGTCAGGTGTCGTCCACGGCCTGACGCGAGTTCGAGGGATGACTCAGGACGATGCCCACATCTTTACGACCAAAGAGCAGATGGGTGCAGAACTCGGTTCCATTTTGACCTTCGTGTTGGATCTTCTTCGCGATTATGGACTCGACGACTTCTACCTCGAGCTTTCTACGAAACCGGCAGATAAAGCAGTCGGAACTGACGCTGAGTGGGATGAGGCAACTGAAGCCCTCCGGGCGGCTGCAACGGCTATGGATATTGATCTCGTGATGGATCCTGGAGGTGGCGCCTTTTACGGTCCGAAAATCTCGGTACAGGCCAGAGATGCAATTGGCAGGACCTGGCAGATGTCGACGATTCAGGTGGACTTCCAGCTTCCTCAACGCTTTGACATGACCTATATCGGCAACGATGGAGAGAAGCATCGTCCGATCATGATCCACCGTGCTTTGTTTGGATCGGTGGAACGATTTTTTGCTGTGTTGGTTGAGCATTACGCCGGAGCGTTTCCAGCCTGGCTCTCTCCAGTTCAGGCCAAGATTCTGCCGGTCTCAGAAACCCATGCCGAGTACGCGCATGAGGTTGCCGCCGAACTCCGTGGTGGCGGGTTCCGAGTGGAGGTTGCCGATGCTGATGAGACGCTCGGCAATCGCATTCGTCGGGCCAAGGGTGAGAAGTTGCCCTATGTGCTTGTGGTCGGGGAGAGCGATGTTGAGCACCGCACCGTTGGTGTGAATGCGCGTGGCAACGAGGTGGAGCGAGACGTCCCGCTGACTTCTTTCGCTCAGCGGCTCGCTGCACAGGTGGCATCAAAGAAATGAAGCTAGAGGGCAGTAACGCAGCATTCACGGATACTTGCAGCGCGAACTGCGGTGAGGCGCTCGCTCATGGCCGCATCAAAATCCCGAGCGGGGTGACTCATGCCGCTTGATCAACTCTGGGCAACTTGGCGCTCGCTCTACGTGATGGGTGATACCGAATCCCGTCGCGCACTTCCTGGGCAACTTCCAAGCCAGGAGGGATCCACTGCTCAGGCTCAGTCGTTGTTTGAACGGATTCTGCACTGCGGTGCAGCGGACTCCGAGACTTTTATTGTGCACAGAGGAATCAACTGTTTTGTGATCCTGAATCGCTTTCCGTATACCTCGGGTCACCTGATGGTGCTGCCAAATCGAGCCGTGGCAAACCTAGAAGACCTGAATCAGTCTGAGTTTGATGACCTTTGGTCGCTCGTTCGTGATGGGGTGTTTGCACTCAAGGCCACACTCAACTGCGATGGTGTCAACGTGGGCGTCAATCTGGGGCGCGCTGCTGGCGGTTCGCAAACTGATCACTTACATGTCCACTGCGTTCCGCGGTGGGTGGGTGATGCCAATTTCATGGCCGTGATCGGGGGTTCTCAAGTGATGCCAGTTGGCCTTGACGAAGTCTGGTCAGTACTGCAGGAAAGTTGGCCAACTTCGGGCGAGACTGCTCCGACGGGTACCGTGGATCAATGACAGAGTCAGAGGATCTTGGATCCGCACAACCGGAGTTCGCACCGAGCGATGGCGAGATTGTTGACGTCTTGCCAGAAGACTTAGACCTATCGGGTTTTGTTGGACCACAGGCCTTCCCCAATAACAACCGGCGCCGCATTCCCGCAGGCCTGTACCTGATTTTTGGCACGGGCGCAGTTGTACTTTTCGCAGTCAAGGGCGATAGTTCGGCACTCGTCAACCTCGGAACTCTCTGGGCAGGTGTTGGCCTAGTTGCCTTTGGCGCGTATGGGATGATCGCTGGATGGACGCTAAAGGTTGACGAGTCCGACGCTTTGGTCAGCGCGTCAACCAAGGTGGGATTCCCCGTTGGCCATGCGGCGGCTCAGATGGCTTGGCGTGGCTGGTTCTCTCGTCCAACCTGGCGGATTCTGGCCTACTCGAATGAGAATCCACCTACGAAGCGCGGCATTGTGCTCGTCGACGGCGTGAACGGCGAAGTGCTCGAAGGTTTCTCAGAGGAGAACCCTGAGGACTGGACCCAGTTTGATCCCGAGGATGTAGCGGGAGCGGCTTTGAGTGTTCCTGCCCAGCTTGCGAGCAAAGGTCCGAACGAGTCCGATCCTGCTGCTTCGCCCGAGTCCGACATTCCTTCCGGTGATTCCTGAGCCTGCGTCCGGCTGCAGATTTCTGGGTCTGATTTTTTGGCGAGTACTTCACATTGACGCGCAAATGGGGGTAAGCTGCTAACTCCAGTTAGCAGTGGCTAATAAATCCGAGTTCGTTGCTCATACATTCCACTGCAAGTTCCTGAGTGCTGCATCCAACGAGGGATGAGGGTGCTCCCACGAGGAGTCAGATGTTCGACGGTAAGTGGCGGTCCCAGGTTGATGCCGCAGTCAGGCCAATTGGTAACAGTCTTAAAAAAGCTGGCATCTCTGCGGATGTAATTACTGCAACAGGCATTGTGATGGCTGTGTTTGCCTGTGTGGCCATTGGTTCCGGGCACCTTCACCTCGGACTGCTGTTGTTAATCCTGACGGGTATTCCAGACCTGCTCGATGGTGCGGTCGCAAAAGCCTCGGGTAAGTCGTCGCTTCGTGGCGCATTTTTTGATTCTGTTTCTGATCGGGTTACCGATGGACTCCTGTTCGGTGGCATCACCTACTACTTGGTAGAGACTGATGGTCGAGCTTGGGTCGTGATGTTGCCTGTTGCTGGCTATATCACGGCGTCTCTTGTCTCGTACATCCGTGCCAAGGCTGACGCACTTGGCTTTGATGCCCACACAGGAATTGTGGAGCGAGCTGAGCGGTTTGCTCTGCTGGCCATCGGGCTGCTGTTTTACCAGAACCTTCTGATCCCCATCCTTGCGCTGATTGTCGTGCTCAACCTGATTACTGCTGCGCAGCGATTCGTGAAGGTCTGGCGTCAAGCAACTCAACAAACCCCTGCTTTGAGCGACCGTCGCCGTCGCCGGCCGCGTAGCGCGGACCGCACGGTGACTCAGCGTTGGCAGGCTCGCGGCGCCACTCGTGGTCGTCAAGGCGGCTCGCGACGTCCACCCACCTGATACGTAGCTGAACTCGATGGAGCTGTCGGTTCGCAAACTTCGCGTCGCTACGGCGCTCGCAGAGCATCTGCCATCATCGGTTGCGCGAGCAGCAGTTCACGCGGCGAGTAAAGCGTTTGCTCACCGTTCCCCCGCTGAACGAGTGGTGATTGAGCGGTATCTGCGACGGATCTACGGATTACCTCTTGATGGACTGCTCCCCGACCCTGCGGTTCGCACTGCTCAGTTTCCGAAGGACGCTCCGATTACCGAGGCGCAGCTCGACGAGAAAGTCGAAGCGGTTTTCCAGAGCTTTGGCAGGTACTGGCTCGACGCCTTGCGTCTTCCTTCTCTCTCGATGGACGAACTCGATCGAACCTTTACCTATGAAGGCCTTGAGCACTTGATTTTGCCCGCTCAGAATGGGCAGGGAGTGATTGCCGCAATCCCACACTTTGGCAGCTGGGAGTCTGCGAGTCGCTGGCTTGTTCTGACCCATAACATTGATGTTGCTGCGGCCGTTGAACAGCTAGAACCGCCTGAACTCTACGAATGGTTCCTTACCTACCGGCGCGACCTCTTGGGACTGAACGTCATTCCAGTTAGCCCCACGGCTGCAGTTGAACTTGCAGGTGCCTTGAGTGCCGGGTCAGTGCTGTGCTTATTGAGCGATCGAGACCTCACGGGGGACGGCATTGCCGTTGAGTTCTTCGGTGAACGAACCACCTTGCCCGGCGGACCGGCGTTGCTAGCTTTGCGCAGCGGTGCCCCACTCGTGCCGGTTGCCGTGTTTGTTGATGGCAATAATCACCACGCTGTGGTGTTGCCTCCTCTTGACACCGAACGTCGCGGTCGCCTCCGTGCGGATGTGCAGCGGGTGACTCAAGATGTGGCTCACGCGCTCGAGACTCTGATCTGCCGAGATCCCACCCAATGGCATGTGCTGCAGCCGAATTGGCCGAGCGATTTCGCAGCCCTCGGCCTTTCGATGCCGGCCTGGGTGCAGACTGAGAATGAAAAGGGCGGCGCCGACGCGTAGTCTGCGCAGGTGCGCATTGGCCTGGTCTGTCCCTACAGCTTAAGTATCCCGGGGGGAGTTCAGGGGCAAGTGCTAGCACTGGCTCGCTCATTGCGACGCCGCGGCCATGAGGCCCTTGTCCTTGCGCCCTGCGATGGACCACCCCCCGAGGTGTTTGTTATTCCACTTGGGAGCAGCATCCCGACCGCAACAAATGGATCAGTCGCTCCGATCGCTCCAGACATCCCAGCGCAGCTGCGAACTATGCGAGCACTCTGGGACGAAGACTTCGACGTTGTTCATCTGCACGAGCCCCTAGCTCCTGGTCCAACCGTGACCGCAGCTCTTCTCAAGACAGCTCCGCTCGTCGGCACCTTTCATGCTGCTGGTGAACAGCCGGCCTATCAAAAGCTCTCGGCCCTCGCGACTTGGTTTGGCAATCGCCTTGATGCTCGCGTGGCTGTTTCTGAGGACGCACGGCTGATGGTGGCAGGCGTTATGCCCGATGACGTTCGTGTTCTGTTTAACGGTATCGAGGGGGAGCGGTTTCGAAGTGCAGAACCATGGCCCGCCCAGGCACCGACGATTTTCTTCTTGGGCCGGCACGAACCAAGAAAGGGCCTCGAAGTTCTTTTGCAAGCCGTGAGTGACCTACCCGAGGATACCCAAATTTGGGTGGCTGGAACTGGCCCGCAGACTGCAGAATTGCAGCAACGCTACCCAGACTCTCGCGTGCAGTGGCTTGGGCGCATTAGCGATGAAGAGCGTGAGCAGCGTATGCGTGCGGCCACGATTTTTTGTGCGCCTTCCCTCGGAGGCGAGTCCTTCGGGATTATCCTGCTCGAAGCAATGGCAGCGGAAACCGCGGTGGTGGCCTCAGCAATCTCGGCTTATTCGCAGGTTGCGACTGCCCCCTACGGTCTTGCTGCAGAGCTGGTGGAGCCGGGAAACGCTCCAGCATTGGCGCTAGCTCTCAATAAGGTGCTCGATGACTCGTTCCTAGCTAGCTCCTTGCAAGTGGCAGGCAGTTTGAGAGCTCAGGAATTTGACCTTGAGTTGTTGTGCGACGCCTACCTCGAGATCTATTCCGATCTGATTGTCGCCGCAGAAAAAGCACCCCCCAAAGCCACTTCCCTCCGGGTGAGAGTTCGCTAAGGGGCATACTCAACCTAGCGCAGGGCCTCCTGTACTCTGTAGGGCAATGGCGTCTCGGTCCTCACTGCACCACTCAGCGAACATGCTGGAACACAACGTCACCTTTGTCGGGGTGCTCGCGGCGTTTGTCCTCGGCGGACTACTGATGCTGGTACAGCCGATTTTTGGTGCTGTGGTTGCAGTGATTTTGTCTGTCGCTTGGATTGTGGTCGTCAAAGTCAAACTTTCCTCCAGTAAAAAAGAGATGCTGCTGGGACTTGATCTCGACCCACTTGTAGCCGGCACTCAACCGCAGCTCGAGAATCTGCTTGAGGGCCTCTGTGCTTCGAGCGGAGTCACCGACCCCGAGGTGTACCTGTTGGACTCACCGTCGATGAACGGGTTCGTTGCAGCTAACCGATCCGGCTGTTGCGTTATTTTGACGACTGGATTGGCGATGGGTCTGGGCCGCCTCGAGCTTGAGGGGGTTCTGGCGAACCTGCTTGGTCGCCAGCGCGATGGGTCAGCGCGCTATGCAACCTCGGTGATTTCCATGTTTGGCAGTTCGGGCTATGGTGCGCGCAAGTTGGCTGCCGGGCTTGGGCAGCAGCGCTCAGTGATCTCCGATATGGCGGCCATCGACCTGACGAAATACCCCCCGGGGCTGATCGCAGCCTTCTCGCAAATGCAGCTTGTAGGAACAACCATTCCGAACGCTCCCGACAACACAGCCCCGCTTTGGTTAGCCGCGGTCGCTGAACCAACGGATCAGGAACCTTCGCCCCTTGCAGAGACATCTATGCAACCACTGACCTACCGAATTGCAGTGCTACAAGAGCTGTGACTCCCTGAACATGAAAGCAGCAGAGCATGTCTGATGAAACCCCCGAAAACAGCAGCCCCGATGCAGCAGAGGCACGTTCTGTGAGTCGAGAAGGTGCCCGCGCATCCAAAAAGCGAAGCTCGAATCGCAAGCTGAGACTAGGAGTTTCCCTCCTCGCAGTTGTGCTGATTGGAACCGGTGCAGCTGGGCTGGGTCTGAGTGGGTGCGGCAAGAAGGACGACTCGGCTGCCCCCGCAAAGACCACGGCTGTGGCTGTCACCACGACAACGACGACAACCACAATCCCTGTTGGACCAACAGCGGCTCTCACGGGAGTGCAGTTGAACCTCGATGACACCGCAGGAGCGGCTCTGCTTGCCCGGCCGGTTCTTGTCGCCAAAATGGATAACTCTCCCGAGGCCATGCCACAGATCGGGATTGAGCAGGCAGATATGGTGATCGAACTCAAGGTCGAGGGCATTAGCCGTTACATGACCGTGTTTCAGTCAAAAGATGTGCAACAGGTTGGCCCCATCCGCTCGGCTCGCACCAGTGACCCCGACTTGCTCGCAATGTTCGGCCGTCCACTAGTCGCATGGTCGGGCGGAAATGAAAATGTGGTGCAGGTCATGGCTGACACGCCATGGATCCAAAGCGAGAGTCATAGCCAAGCCCCCGATGCCTACTCCCGTTCGAGTGCCAAGAAGGCGCCCCATAACCTGATTCTGGATGTTCCAAAGCTCTACACCTATGCCGATCAGCCCCCCGTGCTGCCGAACAAACTCTTTGACTATGTCGCTGCGGGGCAAGACCCCGGAGGCACCCCTGTTCTGGGATTCGACATGAAGGTGGGAATGTCTCCCTTGGGCTTCGTCTGGGATCCGGCAAGAAGTGGCTGGTTGCGTTGGTCGAATAACCGGCGTCATCTTGCGGCTGATGGGACCCAGATTGCACCTACGAACGTGGTTGTTCTCGAGACTCCCTATGCCGCCTCTGCAGCAGACTCGCGGTCCCCAGAAGCGCAGACCTTAGGTTTTGGCAACGCTTGGGTGTTCACGCAGGGCCGCATGACCGTGGGAACTTGGGTGCGCAGCGCTCGCGACCAGCCTTGGAAGTTGACCTCGGCCGATGGAAAGCCCATGTTGTTGACCCCAGGTTCTACCTTCGTGGAGCTTCCAGAAACGGGTACCAGCCCACGGGTGCTTGACCAAGCCACGGTGGATCAATTGCCAGCCGGCTAGTCCCTCCCACGGCCTTGATTTAGCAGTGGCAGAGTTCACCGGGCCCCGGTTCCAATTTGGGTGCCTTGCGTAAGTACACTATGAACATGTCTTCAACGCCCTCTGAATCCACCATGCACTCAACTGGCTCCCAACTCGTCAAGCGTGGACTCGCCGAGATGTTCTGTGGTGGGGTCATCATGGATGTAGTCAATCCTGAGCAAGCGCGGATTGCAGAGGATGCTGGTGCGTGTGCCGTCATGGCCCTTGAGCGGGTTCCTGCAGATATTCGCGTTGACGGTGGAGTCGCCCGCATGAGTGACCCCGAGATGATCCAAGGAATCCAAGCTGCGGTGACGATTCCCGTCATGGCGAAGGCTCGCATTGGTCACTTTGTTGAAGCACAGATTCTTGAAGCACTCGGGGTTGATTACATCGACGAATCAGAGGTGCTTACTCCGGCAGATGAGGCTCATCACATCGACAAATGGAAGTTCACGGTTCCCTTTGTGTGCGGTGCAACAAATCTGGGCGAAGCCCTTCGCCGAATCTCTGAGGGTGCTTGCTTGATTCGATCCAAAGGTGAAGCTGGCACGGGCAACATCGTCGAAGCTGTTCGACACCTCCGCTCCATCAACGGGGACATTCGTGCGTTGACGCTCGCTGATTCGGCTGAACTCTTTGACTGGGCCAAGCAACTTCGTGCACCACTCGCGCTTGTTCAGGAGATTGCAGAGACTGGCAAGCTTCCCGTGCCGCTGTTTTGTGCTGGGGGAATTGCAACGCCTGCCGATGCAGCGCTCGCAATGCAACTTGGTGCTCAGGCTGTGTTTGTTGGTTCGGGGATCTTCAAGTCAGATGATCCTGCGCCACGAGCAAAGGCAATTGTCGAGGCAACCACGAACTACATGGATGCACATATCCTAGCCAAGGTCAGTCGTAATCTCGGCGCTCCGATGACCGGAATCGGCATGGATGATCTTGATGTCAAACTTGCCGACCGCGGCTGGTGACCACAGGCGTCTTAGCTCTACAGGGAGCGTTTGCTCTTCATCAAAGCCGACTCGAGTCGCTTGGCGAACGAGTGGTCCAAGTTCGAATCCCGGCTGATCTTGAGGGCCTTGATCGCCTAGTGGTGCCCGGTGGGGAGTCAACTACGGTTTCGATGCTTGCTGAGCGGTTTGAACTGATCGAACCTCTCTCGGAGTTTGCTCGCTCAGGAAAGGCTGTACTCGGCACTTGCGCAGGAGCAATCCTGCTCTCTTCTGAAATCCAAGACGGCCGTTCAGATCAACGTTGCTTAGGGGCCATTGACATCTCAACTCGCCGTAATGGGTTTGGCCGACAAGTGGACTCGTTTGAACTAGAGGTGCAGATTCCGATTCTGGGAGAACTACCTTTCCACGCTGTCTGCATTCGCGCACCCGTTATAGAAAGGGTGGGAGAGTCAGTCACGGTTTTGGCCACAATTGACTCTCGACCCGCGCTCGTGCGTTCTGGTGCAATCATGGTGTCCATCTTTCATCCAGAACTCGTTGACGACTTGCGCATCCATCAACTGTTTTTGACGATGTAGCTACCAAATTTCTGCACCGAGCGAATCAAGACACCGAGCAATCCACTAAAGCGAACCAGTTACGACAGCGAACAGCGACACCCACAGCAGCACCTCAACTAGTAGCGAACACCAAAGGGGAACTACATGTCCGGCCACTCCAAATGGGCAACGATCAAACACAAAAAAGGGGCAGCCGACGTCAAGCGAGGCAAGCTCTTTGCAAAGTTGATTCGCCAGGTCGAGGTGGCTGCAAAAAACGGCGGTGGAGACCCAGACATGAATCCGAACTTGCGGACCATGTTCCAAAAAGCCAGAGATGCCTCTGTTCCGATCGACACCATTGAGCGGGCGATCAAGCGGGGCACGGGTGAACTCGAAGGGGTTATCTACGAGGAAGTCAATTACGAAGGCTACGCCGGCCACGGTGTTGCTGTGTTTGTTGAGACCCTCACGGACAATCGCAATCGTACGGGCCCAGAGATGCGCTCCACCTTCTCTAAACTCGGTGGATCCATTGCAGAACCTGGTGCCGTTGCTTGGCAGTTCGAGCGCAAGGGAATCATCCATGTGGATGGAACCATGGACGAGGATGAGATCATGATGGCAGCGCTTGATGCCGGAGCGGACGATGTGGCCCGTGACGGTGAGTTCTGGGCGGTTACTTGCGAGGCAACTCTTACGTCGATCCTTCGCATAGCCCTCGAAAAAGACGGGGTGACCGTCGACTCCTCTGACCTGACAATGATTCCGTCCTCACTGGTGGAACTTGATGACATCGCTGCAGTGAAGTCCGTACTCAAACTCATAGACGCATTAGAAGAGAACGATGACGTTCAAGACGTTTACGCCAACCTTGATATCCCCGATGCGCTACTCGAACTGCTTGCGCAGTAGCGGTTCAGGATACCGCTACGTTCGGGGTCACACGGCAAGAACTCCGCTGATACTAAGATCGAACCTGTGTTCGTTCTTGGAGTTGACCCCGGCTTGACTCGTTGCGGCTATTGCGTTTTGCGGGTATCTCGCCACAAGACCGAAGCCGTGGCGCTCGGCGTGCTTCGTACTGACCCCGCTTCACCGGTTCCCGTCCGCCTAGCTGAACTCTGGGGTGACATTCGCCAGCTACTGAATGAGTTTTCTCCTCAGGCTGTGGCCATAGAGCGCGTGTTGTTTCAAACCAACGTGCGAACAGCAATGTCGGTTGCTCAGGCCTCGGGAATCGTGATGGCCGAAGCGGCGAGCAGGGGAATAGCCGTGGTGGAGTACTCGCCAAATCAGGTCAAAGACGCTGTAGCTGGCTACGGCGGTGCAGATAAAGAACAGGTGCAACAGATGGTGCAGGTCCTACTCAAACTCCATGAGCCGCCTCGACCTGCCGATGCCGCTGATGCTGCTGCAATTGCGCTCACACATGTGGCCTTTACGGCTGGATTGCAGTTCGCTGCAGTCCCGGGTGCGTCCACATGATTGGCTCCCTGCGAGGAGAGCTGTTGGATCGTACCGATGCCGAACTGCTAATCGAAGTTGCAGGCGTGGGTTATCGGGTCCAAGTCACCCCAGCTGTGGTCGATCAGGTCGGGTCAATAGGGTCCGAGGTGTTCCTCTTCATTCATCACCATCAGCGTGAGGACGCGGGGACCCTCTTTGGCTTTGGTTCTCTTGACGAGCGACTCGTCTTTGAAACGCTCATTTCGACTCATGGGGTTGGCCCCTCGATGGGCCTTGCAATCCTGTCCGTTCATTCTCCGCTTGGCCTCCGGCAGGTGCTCGCAACAGATGACATTGATGGGCTGTGTATGGTGCCCGGGGTAGGAAAGAAGACTGCAGCACGGTTGCTGATTGAGCTGAAGACGCGCCTGAAAATGCCAGAGGGCGTTGCGTCTACATCTGTTGGAAGTGGCGCTGGCACTGCGGGCAACTCTGCACGCGGAGATGTGCGAGATGCTCTGCTCGGTCTGGGGTATGTTCCCGAGGAAGTTGCCAGAGTTCTCGCAGAGTTACCCGAGGCCACCGATACCTCTGACCTCTTGCGGCAAGCGCTGCAGAGACTAGCGGCGGGCTAACAACATGACTAGGACAAAGGCAGCCTGATGGCCCGAGATGAACTACTCGACCCTGTGCCCGATGAGGAAGATCGTGAACTCGAAGGTAGCCCTGTGGCCTCGGCAGGAAGCCAGACACGAGGAGCCACAGAAGCGGACTCGGATACTCGCGCCGATATTTTCGATGATGCTTCTGATCCCGTGCTATCGCTGCGACCGCGTTCGCTCGAGGAGTTCGTAGGGCAGACCGAACTCAAGCGTCGACTCTCGGTCATTCTTGAAGCAGCGCGACGTCGCGGGCAAGCGCCCGACCACTTTCTCTTCGCTGGTCCTCCAGGTCTGGGTAAAACCTCGCTCTCTGTCATCGTTGCAGCCGAGATGGACGTCACGCTGCATGTCACCTCTGGGCCAGCACTCGAACGCCCTGGAGACCTTGCTGCGATTCTGACGAAACTCGGAGAGGGAGACGTGCTCTTTATCGACGAGATCCATCGTCTCTCGCGCTCTATCGAGGAGGTCCTCTATCCCGCAATGGAGGATTTCCAACTCGACATCGTTCTTGGCAAAGGCCCCGCTGCCCGGTCCATTCGACTTGATCTACCTAACTTCTGCCTAGTTGGTGCTACCACCCGAACGGGGCTCATTACTGGTCCGCTCCGAGATCGCTTTGGACTTGTAGCCAGATTGGATTACTACGAGCCGAGTGACTTGCAAGCAATTGTTCAGCGAGCAGCCGCAATTCTTGACGTAGAGATCGATGCTGAGGGAGCAGTCGAGATCGCTCGACGTTCTCGCGGAACTCCTCGCATTGCGAATCGCCTGCTGCGTCGTGTCAGAGACGTGGCCGAGGTCGAGGGAGACGGCCGTATTAATGCAGTTGCAGCGCAACAAGGCCTAGAGATTTTCGGTATTGATTCCCTCGGCCTAGACAAGTTGGATCGTTCGATCCTCTCCGCTCTGTGTCAACGCTTCGGGGGCGGACCGATTGGGCTGTCTACATTGGCGATTGCAGTATCGGAGCCTACCGAGACGGTAGAAGATGTTTATGAGCCCTTCTTAATTCAACAGGGTTTGATGTTGCGAACACCCCGCGGACGCATGGCCACAACGGCCGCATGGAAACATCTGGGCTTGGTGCCTCCCGCTGAAGCACAAGAGGGAACCGATCTTTCTCTCTTTGAATGAGTACCGCACGTGAATGAGTGCCGCACGTGTATGAGTGCTCGGAGCAGTGCGGATTGCATGTCGGCCTGAGTCTCAACTTCTTCTTTTCTCTATCTCGTGCTTTGCTACTAATAGAACATTTCTGTTTCGCAGGCATTTTCCACTGACCCCCACTCAAATCAAGGAGTTCCCCAATGGAGCGTTCACTATTCGAAGAAGAACACGAGATGTTCCGCGAAGCTTTTCGTACCTTCTTGGAACGTGAACTCGTGCCCCATCGTGACAAGTGGGAAGCCGCAGGAGTGATCGACCGAGAGGTCTTTGCAAAGGCCGGTGCCGCTGGGTTCTTGGCAATGTCCGTTCCGGAGCAATTCGGTGGCGCAGGAGTCGACGACTTTCGCTACAACTTGATCATTGCCGAAGAAATCTGTGCGGCCGATGTGTACCCAGCAGGGTTGGGGATGACCCTTCATAGCGACGTGTGCCTTCCGTATTTCTTGGACTACTGCAACGAAGAACAGCAGGCACGCTGGCTACCGGGAATTGCCTCGGGTGAACTCATTACGGCGGTGGCTATGACTGAGCCGGGGATTGGGTCTGACTTGGCATCAATGAGCACCACTGCACTTCGAGATGGCGACACCTACATTTTGAACGGATCCAAAACTTTTATTACGAACGGGATCTTGTCGGACCTCGTTATTGTTGCCTGCAAGACCGACCCAACCCAGCGGCACGCTGGCATGTCCCTGATGGTCGTCGAGGCTGGGATGGAAGGATTTGTTCGAGGCCGCAACCTAGACAAACTCGGCATGCACTCCCAGGACACAGCGGAGTTGTTCTTCAGTGACGTTCGTGTTCCCATAGAGAACCGGATTGGCGATGAGGGCCAAGGGTTCAAGCTCTTGGTCAAAAACCTGCCGCAGGAGCGCCTGTCGATAGCGATGGCCGGCGTTGCACACGCACGGGCGATTCTTGGTTGGACCACCGAGTACTGCAACGAGCGCACTGCATTCGGCCAAAAGATCGGCAGCTTTCAGAACAGTCGTTTCAAGCTTGCCGAAATGCAAACCGAGATCACTATCGCCGAGAGCTTTATCGATAAGAGCGTGCTTGCTCTGAACGAAGGGACGTTGACTGCAGAGGAAGCCGCAATGTCGAAATGGTGGTGTACGGAACTTCAAAAGAAGGTGGCTGATATCTGCGTGCAGCTACACGGGGGATACGGCTATATGAACGAGTATGCAGTAGGCCGTGCCTACACAGATGCTCGAGTGACCTCGATCTACGGCGGGACCACCGAGATTATGAAAGAGATCATCGGTAAATCGATGGGCTTCTAATCGGGCCTCTGTTACTCATATGCGCACCGAGGACCTGAACTACGACCTCCCCGAGGCTGCCATTGCGCAAACCCCAGTTGCTCCTCGCGACTCGGCAAAATTGCTGGTTGATCTGGGCCCTGAGGCTCAGCCTCAAGATGCAGTCGTGGCGGATCTTGCTGATTTTTTGAGGGCGAGTGATCTACTCATTCTGAATGAGACCAGAGTGCTGCCAGCGAGGGTGGCTGTACTTCGCTCCGGCGGAGGTGCAGGTGAGGTCCTTCTGCTAGAGCCACTTGAAGACGAAGATGAAGGGTGGTGGGAGGCACTTTGTCGGCCATCTCGCAAGATGCGCGCTGGGGAGCAAGTTGCAGCCGCCGTTGGATCGCTGAAATTTGAAATCGGTGAAGACCTTGGGCAGGGCCAAAGAAAAGTCCGTCCGATCCATCAGGGAAATTTGCTACAAGAGCTCACACGCTCAGGAGAAGCTCCCTTACCCCCCTATATCCATGAGCGACTCAGCGATCAAGAGCGCTATCAGACAGTGTTTTCGCGGCGTCCAGCTTCCGCTGCTGCGCCAACTGCGGGCCTGCACATCACTGCCGAACTCTTGGCGAAGATTGCCGGGAAGGGCGTGCAGATCAAGACTGTGGAGCTCGTTGTTGGCCTTGATACCTTTCGCCCAGTGACAGCAGAAAACCTTGAGGATCACCAGATTCATTCCGAGTGGTATCAGATACCAGCCGAGACCTGGGAGGAGGTCAAGACTGCTCAGGCCGAACGTCGGCGTGTGGTCGCAGTCGGCACAACTACTGTTCGAGCCCTTGAATCAGCCGCTGCGAGTTCCCAACTTCAGGGCAGAACGCGACTGTTTATTACCCCCGGTTTTCAGTTCGAAGTTGTGGACGTATTGATGACCAACTTTCATCTGCCACGCTCATCATTGCTCGCAATGATTCAGGCCTTTATCGGTCCACGCTGGCGAGATCTCTATAACACTGCTCTGCAACGTCAGTACCGATTCTTGTCATTTGGAGATGCCATGCTGCTACAACGAGGACCGCTGCTACAACGAGGACCGCTGCTACAACGAGGACCGAGTCAACAGGGTGACCATGAAGCTCAAGCTTGAGATCACCGCCACAGATGGTCTGGCCCGAACTGGCGTAGTGAGCACTGCTCGAGGCTCGTTTGCAACCCCAGTATTTATGCCCGTAGGAACTCGGGGCGCGATCCGCGGATTCAGTACCCATGAGCTCGCCGGGCTTCGAACCTTGCAGGGCACAAGCGCAGAGATTCTGCTTGCCAATACCTACCACCTGATGCTCCGACCGGGTGCAGAGACAGTGGCCGCGCTCGGTGGCCTGCATTCCTTTACCGGCTGGTCGGGTCATATGTTGACTGACTCCGGTGGCTATCAGGTGTTTTCTCTTGCCCCTAAAGTGACCGCTGAGGGGGCAAGGTTTAAATCCACCTATGACGGGACGAGTTACATGCTCACACCAGAAGGGGCCGTCAAGACTCAAGAGTTGCTCGGGGCTGATATGCAGATGGTGCTTGACGTCTGTGCGCCCCTTCCCTCCTCTGAGTCAGTTCTTCGCGAAGCCGTAGAGACCACTGCTGCCTGGGCTGCTCGTGCCCGCTCGGCACATCACCGCACCCATGACCAAGCATTGCTCGGCATTGTGCAAGGCGGAGACAACATCATGTTGCGACGCGAGTCTGCGCAGCGAACGGTAGCGCTTGATTTCGATGCCTACGCTGTGGGGGGACTGTCAGTTGGAGAAACCCGGGAGCGCATGCTGCCAGCATTGCAAGCCGCACTTGCTGAATTGCCAGCGGATCAACCGCGCTACTTGATGGGCGTGGGAGATCCCTTATCGCTTCTTGAAGCAGTCTCCTTGGGCGTGGACATGTTCGACTGTGTGCTGCCTACCCGCCTTGCTCGTCACGGGACGCTTCTGACAAACACTGGGCGACTCAACATCAAGCGAGCCGAGTTTGCTCGAAGTGAGGATCCAGTCGATCCAAACTGCCCCTGCGCCACCTGTACCAATTATCCCCGAGGCCTACTCCGCCACCTGAGTTGCCTCGGCGAGAGCACCGCGCACACGCTCTGCACCATTCACAACCTGACCTGGATCCTTGGGTTTGTTGATCAGATTCGTTCCTCAATTGCGTCAGGACAGTTGGCTTTGATGCGCCAACAAGTCGAGTCAGTTTGGTCGACAATGGGACCCGGATTAGGGGAGTAACCACTGCAGGCCCTTCTAGGAGTTCTGATCGACGTATGCAAGGGCCTAGACTGCGTCCACTGTGATTACCCTCTTGAGTACCCTCATCGCCGCTGCAAGCAAAGGTGGCGGAAGCATCACCGGCCTTTTGATCATCTTGGTTCCAATGGGCGCGATCCTCTACATGACGATCATGCCGCAGCGGAAACAGCGGCAGAAGCAGGCTGCGCTGTTGTCCAAGCTTGATGTTGGTGATGAAGTGATCACCACGGGTGGAATAATTGGAACGATCACCTTTGCCGAGGATGACCTCTATCACGTAGAGATCGATACTGACGTGGTGATCCGTATTGCCAAATCTGGTGTTGCGCGAAGCTTGGCCGAACCAGCCGAACCTGCGGCAGCAAAGAAAGGCGCCAAAGGTGCATCTCGCAGCCGTAAGGGCCTGTTAGCTGGAGCTTTGGGCGGAGCAGCAGCAGAGTCCGAAGAAAACCCTCAGGAAGCCGCCGAGCAAGATGAAGCCGATTCTCAGGCTTCCTCGGAGCAGATCAACTTGAACTAGGCGGGGAAGAAGTACATTTACAGTTCTTCTGAGGGGCGCAAGTCGTGCGGAGGGGTCGGCTACGGTTCACAAACCTTGACGAGACCCGCCATGCTTCACTTGATGTCACTTCACGGAACGTCAGATATCTAGAAGGAAGTCAATGCGACAGCATCCAGTTCGAGTCATGGTGACCACAGTAGTTGTGGTCTATGGATTGCTCTTTGCCACCATTTTGATGGGCAAGAGCCCCAAGCTCGGCCTCGACCTGCAGGGCGGAATCTCGGTCAACTTGCAGCCAGTCGAAAAAGGCAAGGTGATCAAGAACGTCACCGATGAGCAGTTTGATCAGGCAATCGAGATTATCCGCAGGCGAGTTGATGCTCTCGGGGTTGCCGAACCAGAGGTCTCACGTCAGGGAAATACCATCTCGGTGCAGTTGCCCGGGGCGAAAGACCAAGCAGAGGTGCTGGCCGTAGTTGGTTCCACAGCGCAGCTTGAATTCCGCCCTGTGCTTGCCATTGTTGGCAAACTCCCAACGGGTAAAGCCAAGAAGAAGGCTGACGCAACCGTCGCCAAACTACGCAAAGAACTTGCGATTCCTGATGGGGTCACGACGGCCCAAGTCGTGGCTGACGAGCAGGCAAAAAGCCCGATTCCTGCTACGGCGCCGACGGACCCGGCAGCGCCGTCTGACCCCGCTGCTGCACCTGAAGTGACCGAAACTACCGTGGCTTCTAGCGGTGGCGGACGCTCAGTACTGGCGAGGCACTCAGCCACCCAGGCTCCTCCGGGTGCCGACCCCGTTCCAACCACGGCTGGGACTGCTGCCACAACTAGCGCTTCACCCACCACCACAGTCCCGCCTACTCCGCTCAATCAGTGGGGTGTCAATGTCTATGACCCGAAGTTCGCTGAGCTCTATCAGACCGAGAAGCAGCTTGCAGCTGAGCTCACTCCTACCGATCAGCAAACCCCCGAGGCAAATGTCACGCTGAAGGGGCAAGACGGCACGGTATACAACCTTGGCCCGGTGGCCGTAGACGGCAAGGCTGTTAAAGGCGCAACCGCAAGCTTGGGTCAAGATGGCAAATGGACGGTCAATCCCTCCTTCAAGGCAGGAGCCGACAACATCGACGCTTTCAATGCCGTCGCTGCAAAGTGCTACGCCGGTGACCCGACCTGTCCTGATCAGGGCGGCGGCAAGGGGCAACTGGGGATAGTCCTCGACGGTGTGGTTCTCTCTGCTCCGACCATCAACACGCCCTCGTTTAAGGCTGATCAGATTCAGATCTCGGGCAGCTTCACTAAAGACGAGGCCGAGTCGCTTTCTGTAGCGTTGCGGTACGGTTCGCTGCCCATTCAACTCGAGCCGCAGCAAGCCCAAACAATCTCTGCCACCCTTGGTCAAGGAGCCCTTCAGGCCGGAATTATTGCTGGCCTGATTGGTGTGTTCATCGTGTTGGCCTATTTGATGCTCTACTACCGCATGTTGGGCCTTGTCACGGCAGTGAGTTTGAGCCTGTCGGCTGCGATGCTCTGGGTGATCATGAGCAATCTGCAGGCCACCGTCACACTTGCGGGGGTGGTTGGCATCGTCGCCTCAATTGGTATCTCGTTGGATTCCAGCATCGTGTTTTATGAAAGCCTGAAGGAAGACGTTCGCAACGGGTCCTCCTTGCGATCCTCTGCCGACAAGTCCTTCACCGCGGCCTACTCAACCATCGTCAAAGCTGACGTCTCATCACTGATCGGTGCAGGAGTGCTGTATTGGCTCTCGATTGGTCCGGTTCGCGGGTTCGCCTTCTATCTCGGTGTCGCAACGCTGCTTGACCTCTTTACTGCTTACTTCTTCTTGCGACCAGCAGTGGTGGTGTTCGCTCGCTCCAAGTTTGGCGAGTACCCGAAGCGCTTTGGTATTCCCGTGGATGACCTGCAGGGCTATACCGATGGACGGATCACCCCCACGACGGCCAAGAAGGTGCCTGAGTTGGCTGGAAAGGATCTCTCATGAGCGCACTGTCAAAAATTTATCGCGGTGAGAACGATTTCAATTTTCAGCGCAGTTGGGTTCCACTCGGAATCGTCTCGCTCATTTTGGTGATCGGCTCGATTGTCTCGCTCTTTGCGCAGGGCATTGACCTCTCGATCGACTTCGAGGGTGGATCGATTTGGGAAGTGCCCTCTGCAACCTTCAGCGTCGATCAAGCAGCAACCGTGCTCGATACGTTCGGCACAAATGCTGGTGAGAAGTATCAGGTGGCGACCACCACTGAAGGGGTTCGCCTCGTTCGCATCTCGGGCCGGGTTGACAACATCAAAGAAAGCCAGAAGGTGGTAGCAGCCCTAGCCAAAGCCGCAAAGGTGGATGTCACCGAGGTGGCTGTCACCACCGTTGGTCCGTCCTGGGGTAAAGACATCACCAAGTCGGCGCGCAACTCGCTCATTATCTTCTTAGTCCTCGTGGCTGCCTATATCGCGTGGCGCCTTGAACCAAAGATGGCGGCCTCTGCAATGGTGGCTGTGTTCCACGACATCATCATCACATTGGGCTTTTATTCTGTGTTTCATCTCGAGGTTTCGCCGGCCACGGTGATTGCCTTCCTGACGATCCTTGGATATTCCCTGTATGACACCATCGTGGTGTACGACCGACTGCAAGAGAATGGGGTCAAACTCACCAGAACGGGCCAGTACACCTACGACGGCATCGTGCGCCGATCGCTCAATCAAGTCTTGATGCGCTCGGTCAACACCACCACGGTCACGCTGATTCCCGTGCTGTCGATGTTGATCGTCGGGAAGTACATCTTCGGTGAACCGACGCTGGGTGACTTCTCACTAGCGCTGCTCATTGGGCTTGCTTCTGGTGCATACTCCTCGATCTCTGTTGCTACTCCGCTCACCGCTGTTCTGAAAGAACGTGAGCCGAGATATAAAGAGATCCGGGCTCGCATGATTGCCAAGGGGATCGACCCGAGCGACACAGCTTGGCATGGGGTGAACGTAACGGGTGCGCCCGTGTCGGGGTCGACTCGGCCAGGAGTGGTGCGGCCTACGGTGGCAGCCGGTTCGAGTGCTCCGGCGCTGACCACAACCATCGGTGGCCACCCGCCGCGGCCAAGAAAGAAAAAGAAGACCTGAGGGCGCGCTCCTCAACCAGCTCGTAGGTCGGTAGCGTAGAAGAAGTTGGACTGAGACTCGAGGAGGTGACCCATGGCAACAGTGACCCGGGTTCTTCCATGGCGTCGCCATAGCCAACCTCCTGCAATGGAGGTTCAAGAGATCATTGAGCAGTATCGGAAGTTTCATCCGAAACGCTCCACAGATGTGATCACTGATGCGTACCGGATGGCGGCAGGCGCCCATCAGGGACAGTTGCGCCGGTCTGGTGAGCCCTACATCACGCATCCTCTTGCAGTGGCTGGCATCGTCGCACGATACGGAATGGACGACGTCACCATCGCTGCTGCTCTGCTGCACGATGCTGTAGAGGACACCGTCATTACCCTGGAGGAGCTCGAAGAGAAATTCGGAGCCGAACTCACAGCCATTGTCGACGGGGTCACCAAGCTTGAGCGCATCCACTTCGATACCAAAGAGGCGCAACAGGCAGCCACGATGCGCAAAATGCTGGTGGCCATGGCCAAAGACTTGCGGGTGCTCGTCATCAAGCTCGCCGATCGGCTTCACAACATGCGCACCATTGCTGCGTTGCCAGCTTGGAAGCAGGAGCGAACAGCCCAAGAGACGCTCGACATTTATGCGCCCCTTGCTCATCGCCTTGGCATGCAAGAGATCCGTCAACAACTCGAGGACTTGTGTTTTGCCTCGCTCTACCCTCGGCGCTACGCCGAGGTGGACCATATGGTTGCCGAACGAGCACCCGAGCGTGATGCGTATGTTGCTGCGGTCATTGATGAGATCAGTGATCGTCTAACAGAGGTCAATATCACCGCAGTTGTCACGGGTCGTCCAAAGCACTTGTGGTCCATCTACGAAAAAATGGTGGTCCGAGGTAAGGCGTTTGAAGAGATCTTTGACTTGATCGGCATTCGGCTCGTGGTTGGCAACTCAAAAGATTGCTATGCAGCGCTTGGGTCTATTCATGCCATGTGGACTCCCGTTCCAGGGCGGTTCAAGGACTACATCGCTATGCCCAAGTTCAACCTGTATCAGTCGCTGCACACCACGGTGATTGGCCCTGAGGGCAAGCCCATCGAGGTGCAGATACGCACTCCAGAGATGCATAACCGCGCCGAATGGGGGGTAGCTGCGCACTTCTCGTATAAGGAGGGAACCTCTGAAGATATGACCTGGTTGTCTCGCATTGTGGGTTGGCAACAAGAGATGACCGACCCCGGTGAGTTCATGGCGAATCTCAAGGTCGACCTTGATCAAGATGAGGTCTTTGTTTTTACTCCCAAAGGCGATGTGGCAACGCTGCCAGCAGGAGCCACCCCAGTTGATTTTGCTTACTCCATTCACTCAGAAGTTGGGCATCGATGCATCGGAGCTCGGGTAGCCGGCAGGCTGGTACCGCTCGATACTGAACTGCAGTCGGGGGACACGGTCGAGATCTTTACCTCAAAAGTTGCTGGTGCCGGCCCGAGTCAGGACTGGCTCAACTTTGTCGCTACTCATGCGGCAAAATCTCGAATCAAGCAGTGGTTCTCTCGAGAGCGCAGGGATGACGCGCTTGAATCAGGTCGAGAGTCCCTCATCAAGGCAATGCGCCGCGAAGCCCTTCCCGCTCAAAAGATCTTGGGTGGCGAGGTCATGCTCGAGGTGGCGCATCAACTCAAATATCAGTCAGTCGAGGCGCTCTTTACTGCCATCGGCGAACACCAGGTATCTCCGGAGTCGGTGGCTAGCCGGATTGCTGGCCTCTTGCGAACTGCCGCTGGTGACCGAGAAGAGGTGGTCTCTACTCCGAACCGTTCGGTGAATCGCCATCAGGGTCGACCCGCAGGCGTTCATGTAGAGGGCTACGACGATGTGCTGGTGCGCATGGCGCGCTGCTGCACAGCAGTTCCCGGCGATGACATCATTGGCTTTGTGACTCGTGGTCGTGGCGTTTCGGTGCACCGAACTGACTGTGCAAATGCCACCTCGCTCGCGGCTGCGCAAGGTGAGCGAATCATTCATGTGGAATGGGATGCAGACTCGAGCGGCAGCTTTGTTGCCCTTGTAGAAGTCAAGGGCCTTGATCGCCCGCGCCTTCTGCAAGACGTCACCTCGACCCTGTCAGATAACCATGTGAATATCGTCAGTAGTCAGAGTACCTGTGGCCAAGATCGTGTCTCGAAGATGCGTTTCGAATTTGAGCTCGCTGACCCAAGCCATCTTGATACTCTGTTGAATCGGTTACGAACCATTGACAGCGTGTACGACGCCTACCGAGTGATACCTGGCTCTGCGAGTCAACATTGAGTTTCTTCGTTTATTGGATACAAGGAGTGAGATGAAAATCCGAGTACTTATCTGCCTAGTCGTTGCTTCTGTTTCGCTGGTTGGGTGTAGCGGAGGATCAGACTCCTCAAGCGGCTCCAAGAGCGACTCCTCGAGCGACACCACAGCAGGAGCGAACAATGCTGCCGAGAACTGCAAGGCAGAGCCAGCTCCAGATGTGGACTACCACGACTGCAATCTAGAGGCTGCTTTTGGCGACAAACTGACCGGTGCCGACCTGAGCGGAGCGAATCTGTCGGGAGCCAACCTCGAATTAGCGGATCTCACCGGGACGAATCTTACGGGGGCAGATTTGTCGAATGCCAAGCTCAAATTCACAACGCTAGATAAAACGAACTTGACCGATGCCAATCTGACCGGAGTCATCTTTGGGGGTCAGGAAGGGCCGGTGTTTGCGGAAACTGCAATTTGGTCAAATACAACTTGTACCGATGGAACCGTCCAAAGTGTGCAGTGTCCAACAACGGGCAACTGACTCCTGGGAGTCGTAGGGAACACAGCTTCTGTCAAGGCCAAAATTGTTCTGGGCAGAGGATTTTCTCGGCAGAAGAACTGAGAACTCTTCAGGTAACCGATGGCTACAGCGGAGGGTCACACATACTGATATGGCTTCAAGAAAAAAACGAGAAGAAGCTGCGTCTGACCGACCGGCACTGAGTTTGGTCTCTGATGCCGACATCTCAGCGACTGAGCGGGAGACATCGCCGCTAGATGCCCCTTCGGATCGACAAGATGGCGATGGGCTAATTGAAAGCGCTGATCAGGGTCAGACGGGTGCCCCGAGCGAGGATCAGGCTGAGTCTGAACTCCCCGAGATTTCGGGACTGGCGGCGATGTCGCCCACTGAGCAGGCTCAGGCAATTCTCGAAGGTGCCGACCCGGTTGCGTATTACCGAATGCTCAACGGCTTGGTTCGCTCCTCGCACTCCTCGTTGCTGCAAGCCTTGCCCTACACGCCGGCCCTGGATTTTCATTCTCCGAGTTGTGTGGTGGTCGAGCCAGAACCCACCAATATTGAGACTATTGATCTCTATGCCCGTGCCGCATACCCAGATTTCGACCGGGTGCTTCTCGCTGCATTCAATGACCCAGCGAATGATCACCTCATGACATCGATCTATCAACTGCTGCTCGTCGAGAAAGCAAACATTGCAGTAGTCACGAACCACGGCCAGATCATTGATATCGCCCTTGTGATGGGTGCTCTCGTCTCGGCACTGCTCGCCCCAGGTCGCAGCTTTGGGGTTCTCGGCGAACACACCTCACTTGAAGAACTCGCCGAAATAGCGAATGTCTTGGTCTCTCGAATGGTCATCACTCGACAAGCATTCAATGTGCCAGCAATCCAAGTCTTGCAAAACGGCTCGCGTATCTTTTTATCTGTCCCACAAACAGCGAGTCGCCGGCGAGCGAAACTCGAGACGGCTCTCGTCCGAGCAAATAACCTGCTGATGAGAACCGCTCTTGACGAACAGCTGGCCAAAGGCGGCCAAATGTTGGCGATGGCAGCAAGCGGAAGCCAAGACCTGACCATCCCGGGTCTAATGAAAAAGGCGCGGGCCGCTTGGCGGGCACGGCGTGGAGATGACCCGGGCGAAGCACCGACCTTGCACCTGCAGCCCCTCTACGACGGAACGCTCACGCTCATGCAGTCATGCACCTATGTGCTTCCGGTTGCGATTTGTTTGGATGCAACGACTCCCGCCTGCGTGATCGGCGGGCTCACCCGGTTGAACGGAGCAGAAGACTGTCACAAGATTATGGATTGGATAGCGCTGGCACACCAAGAGGCAACCGGGACTCCAACTATTTACCACTGGCATGAGGATGACCTGCTGACACAAGTCAGAGCCAGGCTCAACCGCTAGCTCAACCGCTAGCTAAGCCAACCGCTGAACCGCTGTTAGCGTGGGCAACCGTGACAGAGACCCGCCGCGAGCAATTTCAAGCACTCAGAGGAATGCGAGACATTCTTCCCCCGGAATCAGCGCGCCGTCGCGAACTCACGAAGCAGTTTGTTACCCAATGTGAGCTTGCTGGCTACCACGAGGTGGTCCCGCCGCTACTCGAAGATCTCGGTGTGTTCTTGCGAGTGGGTGAAGCCACCGATGTGGTCACCAAAGAGATGTACGACTTTGTTGATAAGGATCAAAGCCGAATAGCTCTCCGACCCGAGATGACCGCGGGTGTCGTGCGAGCTTTTGTTCAACACCGACCAGTGCTGCCATGGAAGGTTTGGTACGCCGGAACAAACTTTCGCCACGAGCGACCGCAGAAGGGTCGTTACCGGATGTTTGATCAGCTTGGTGTTGAGGCGCTTGGAGTGGATGATGCTGATCTTGATGTCGAGATCATCGCCTTGGCGAGCAGGTTCTTCGCCTCGCTCGGACTGCGGCAAGTAACCCTGCTCATCAATTCACTTGGAGAACATGAGGATCGCGAGCAGTACACCGAAGCAGTTCGTCTGTACCTGCTAGCTCATCAGCACGAACTCTCCGAGGCTTCACAAGTCACACTCGAGCGCAACCCATTACGAGTCTTGGATTCCAAGCGTCGCGAAGATCAGCAGATCATTGCGGATGCACCGCTCGTTGCCGATTACTTGTCCGAGGATTCTGCTGATCATTACGCGCGCGTCTTGGCAGGCCTTGATTCTTTGGGAGTGAGCTATACCGAAGACCCTCGCCTAGTTCGAGGCCTTGACTACTACCGACGAACCACCTTTGAGTTTGCCGCTGAAGCCTTGGACTCGGCACAAAATGCAATCGGTGGTGGTGGCCGCTATGACGGGTTGGCAGAAGCCATGGGTGGCCCAGCAACCGATGGCGTCGGTTTTGCCCTCGGGGTAGATCGCATTTTGTTGGCCTGTGATGCTGAAGGAGTTTTCGCTACGGAACCAACAAGGCTCAATGTGTTCGTGATCGACACAGTCTCCGGCGATGCCGCTCGAGATATCACACACCAACTTCGTGCTGCTGGAATCTCGGCTGACCGTCGCTTTGGCGGCGGTTCGATGAAGTCGCAGATGAAATCCGCAGACAAGTCAGGGGCACGGTTTGCTCTGATCATTGGTGATGATGAACTCGCAGCCGATGAGGTGACGCTTCGCCCCATGTTGGGCCACAAGGCCGATGGCGAACAACGCCGAGTAGCTCGGGCTGATCTACTTCTCGAGCTCAGCCGTTATTCTTCACAAACTGTTACCAATCAAATCAACCCCCATCCAGCCGATTCTGCTTCTGCCGACCCAACGAACTCCGGGACTCTCACGTGACTGCATCTACTAGTACTTCCATGCGCTCGCATTCATGCGGCGAACTCAGCCTTGATCAAGTGGGCCAATCGGTCACGCTGTGCGGCTGGGTGGCCCGCCGTCGCGAACACGGCGAGCATCTGGCTTTTATTGACCTCCGAGATCACACTGGGCTAGTGCAATGCGTAGTTGACGGCGCAGCAGAATTACGAAGCGAGTTCGTCGTACGAGTGACAGGAATCTTGCGGCCACGGCCCGAAGGCACGGTGAATGACCAGCTCTCTTCGGGGCAGGTCGAGGTGGGGGAGTGCACAGTAGAGGTTCTCTCTGCGGCAGAACCACCCCCGTTCCCACTTGATGACCGCGCTGCTGATGTAGATGAGACAGTCCGCCTGCGCTATCGCTACTTGGATCTTCGCCGTGAAGACATGCAGAAGAATCTGCGCACTAGGGCAAAGATCAACTCCGCAATCAGGTCGGCCATGGATGCTCAAGACTTTGTCGAGATTGAAACCCCCATGCTCATAGCCTCCACACCAGAAGGCGCTCGTGACTTTGTGGTGCCAGCACGCACCAAGCCAGGCAATTTTTATGCTTTGCCTCAAAGCCCACAGCTCTTCAAGCAACTCTGCATGGTGGGTGGAGTTGACCGGTACTACCAGATTGCGCGGTGCTTCCGCGATGAGGACCTGCGTGCCGATCGCCAGTTTGAGTTCAGTCAACTCGATGCCGAGATGAGCTTTGCCAGCCAAGATGACGTGCTGGAATGCATTACGCGCGCTGTTTCTGCTGCGGTTGAGGTCGTCACGGGTGAGGGCATCGGCGAGGTGCCACGCATAACTTGGCGAGATGCAATGGACCGATTCGGTTCAGATAAGCCAGATGTCCGATTCGGTATGGAACTGACTGAACTCACCAGTGTGTTTTCGAACACCGAGTTCAATGCCTTTAAGGCATCAAGCATCAAAGGTATCTGCCACGTTGGTGCAGCGTCCGACACCTCTCGTAGCCGACTCGACGAACTCACAGATGACGCAAAGCGTTGGGGTGCCAAAGGCTTGGTCTGGATGCGCGTAGAAGAAGGTGAGGCTGGGCTCTCACTGAATTCTCCGGTTGCAAAGTTCTTGTCCGAGGATGAGAAAGCTGGGATCTTGGATCTCTTGCACGCGCAGGCTGGTGATGTGATCTACCTAGTTGCCGATGACTGGGCCAAGGTGTGTCATGTGCTTGGCCTGTTACGTCTGGCTCTTGGCCGACCACCTGTCAATGAGGGTGGGTTCAACTTCCTATGGGTTGTGGACTTCCCCTTGTTTGAGTCGATCGATCCCATTACATCCAAACCGGTTTCTGCGCATCACCCATTCACGATGCCCCATGAGGATGATTGGGCGCTGCTTGATGGAGAGCCAGAGGACCTACTCAAGGTTCGCTCGCAGGCCTATGACCTGGTTCTGAATGGTTGGGAGTTGGGATCAGGAAGCGTGCGAATTCATCGTTCAGATATCCAGTCCCGCATCTTTGAGTTGCTCGGTGTGAGCGCTGAAGAAGCCGCACTGAAGTTCGGGTTCTTGTTGGATGCCTTCCGGTTTGGTGCGCCTCCACATGCTGGCTTTGCATTTGGAATCGACCGCATTGTCGCCTTGTTGTTGGGCGAAGAAAATATTCGTGAGGTCATTGCATTCCCCAAGACTCAGTCGGGTGGGGATCCGCTCACAGGTGCACCCACGCCAATCGAGGCAGCGCAGCTTGAGGAACTAGGTCTTCGACTGTTGCCGCAAGCCACCTAAAAATCGATCCCTTCTTGGGGTTATCTGCGCGGACTCAGAAAGAAATTTCCGAAGGGTCCTTGAATCGAACGCCTGTTCGGAATTACACTGATGTATGTGCACGGGGGCGGTTATTCCTTCACTGTCACACCACATCAGTACGGTCATCACCACGGATAGCGACACGGCACCAACAGGCCCCACGGGGCAGGGTGAACGCCACTAGACGAGTACTTCCCCCGCAGAACGAACCAGCAGATCACCACCCGGTGACCTACCCCGGAAGAGGACAATCACATGGCAGTTGAAAGAGACAAAGCACTCGAGATGGCTCTCAGTCAGATCGAAAAGCAGTACGGCAAAGGTTCCGTCATGAAGATGGGCGAAAAGACCTCCATGGACGTGGAATCCATCTCCACCGGAGCCCTTTCGCTAGATATCGCACTCGGCATTGGTGGGCTCCCTCGTGGGCGCGTCATCGAGATCTTCGGCCCTGAGTCATCTGGCAAGTCCACCTTGGCCATGCATGTGGTTGCCGAGGCGCAGCGTAACGGTGGAATCTGTGCCTATGTCGATGCAGAGCACGCAATGGATCCAACCTATGCCGCACGCATCGGTGTCGATGTTGACGAGCTCCTGATCTCGCAGCCAGATACCGGCGAGCAGGCACTCGAGATCACCGACATGCTGATTCGCTCCGGCGCACTTGATGTGATCGTGATCGACTCCGTGGCAGCGCTCACACCACGAGCCGAGATCGAAGGCGAGATGGGCGATACCCACGTGGGTTTGCAGGCACGTCTGATGTCCCAGGCGCTCCGCAAGCTCACTGCCAATCTCAACAAGAGCAACACCATCTGTATCTTCATTAATCAGCTCAGAGAGAAGATCGGCGTGATGTTCGGTTCGCCAGAGACCACCCCAGGTGGGCGTGCGCTCAAGTTCTACTCCTCCGTCCGGCTCGATATTCGCCGGATCGAGGCCATCAAGGATGGGGTCGAGGTGGTGGGCAACCGCACCCGAGTCAAGGTCGTAAAAAACAAGATGGCTTCTCCCTTCAAGCAGGCCGAGTTTGACATCATGTACGGCAAAGGCATTAGCCGAGAAGGTGGAGCGCTCGACCTTGCCGTGGAGTACAACATCGTCAAGAAATCGGGTGCTTGGTATACCTACGAGGGCGAACAGCTCGGCCAAGGTAGAGAAAACGCCAAGACCTTCCTGATCGAGAACCCAGAGATCATGGTCGATATTTCTGAACGAGTGATGTCTGAGTCTGGCATTGGTCAGACCGATGATGAATCCCTTGAGGAACTCGTGATCGATCCTGACGATTTGCCAATCAGTCTGGACTGACCATTCTGTCTAGACGGACAGGTGAATTTGAAGTAACCATTAGGTGCTGGTGTAGCGATCTGGGGTCGCTACACCAGTACCTTTCTGGTCTCTTGGCCGCTGCAACCTAGACTGCGCATCATGTCTGGCAAGTACATCGTGCGCACCTTCGGCTGTCAGATGAATGAACACGATTCCGAGCGACTTGCAGGCTTGCTCGAGGCAGATGGACTTGAGCCCACCACTGACGTGGAACAAGCAGATGTTGTTGTGCTCAATACCTGCTGTATCCGAGAGAATGCTGACAACAAGCTGTACGGAACTCTGGGTCACCTGAAGAGCCTGAAAGAGGCTCGCCCGGGCATGGAGATCATGGTTGCGGGTTGTCTCTCGCAAAAGGACCGGGGAACCATTGCGGAGCGTGCACCGTATGTTGACGTGATTTTGGGAACCCACAACGTCCACCGGGCAGTTGATCTTCTGCATCAACGCCGAGAGACTGGCAGACCAGTACTCGAGATTCTCGAAGAGACTGTTGCCGAAGACCACGAATTATTCCCATCGGCGCTACCAGTTGTGCGCCAGGCGGGATATGCCGGGTGGGTGACCATCCAGATGGGCTGCGATAACAGTTGTGCGTTTTGTATTGTGCCCGCAGTTCGAGGCCCCGAGATCAGCCGGCCGTTCGGCGACATCCTTGCCGAGGTTCAACGCGCTGCATCCGATGGCGTTACCGAGGTCACCTTGTTGGGCCAGAACGTCAACTCCTTCGGTCGCGACTTAACACTTCGCCTGCGATCCCAAGGAACGTCAGCCGAAGAGCCAGCAGTCACCATGAGCGCAGAGTTCATGGTCGGGGAGAACTGGGATCAAGAATCGGGCAGCAAAGTTCGACCTCTCTTTGCCGACCTTTTGCGCGCCGTTGGCGCTGTTCCTGGAATACGAAGGGTTCGATATACGAGTCCACATCCAAAGGATCTGCGCCCAGAGACAATTGAAGCAATGGCGCAGGTAGAAACCGTTTGTGAGCATTTGCACCTGCCGCTGCAATCGGGAAGCAACTCCATACTCGCCGCGATGCACCGGGGCTATACCGCTGAGCGATACATGGAGCGCTTAGCGCTGGCTCGAGAAGGAATACCCGATCTTGCAGTCACAACCGACATCATTCTTGGATTCCCAGGCGAAACCGAGGCCGATGCGCTGGCCACGTTCGAACTTGCTGCAGAGGCTCGCTTCGATGGTGCGTTTACTTTTCTGTACTCTCCTCGACCGGGCACCGAGGCTGCTGAACTCACTGAGAAATTCGTGGATCATGCAGTTGTTGTGGAGAGGATGGAACGGTTGCGAGCCATCATTGAACGCTCATCCTTCCTCGGAAACCAATCTCGGATTGGCCGGACCGAAGAGGTGCTCGTTTTTGGCCCAAGCAAGCGTGATCCGGAGCGTGTCTCTGGACGTACCCGCCAGAATCGTCTGGTGCATTTCACTCCACCAGCACCTATACGGCCCGGAACCTATGTAAGCGTCGAAGTCTCGAGCGCAACCAACACCTGCCTGATGGGTGAGTTCGTAGAGATTCTGGATCTGCCAACACACCGAACCCGCCTCGAGGTTTCGGCGGGGTGAGCCCAACACAAACTGCTCGCCAGCAGTTCGATGCGCTCATCCTGACCACCAATCTGTTTGCCTCAGCCGGTCAGGGAGTGGCTGCAACAGAGCCTGAGTACCGTTTCGACGCCGAGCGAACAATCGGATCGCTAGCTAGCAGCCTGGCCTCTGTTCATCGGTGCCCCGTACAACCAGCAAGTCTGCTTGCGGAGCCCGACCTGTTGCTCACCACAGACCACCTTGTTGAGCTTGCGCTTCGGTTCGCAGAAGCTGAGCAAGCGCATCCCAAAGAACTGAGTCCTCCGTATCGGCACATGTCTCGTGTGCGTCTCACGCAGATTCTTCAGGACGGGGCCGGAGCCATAGAGCAGAAATCGGCTCACCCGGTGCTGCTGCAAGGAGCCCCTCGCCTGAGCAACCTACGTTTCTCGGGGCAAGATCTGATTGGTTTTGAGGACTGGACTCAGGCAGCCATTGGCGATTCATATTTTGACTTGGCCATAGCAGCGCGGGACCTTCTCAACACGTTTGGTCCGCAGCCGATTCAGGCATTTTTCGGCGAGTACGGGTTGCAACACCCTGACCCCGTGCGCTTGGACTGGTACTTGCTAGCGGCGGAACTCTGCGCACAGCCGTGATCCAACGGCAGCGAGCGAAAGCACGTCATCTTGTTCTGTTGGGCCCGACTGCTTCGGGCAAGTCGCAACTGGCCTTAGCCCTTGCAGAGCGCCGACGGGATTTAGGTGAGTTAGTGGAACTCGTCACCGTGGACTCGATGCAGGTCTACCGAGGGATGGATATTGGAACGGCCTCGCCCACAGCAGAAGAGATGCAGCGAGTACCGCATCACCTAGTGGATGTAGTGGAGCCGTCGCAGGAGTACTCGGTGGCCGAGTTCACTCAAGGGGCGAATCAGGCCCTGGATCAGATTGAGGACCGAGGTGGACGGGCCATTCTTGTTGGGGGAACGGCGCTCTACTTGCAAGCCCTCGTCGATAATCTTGAGTTGCCAGGAAGGTTTCCCTCGGTCGCAGCAGAGCTCGAGGCAGAGGGCGACACTGCGTTGCTCTATGAACGGCTTCTCCAACTTGACCCTGCGGCAAGTGATCGAATTGAGCCCGGAAACCGCCGACGAATTATTCGTGCGCTCGAAGTCACGCTCGGTTCAGGCCGCAAGTTCTCTGAATTCGGTCCCGGCCTAGGGACCTACCCCGAGACCCCATTTCTTTTGGCTGGGCTACGAGTAGAGCGGCCGGTACTCAGCGAGCGAATCGCCAAGCGCTACGAACAACAAGTGCGTGATGGGTTCCTTCAGGAAGTGCAAGCTCTTGCTACTCGGCCCGAGGGGATTTCTCGTACCGCAGCGCAGGCCTTGGGGTATCGCGAATTGCTAGCCCACCTAGCGGGAGAGTGTTCCGAAGAAGAAGCAGTGGATCGGGCCATCGAGCGAACGCGGCAGTTTGCCGTCAAGCAGATCCGCTGGTTCCGCCGCGACCCACGAATCCGTTGGTTCGATCACACAGGAGACCCGCAAACAGTTTTGAACCAACTCGACGAGTTTTGGGTCTAAACCGGGCCCTCTGCGTCGATGCTGTGTGCGTGCACCACTACGCTAAAGCAAGCGGCTCTTGCTCGGTCTGTCCTCGAAAGATCCGCTGACTAGGAGAAATTTTGCTCAGACTCACCAAGCATCACGGCCTCGGCAACGATTTTCTTGTTGCACTCGCTGATCAGAACCCGGATTTGGAGATCAACCCCGAGTTGGCTCGCTCTGTTTGCGATCGCAAGCTGGGCATTGGTGCTGATGGTCTCATTTTGTCGTTTCCGCCATCCGAGGAAGGCAATGACGCATGCATGGTGCTCCTGAACGCAGACGGGTCCGAGGCCGAGATTTCTGGAAACGGGATCCGCTGCTTGGGCCAAGCGCTACTTCGTCAGGATGGTCGCAACGAAGGTGATCTGCGCATCGAGACAGCTGGAGGGGTGCGACAGTTACGCAGCATTCGAGGCTCTGCCGAGACAGAGATTTGGATTCAGGTTGATATGGGAGCCGCAACGGCCGGTCCCCCTCTTGGTCCTCTTTCGCAGGCTTACCCTGCCCTGCACCGTGGAACCTTCAACATAGGCAACCCGCATCTTGTCCTGGTGCTTGAATCCGAAGGTCAGCTTCAACAGTTAGATCTTGCAACCGTGGGGCAGCACCTCGAGTCGGAGTACGCAGAGGGAATCAATGTGGAGTTCCTCTACGTACATTCAACAGACCACATGCAGTTACTGGTCTGGGAGCGCGGCGCTGGGGTTACTGAGGCTTGCGGTTCGGGTGCAACGGTTGCTGCTGCTGCAGCACACAGCCTGGGTCTAGTGGGGGAGCAGGTCCGAGTGTCGATGCCAGGCGGTGACGCGCAAGTTGCGATTTCCGATTCCACGCTGTTGTTGACGGGCCCCTCAGTCTTTATTGCCGAGGTCACAGTCTTCGTTCCAGAGGTCACGGTTTCGTGAGTAGCGCCGACCAAGATCATGTCGACCAAGCTATGCAGAACCCAGAACTGCTAGATCCAACCGAATCTCACCGAGGAGGCTTTGGTGATTTCGGCGGTCAAAGCAACTCGCTCATTGATCGCAACTTCCGTGAGCGCATCATTTTGGTTGGGGTGAGCTTCCCGCCACATGACGACGAACTGCTTTCGGCCTCTCTCGATGAGCTTGCCCTGCTCGTGGACACTGCCGGTGCAGATGTTGTTGGCAGGGTCGTACAGCGAAGAAATAATCCCGATCCGGCCACCTTTATCGGCAAGGGCAAGGTGCAAGAAATCAAAGAGCTTGCCCTCGAGACTGACTGCGACACCGTTGTGTTCGACGATGAGCTCAGCCCGTCACAGCAGTTCAATCTTGAAAAGATTCTTGGACGAACGGCAATCGATCGAACTGCTGTGATTCTGGATATTTTCGGTCAGAATGCTCATAGTCAAGAGGGCAAGGCGCAGGTTCAACTAGCGCTGTTCAACTATCGGCTTCCGCGGCTGCGAGGCAAGGGAACTGCAATGTCGCAGCAGGCTGGTGGTATCGGAACTCGAAGCGGTCCAGGTGAAACCCAATTTGAGATTGATCGGCGCCGGATCACCAAGATGATCCACAAGCTCGAGGCCGACCTGCGCCAGATTGCTCACCATCGCGCCACGCAGCGCAAGTCTCGCCGGCGTTCCACACTGCGCCATGTTGTCATCGTTGGCTACACCAACGCTGGCAAGTCCACCCTGCTCAATTCACTGACCGAGGCAGGAGTGCTAGTCGAGAATCGGCTGTTCGCCACCCTCGATGCAACGACTCGCAAGCTGCAACTTCCAGGCGGCGAATCAGTGCTGCTGACAGACACGGTGGGATTCGTCAAAAAGCTGCCACACCAACTCGTTCAAGCCTTTGCATCCACACTTGACGTCGTTGCTGAGGGAGACCTGTTGATCCATGTGGTTGATGGCTCCGGTCCTGACCCAGAGGGGCAGATGCAAGCCGTTCGGGCAGTGGTCAAAGAAATCGGCGGCGATGCCGTGCCCGAACTGCTGGTATTCAACAAAGCAGATTATTCCGATCAAGCAGCGCGTCTGGCGGCGGATTCGCCAGGTTCTGTAGCAATCTCTGCAGTTACCGGCGAAGGAATACCCGAGTTGCTCTTGCGGATCGGTGATCGATTGCGATCCCTGATTCCTGCGGTACAGATGTATATCCCGTACCACCGAGGAGATGTGCTCGCCGCATTGCATCGTTGTGGTGAAGTACTCACCGAGACTGCCGAAGCGAAGGGGGTTCGCGTCTCAGTTCGTCTCGAGGATTCCGAACTTGGCAGGTTCAAGGAGTTCCTCACTGAAGTACTCCCTTCTTCGCTGCCGAGTACTCCAGCAAGAGGAACTGAGTACAAAGTCGTGGCACCTTGATGGATTCAGAATCAGCGCACAGAGCATCTTCGAGGGATGCAGGTCACATGTCTGAGTCGGCTCAGATCCCCAAGGGAATTCAGCTGCCTCCGTATCCTTATGATCGCCTTGAACCTCTTAAGCAACTTGCGCTTGACTCGCACGGTTCAGTGATTGATTTTTCTGTTGGAACGCCATGTGACCCGCCGGCGGAATCGGTGCTGAACGCTCTCGCCGAGTCTGCAGATAACGCACGAAGTTACCCGCCCTCAATCGGAACTCGACATCTGCGCGGCGCCGCTTCAGACTGGTTTGCAACCCGTCTTGGGCTAGAGGTTCCCATCACGCAGATTGCTGCTTGTGTTGGTAGTAAGGAGTTTGTTGCTGGGCTGCCGCACTGGCTTCGCTTGCGTCACCCATCCAAGGACACCGTTTTGTATCCGGCGATCAGTTATCCCTCCTATGAGATGGGAGCGCTACTCGCAGGCTGTCGCGCTGTGGCCGTGCCAGTAGATCTGCGCGGGCGACTCGATCTAGCAGCCATTGAGCCAGAAGATGCCGCTCGTGCGCTGTGTCTGTGGAGTAACTCACCCGGGAACCCCACGGGTGCTCTCGATGATCTAGCGCTCGTTGCAGAGTGGGGTCGAGCCCATCAAATTCCTGTCTTCTCTGATGAGTGCTACCTCGAGTTCACCTGGAAGGGGCCACCTGCATCGCCGGGGCAACTTCCCGGCCAAAGCATTCTGAGTTCTGGCCTCGATGGGGTAGTAGCAGTCCATTCCTTATCAAAGCGGTCCAATCTGGCAGGAATCCGGGTGGGGTTCTATGCCGGCGACGCCGAACTTGTTCACTACCTCAGCGAGATTCGAAAACATGGCGGACTCATGGTGCCCGGCCCGGCACAACATGCAGCGGTTGCCGCGCTGAATGATTCAGCGAGTGTGTTGAGGCAGAGAGATCGGTACTGGTCGCGGCTCGGCAGAGTGGCAGCATTGCTCAACTCCATGGGACTCGATGCGCCCTTACCTGCCGGCGCGTTTTACCTCTGGGTGCCCGCACCCGATGGTGATGCTTGGGCTGTAGCAGAGCGGCTCGCCCGCGAGTTGGGAGTGTTGGTGAGCCCCGGAGAGTTTTATGGGCGTGCGGCCTCTGGATTTGTTCGAGTGGCTGTGGTGCAAGGCGAAGCTCAATTAGAAAATCTTGATGGACGTGCACAGAGCATTCTTGGCGGGTAAAAAGAATTTGCTCGAGAAATAAGGCTGATGGAATGACAGACTGAAACAGTTGTTGTACTCAAGCTCGTTGAGCACTACCCATGGAAGGGACCCAAATGTCGAACGCGCCCAGCGCCCCAGCGAGCAAACCGCCCAAAGGTGCGCTGATCACCGGGATAGTTCTGATGCTCTTGGCGTTTTCAAGTTGTGGAGTAGGCGGGCTCAGTTGTGTGAGCTTTGCGGCCTCTTTCGCAGATATCCTCAGTGGCGCATCTACCGTGGCTCTTGGTGAGACCACCAGCTTGGATGCAGCATCTTCTACCGGAGTGGTGGTTTCATCCTCAGCAGACGTTGCCTGTGAAGGCCAAGATGAAAACGGCAGCAAGGTAACCTTTGCGGAGCCCTCCGCAGGCAGCACTGGAACCGTGAGTTCAGGCGGAGAGACCTTTAATTTTATGTACTCATTTGATACGAACTCGGGTTCGAAATACACCGTGGTCTGTGTGGGAAGTGAGCTCAGCGACGGTCAGTATGCGGTTGCTTCCTTCCCCGGGTTTGCAAAAGTTGGGGTTGGAATAGCGGGCATTATCAGCGGATTCTTTTTGATTTTTCTCGGAGCAATCTTCTTTATTGTGGGCCTTGTGAAGCGCTCCAAGTGGAAGAAGCGTCAAGGTAATTCGGTTACGGGCCCGCCTACTGCATCTTCGGGTGATCCTGCTGCGGGGGTTGCACCACCGCCACTGCCCGGTGCAGCACAAGCCCCCGTGCCTGAAGCCCCGCGGATCGAAGCACCCACCCCGTGGATGCCACAGACACCAACGCTTCCCACGCCACCCCCAACACCCGGCACCCCGACCAGTCCAGATGAGCTTCGCTGACCTGATCTCATACCTGCTCGCACCGGGTTGCCCTGCAGCGTGTAAAACTATGTCGTGAGTTCATCTGAGTCCGTACCCGCAGTGAGAGCGGGCGTTGATCTTCTTTCCAAGACCGCCGAGTTAGTTGCGGTGGCCTCCGAAAGCTTCTCGGAAGCAGATATCACTGCGCTTATCCAGAATGAACTACAGAACCATCAGCATCTTGAACTCACTCGAGTCGGAGACAATCTTGTGGCTCGAACCCAACTTGGCCGCTCGGTTCGCGTTGTTCTTGCAGGCCACACAGACACCGTTCCAGCGAACGGAAACTCTCAGGCTCGTGTAAATGGCGACTGCCTCTGGGGTGTTGGTTCAGCAGATATGAAAGGTGGCCTCGCAGTGATGCTCAAGCTTGCTGAGCGACATAGGGCTCCTGCTGTAGACGTCACCTATGTGTTCTATGCCAGAGAAGAAGTTGCCTCGGAGCACAGCGGATTGGGGGAGTTGTTTGAGTTGCGCCCCGACCTTTTACAGGGTGACGTTGCGCTGCTTGGTGAGCCAACAGACGGCCAGATCGAAGCAGGCTGCCAAGGGGCAATGCGGTTCTTGATCACTCTCAAAGGTAAGCGTGCCCATACTGCTCGAGCTTGGATGGGCAGTAATGCAATTCACCGCCTTTCCGGACTCCTCTCCGCTATCGATCAGTACCAGCCTCGCCAGCCGATTCTGCTGGGCTGTCATTTCCATGAGGCGTTGCAAGTCGTTCGCGTCGCCGGCGGGGTAGCAGGAAATGTTGTTCCCGATTCGGCAGAGATCGAACTCGCTCATCGGTTTGCTCCCGACCGAACAGCTGCTCAGGCACAGGCGCATGTGCTCGACCTGCTGCAACCGCATCTCGCCGATGCAGATGAGGTCGAGGTGCTCGACATCTCCCCAGCCGCTTACCCGGCCGTTGACCACCCGTGTATCCGAGCCCTGATCCAGCGCCACGACTTAGCGGTGCGTGGCAAGCTCGGATGGACCGACGTGGCTCGCTTCGCCGAGCACGGTGTGCCGGCAGTGAACTTTGGCCCTGGTGATGCCGCAGTGGCGCACACTGCCGAGGAGCATGTCGCTCAGGACAGCATTCTGCGCACCTACTTAGCGTTAGATGACTTGCTTACTGATGGACCGTGAGTTTGTTGGCTGCGAGAGTGCTTGGCAGTGGACGTTCCTTCCCGGATCAGTTCCCCGATTTGATTGCTAAAAGGAGATTTCCGTGAGTGCTGACCTACGTCCAACTACCCCCGAGGAGTTTTCACATCTTGCCGCGCGGCTGAGGGAGCGTGATGGGTATAGCGAACCTGCAGCCTTCGGCATTGGGCTAGCGAGTATCGCGGATTTGGATGCGTCGGTACTCGACACGTGGTTCGGAGCGTTCTCGCTGCATGAGAATTTGGGTTCCGCTGCGATTCTCGCTGACGTAGTTGGCTACAACAGCGGATCGGCGACCTATGAACTTGATGCCGATGTTCTTCGCGAGTTGATTCAACGTTTCGCACCCATGGTCGAGGATGGCCAGCATCATCCCAACGTAGAAGTGCTCGCAGCACTTGCTGGGATTGCCCATGAGGCGCCGCTTCCCTCACACCTCGGTGCATCCCGATTGCTACCGGTACACCGCAAGGCAGTGGTGACCTTTATCGATGATCTCGCCAATGCACCGGTGGACGCCTCAGATGTCTACCTACGCCTTCACCTGCTCTCGGGCTGCAAGGTCAAACCTCACGGGGCCAACCTAGAAGGGGTTTTCGGACTCCTCTCGAACGTAGTGTGGACCTCGCTCGGTCCGTGCGATGTTGCATCTTTCGATTCCGTGCGAACCAGACTCATGGCGCTGGCTCAGCCATGCACGGTGTTCGGCATCGATAAGTTCCCCAGACTTGTGGACTACGTCACGCCTGTCGGAGTGCGCATAGCTGACGCCGATCGCGTGCGGCTCGGTGCGCACCTTGCCGAAGGGACCACCGTGATGCACGAAGGATTTGTGAACTTCAATGCCGGCACCTTGGGCCCCGCAATGATCGAGGGCCGCATCTCGGCTGGGGTGGTGGTGGGTGCGAACTCCGATATTGGGGGAAGCGCCTCAATCATGGGAGTTCTCTCTGGAGGAGGAAAAGAGGTCATCTCTGTTGGAGAAGAGTGTCTCCTTGGCGCCAATGCAGGGATTGGCATCTCCTTAGGGGATCGCTGTGTGGTTGAGGCCGGGCTCTATGTCACTGCTGGCACAATCGTGTCCATGCCTGATGGGGTAAGGGTCAAAGCGGGTCAACTCAGCGGGGCCTGCGATTTGTTGTTCCGTAGACACTCCGTCTCTGGTGCCGTCGAGGTGCTGCCGCGCACTGGCGCCTGGGCCGAGGGGCTGAACGCAGCGCTTCATGCCAACTGAGCAGGATTGGTCTACCGCCCGTTGACGCCGTCTCGGCGCTGCTGACCTTCGGGGCTGCTGAACTTCGGCGCTGCTGAACTTCGGCGCTGCTGAACTTCGGGATCAGATTTTGCGGATCACCGTGACGACTTTTCCGTATATCTCTACTTCTGATGGCTCAAAGGTCATTGGCTCCATACTGGGGTTGGACGGGTGAAGCACAACGCGGCCACTTTGACGGCGGAAGGTCTTGACTGTGGCTTCTTCTCCAGGAATGCCGGCAACCACGATGTCTCCGTTCGATACCTCTGGCTGAACCTTGGCAACGATGAAGTCCCCATCGAGAATGCCTGCATCAATCATCGAGTCTCCGCGAACGCGCAACATGAATAATTCTCCGTCTCCAGTGAAGTCGGCCGGTAGCGGCATCATCTCTTCCACCCGCTCCTGAGCCAGAACTCCGACTCCCGCAGCAACATCTCCGACGAGGGGAACGTGCCGTGTTGGGCGACGCTCCGCAGTCGTCCCGCTCGCCGTATCTGCAGTTACCTCAATTGCTCTCGGCTTTGTTGGGTCACGGCGAAGGTAGCCCAGTCGCTGCAAGGTGTGAAGGTGGCTGTGCACTGTGGAGGGGGAGGCAAGCCC
>Ga0194051_1000048_pt1 | contig 59220 bp, 53 predicted proteins | sample SepL2320m_MetaG_FD_161275 | JGI IMG/M metagenome (GOLD analysis project Ga0194051, IMG submission 161275) | Anoxic zone freshwater microbial communities from boreal shield lake in IISD Experimental Lakes Area, Ontario, Canada - Sep2016-L239-20m | ecosystem: Environmental > Aquatic > Freshwater >... | reverse complement strand
GAATCCACCCCCCCCACCACCGGAGCCCGATGAGCTGCCAGGTGCCGTTGCCGCCGAAGCTGCGCTCGATGCCAGCCCGCGTCCCAAGCTGTCGGTGAAGCCGCCGGTGCGGCCATAGTCCCAGTTGCTGCCGGAATACCAGATGGGTGCTGCAGCGCCGGCAGCCGCAGCAGCCGCCAGCACGGCGGTGAACTTGGCGTTCCACTCATTCTCGCAGTCCAGCGCCAGTGCGAAAGGAAGGTAGCGCTCGAACAGCTCAGTTGTCTTCTCCGGCGGGTTCAACACCTTGAGGCGCTCTTCCTCGGCCGTAGAAAGGTAGAGGCGGAAGCCCTCGATCTGGTCCATCAGCTGGCGGCCTGATTGCGTGGGTGCGCGCAGCAGGTGGTAGAACACCACGTTGATGAGGCCCAGCAGAACCGCGGTACCGACCAGCGCATAGAGGCCGGGCGAGCCGCCGCCTTGCGAGAAGATCAGGGCGGGCGCGATCACGCCGGCGCCGGCGAAGGGAATGAGGAAGAGAAGCGCGCCGAGCGAGGTGATCTTCGACCACAGGCCCCGCGCCGCGAACAGGCCCTTGAAGCTCGCCCAGCCAATGGCCAGCACCACGCCCCACCACACGCCCATCCAGCCAAAGGCGAAGAGGCCCATCATGCCATCGCCACCGGGCAGCAGCACAGCGCCGATGATGAGGCAGAGCACGGAGATGGCGAGGCCCACGGCAAACCAGCCGAGGTTCTTGAGGAAGGCCGTGCCTTCGAACTCGTTCTTCAGAGCCTGGTCAAGCGCGCTGCGGGCCGCGCTGATCGATGCATGATTGGTCTGCCGCAGCGCAGTGCTTCCCGAGGGAAGTGCCATGTAGAGCGCGTTCTCGGCGGGCGTCAGCGGCTCCCTGGCCGTGCCTGCGAGCTTGGTGATGGTGAAGCTGCGGTCATCGTCGGCAATCTTCAGTAGGCCCTTCACCGCGAGCCCCACAATCGCCGCCGCGAAGCCCTTGTCATCGGCGCCATAGCGGCTGACGAAGCGCACTGCCGCAGGCCCCAGCCCCTTGGGGGGTGCGAAGAGCGGAATGATCGTGCCCTTGGGTGGATCGCGCCCCACCTTGTTCCATGCGAACAGGAAGTAGAGCGCGGCCGACAGCAGCCCCAGCGCCAGCGTGAAGAAGCCCGCGTTGTCGGATGCCCACCAGGCCCATCTCTGGGTATCCGATGGCGGCGCCACCAACCCCTTCTGCCAGGCCACCGCTACGGTGAAGCCCTGGTTGGGGTCGAGCGTTGCAGTGGTTTCCGCTTCGAAGACATTGCCCTCGGCGGAGAGTACACGGCTGTTGTTATCGCTGGAGCGATAGCCGCCGGTGAACTCGTCGTGCTGGATGATGCTGGCACCCTGCGGCAGGGTGATGGTGACGCGTGCATCGTCAATGGGAAAGTCCCAGCCATTGCCGGTGACGTTCCAGTAGAGCTCGTCGTATTTCTCGAAGAAGCCGATCTGCCGCGTGGTGCGATAGCTGATGTCATAGCGGTGCTGCGCATTCTCCAGCCACACGTCCTTGTCGCCGATCCTGATGCGCACGCCGTTGCTGAGCGACTCGAGCACATAGGGCTCTTCGCGCCCGTCGCGCTTCACGCCGAGCACGTCGAGGCCAACGATCACCCGCTGGCCGTTCTTGTCCGTGTAGGTCGTCGGGAAGTCACGGAAGATGCCGTGCCTGATCTGGTTGCCTTCGGAATTGACGGTGATCGTCTCATGCACGTCGATCGCGGCATCGGCGTTCACTGTCACGGCGCTCACGAAGCTCCTGATGCGCTCCTCGGCCAGCGCCGGAGATGCCAGCGCCAGGCAGACGATGAGGAAGGCGAGAAGCCGGCGCATCTCAGCGCGTCTTGAAGTCGACCTTCGGCACTTCGCGCGCCGCCGCGTCGCCGATCTCGAAGAATTCCGCCTTGGTGAAGCCGAACTGGTTGGCGATCAGGTTGGTGGGGAAGCTCTCGATCATGGTGTTGAGGTTCCTGACCGCGCCATTGTAGTAGCGGCGCGACAGCTGGATCTCGTCTTCGATGCCGGCGAGCTTGTCCTGCAGGTCGCGGAAATTCGCGTCGGCCTTGAGCTCTGGGTAGGCCTCGGCCACCGCGAAGAGCTTGCCCAGCGCCTGGCTCATCGCCTGGCCGACAGCGGATTGCTCTGCAACCGAGCCACCCGAGATCGACTTGGCGCGCAGCTCGGCGATGTCATGGAACAGCTTGTCCTCGTGGGCCGCATAGCCCTTCACCGTCTCGATCAGGTTGGGTATCAGGTCGGCGCGGCGGCGGAGCTGCACGTCGATGCCGCTCCAACCCTCCGCCACGAGGTTCTTGTTCTTCACCAGCCCGTTGTAGGCCGACATCAGGTAGATGCCGATGAGGACGATGACGCCCAGAATAATGTAGCCGATCATGTGTCCCGCTCTCCCTGCCAACCCGAGCGCGAACTATGAGGCCTTGGACGCTGCGAGGCAAGCGGCAGCATAGGGCTTGTCATGCTGAAGCGAGGGGATGCGCCGCCGCGTCTCTGCCACATGTGACAAGTCAATCTCTGCCGTCACAATGCCCGGTTCCGTGCCGCCATCGACCAGCACGCGGCCCCATGGGTCGACGATCAGCGAGTGGCCATAGCACTCGGCACCTCCTGCCAGCGTGCCGCATTGCCCGGGCGAGATCACATAGGCGCCGTTCTCGATGGCACGCGCCCGCTGCAACACAAGCCAGTGCGCCTCGCCGGTGACCTTCGTGAATGCTGCGGGAGCCGCGATCATCTCGGCCCCTTCCTGTGCATAGGCGCGATAGAGATGCGGGAAGCGGATGTCGTAGCAGATCGACAGCCCGATCATGCCTTCCGCGCAGGGCGCGATCACTGCGGCCTTGCCCGCCTCGATGGTGGCGGACTCGTGATAGACGCGTCCCTCGCCGAGGTCGATGTCGAAGAGGTGGATCTTGTCATAGCGCGCCGCGATGGCGCCGGAGGGTGACAGCATGAAGCTGCGGTTGAAGATCTTGCCGTCAGGCGCCCTGACGCCGATGGAACCGATGAGCAGCCAGACCTTCAGATCCTTCGCCAGCCCCTGCATCGCCGGCAGCACCGGGTGCTCGGATTCGGTGAAGGCCACGGGGAACATCTTGCCGCCCTTGGTGTCGAGGCCTGCGCAATATTCCGGCGTGGCGATGAAGCGCGCACCCCTGGCAGCAGCTTCGCGGATGAAATCCGTCAGAACACGGATATCCGCATGGACGTCCGGTGTGGCAGTGGACTGGACGCAGGCGGCGATGAAGCTCATGAAGCCTCCGGATTGAAGAAGGAGCGGATCACGTGCAGTGAACTGCGCGATTTGAGGCAGATCATCCACTCCTCCATCTCGGTCGTCCAGTCCGGAATGGCGAGCACCGCAAGCCGCCCGTCGGGCACCAGCTCGCCTTGCGACATGATGGCGAGCCCCAGCCCTTGAGCTGCGGCCTCCCGCGCCGCCTCGCGGCTTTCGATCTCGATCGAGCCCGACAGCGTCAACCCGCGCTTCTGCGCCTCCTCGAGCAGAAGCGTGCGTGTCATCGAGCCTTCCTCGCGCAGGATCAGCGGCAGCTTGAGGAGTTGGGCGAAGGGCATGTCCTTCAGCTTGGCGAGCCTCGAACTCCGCTGCACCACCGCCACCAGCCGGTCACTCCTGAGCTTGCGGGCGAGGAAGCCCGGCTCCGGCGGGCGCTCGGCGGTAATCGCGATGTCGATGGAGAAATCCTCCAGCCGCTTCACCAGCTGGGCAGAATTGCCGGTGACGAGCCGCACCGAAAGCTTCGGGTGCTTCAATCGGAAGCGGGCAAGCTCCGGCAAAATATGCACGGCGGCATCCGCGCCGATGGTCAATTGCCCTTCCTCCAGCGTCCGCCCGCGCGACAGCAGTTCCATGGCCTCGGTCTCGGCCTCGAACTGGCGCTCGGCAATGGCGAAGAGCTTGCGTCCCATGTCGGTCAGCACCACGCCGGAGGGGGCCCTCGTGAACAGCTGCACGCCATAGGTCTCCTCGAGCTTCCGCACATGGTCGGAAACGGCAGGCTGGGTGAGGCCCAAGGCCTCGGCGGCGCGGGAGAAGCCGTTGTGCACGGCAACGGCGTGGAAGGCTCTCAGCTGGGCATGTCGCATATCGAACAAACTTATGTGGCACATAAGAACATACGATTTGACTGATAGGGGTCAAGCCCCCCATTTTCACGGCAGAAATCGACGAGGATCCCCCATGGACAAGCAGCTCCACCGTTTCCCCGGCCCGCCCGGCCAGGAAGACATGCCCTATCTCCTCACCCCCGGCCCGCTCACCACCTCGCGTTGCGTCAAATCCGCCATGCTGGCCGACTGGGGCTCGCGCGATGTCGAGTTCCGCCGCGTGGTCTCGGACATCCGCAAGGGCCTCCTCGGCCTCGCGGGCTGCGATGAGAGCTATGAATGCGTCATCATGCAGGGCTCAGGCACCTTCGCCATCGAGGCCGCTCTCGGCGCCTTCTGTCCCAAGGTCGATGCCAAGACGCTGGTCGTCGCCAACGGCGCTTATGGCGACCGTGCCGCGGTGATCCTCACCAAGCTCGGCCGTCCGGTGGTCAAGATCGACAAGGGCGACAGCGCCGCACCGACGGTCGAGGACGTGACCAAGGCGCTCGATGCCGATCCGTCGATCAGCCATGTCTGGATCATCCACTGCGAGACGACGTCCGGCATCGTCAACCCGATCAACGAGATCGCACAGGCCGTGAAGGCGCGCGGCAAGACCTACATGGTCGACGCCATGTCGTCCTTCGGTGCCGTGGCGCTCGACATGGGCGTGGGCATGGACGTCATGGTCTCATCGTCGAACAAGTGCATCGAGGGCGTTCCCGGCTTCTCCTATGTGCTGGTGAAGCGCTCCATGCTCGAAGCCTCCAAGGGCATGAGCCATTCCGTCGTGCTCGATCTCTTCGAGCAGTGGAAGGGGCTCGAGGCCAACGGCCAGTTCCGCTTCACGCCGCCCACCCACGCAATCGTCGCCTTCCACCAGGCGATGAAGGAACACGCTGACGAAGGCAGTGTTGCGGCGCGTGGCGCGCGCTACCAGAAGAACGCGCAGATACTCGTGAAGGGCATGCGCGACATGGGCTTCTCGACGCTCCTGTCGGACAACCAGGCAGGTCCCATCATCCAGACCTTCCTCACGCCGCGCGACAAGAACTTCCAGTTCGAGAATTTCTATGAAGACCTGCGCCGCCGCGGCTTCGCCATCTATCCCGGCAAGCTCACCAAGCGCCCGTCCTTCCGCATCGGCACCATCGGCAAGGTGGACGCGGCGGTGATGAACGGCGTTCTCAAGGCCATCCGCGAAGTGTTGGCGGAAATGAAGGTCACCGATTTGACGCCGCTCGAAGCGTAACCCTCTATTGTCGTCATCCCGGCGAAAGCCGGGAACCAGCTTTCCGCTGGGACGACGCCCGAAGCTGGGCCCCGGCTTTCGCCGGGGTGACGAAAAAAGAGAAATGAAGTGGACTCGACACGCATGAAAACCGTCACCGTCAACGGCCGCAGCTACAACTGGCCTTCCGCTCCGCTCGTCGTCATCTGCTGTGATGGCAGCGAGCCCGCCTACATGGAAATCGCCATGGAACAGGGCGTGATGCCCAACCTCAAGCGCATCATCGCCAAGGGCGAGAACTGCCGTGGCCACTCGGTCATCCCGAGCTTCACCAACCCGAACAACCTCTCCATCGTCACCGGCCGCCCGCCGGAAGTGCACGGCATCTGCGGCAACTATCTCATCGATCCCGCCACCGGGCAGGAAACGATGATGAACGACCCCAAGTGGCTGCGCGCGCCCACCATCTTCGAGGCCTTCCAGAAGGCCGGTGCGAAGATCGCCATGGTGACAGCCAAGGACAAGCTGCGCCTGCTGCTCGGCAAGGGCCTCGCCTTCGACGGCACGGCCGTCGCCTTCTCCTCCGAAAAGGCCGACAAGGTGAACCTGAAGGACAATGGCATCGAGGATGTCTGCACCATGGTCGGCATGGGCGTGCCGGATGTCTATTCGGCGGAGCTTTCGGAATTCGTCTTCGCGGCGGGCGTCAAGCTGCTCAAGTCGATGAAGCCGGACCTGATGTATCTCTCCACCACCGACTACGTGCAGCACAAATATGCGCCGGGCTCGGAGGGTGCGAACCGCTTCTACGCCATGATGGACAAATACCTGGGCGCGCTCGACGCGGGCGGCGCGCACCTCGTCATCGTCGCCGACCACGGCATGAAGGACAAGCATCTCGCCAACGGCGATCCGGACGTGCTCTACCTGCAGGACGTGCTCGATGCGAAGTTCGGTGCGGGCAAGACCAAGGTCATCCTGCCGATCACCGATCCTTATGTGGTGCACCACGGCGCACTTGGCAGCTTCGCCACCGTCTATGCCTATGGCCCGGAGATGCAGGACATCATGGCCGTCATCGCGCAGCAGCCCGGCGTCGACGTCGTGCTGAACAAGCAGGATGGTTGCGCCCGCTTCGAACTGCCGGAGGACCGCATGGGCGACATCATTGTCGTTTCGGGTGGCCCCAAGGCCTCCAAGGTGCTCGGCACCTCGGCCAGCAAGCACGACCTCTCGGGGCTGAACGAGCCGCTGCGCTCGCATGGCGGCCTCACCGAGCAGGAAGTGCCGGTCATCGCCAACCGCAAATTCAAGGACGCACCCGCGACGCTTCGGAATTTCGATGCCTTCGCGCTCGGCTGCAATCATCTCGTGGAGGCCTGAACATGAACGTCGCCGCAACCAAGCGTCCCGTCATCAAGGAATCGATGCGCATCGGCGGCAGACACGTGGATGCCGAGGGCGTCGTGCCGGTACATTATCCCTATACCAACGAAGTGATCGGCACCGTGCCCGCAGGCACTGCCGAACACGCGGCGAAGGCCTTCGAGATCGCCCGCAACTACAAGCCGAAGCTCACCCGCTACGAGCGCCAGCAGATCCTGTTCCGCACGGCGGAGCTCATCAAGGCTCACAAGGACCAGCTCTCGGACCTCATCACGCTGGAGCTCGGCCTGTCGAAGAAGGACTCGCTCTACGAAGTAGGTCGTGCCTATGACGTCTATTCGCTGGCGGGCCAGCTCTGCATTCTGGATGACGGCCAGATCTTCTCCTGCGATCTCACCCCGCAGGGCAAGCCCCGCAAGATATTCACCAAGCGCGAGCCGGTGGGCGTCATCTCCGCCATCACGCCCTTCAACCATCCGCTCAACATGGTGTCGCACAAGGTGGCCCCGGCGATTGCCACCAACAACTGCGTGGTGGCCAAGCCCACGGAGCTGACGCCGCTCACCTGCATCGCGCTCGCCGACATCCTCTACGAAGCCGGCCTGCCGCCCGAGATGTTCCAGGTCGTCACCGGCTGGCCGGACGACATCGGCGACGAGATGGTGACCAACGACAACATCGACATCATCACCTTCACTGGTGGCGTGCGCGTCGGCAAGATCATCGCTGCCAAGGCGGGCTACAAGCGCGCCGCCCTCGAGCTCGGTGGCAATGACCCGCTGATCATCCTCGATGACCTGTCGGATGCAGACCTCGACAAGGCCGCCGAACTCGCCGTCGCCGGCGCCACCCGCAACTCCGGCCAGCGCTGCACCGCCGTGAAGCGCATCCTCGTGCAGGAGCGCGTGGCAGACAGGTTCGTCGAAAAGGTGCTGGCCCGCGCCAAGGCCATCAAGTTCGGCGACCCGATGGACCCCGCAACCGACCTCGGCACCGTGGTGCATGAGCTGGCCGCCAAGACCTTCGAGGACCGCGTCCACAAGGCGGCCGAGCAGGGTGCCAAGATCCTCTACAACCCTGGCCGCCAGGGAGCACTCCTGCCGCCCATCACGGTCGATTTCGTGCCACACCAGTCGGAACTGGTCTTCGAGGAAACCTTCGGCCCCATCGTCCCCATCGTCCGCGTGCCGAATGATGATGACGAGGTGATCCGCATTTCCAACTCCACGCCCTTCGGCCTCTCGTCCGGCGTGTGCACCAACAACCTCTCGCGCATCACCAAGTTCATCGAGGGGCTGAACGTCGGCACCGTCAATATCTGGGAAGTGCCGGGTTATCGCATCGAGATGTCGCCCTTCGGCGGTATCAAGGACTCAGGCAATGGCGTAAAGGAAGGCGTCGTGGAGGCCATGAAGTTCTTCACCAACGTGAAGACGTGGTCGCTGCCCTGGCCGCAGTGAAGGACGGGCCGGATCCTCCCGGCCCAGCAATCGGCGTCCCGGTCTTGCCCCGCCGCATCCGGCTGAGGCAGGATACGGCATGAAGCTCATCCACCTCACCGACCTTCACCTGATGCCGCCCGGCGAATTGCTGTGGGGCCTCGATCCCTTCGCCCGCTTCGATGCGGCCCTGGCCGATATCGCCGCTCACCACGCCGATGCCGATCTCTGCGTCATCACCGGCGACCTCACCGAGAAGGGCGACATCGCCGCCTATGAGATGCTGAAAGAGCGCCTCGCTCGCTTCCCGATCGAAACGCACCTGCTGCTCGGCAATCATGACGACCGCACCCATTACCTCAAGGTCTTCGGTGGTGCTGATGCGAGCGGCCACGTGCAGCATGCTCTCACGCGCGAGGGCTGCCACCTGCTGTTCCTCGACACGCTGAAGGGCCCGCCATCCTCCGCCGGGCTTTTTGATGCGCCGCGCCGCAACTGGCTGAAGGCGAGGCTCGCCGAGGCAGGCGACGCCCCCGTCTTTCTCTTCATGCATCACCCGCCCTTCGATATCGGCCACGCGCTTATGGACCTGATCAAGCTCGACGATGCCGAGGATTTCGCTGCCCTCCTCGATGGCCATGATGTCCGCCACATCTTCTTTGGCCATGCGCACCGCATGATTTCCGGGTCGTGGAATGGCATCAGCTTCTCCGCCCTTCCCAGCCTCAACCACCAGCTGCCGCTGGTCGGCGGTTCGGTCGAGACTGTCTACTCCGACGAACCGCCCATGTACGCCGCCGTGACCATCTCGCCGGAGATGACGGTGGTCCACGCCGACGCCTTCCTCCACCGCAGTCCTGCAAACATGCAAAAGGACGCGGAGCGGGGGAATTGGTATTAACGATGTCAATCAGCAGGTGGTTGATATGGGATCGCTAGGAAAAAAGACAAGTAGGAATATAACGAATATTCATCATGGCCAGGCTCGACCCGGCAATCCTTTTCTCGCGGCCACCAAAAAAGATGCCCGGGTAGAGCCCGGGCATGATGGTCGTCTAAAGTAGAGAAGGCTAAATCAGGCCACCCCTTCATCCCGCAGCACCTGTCGCACCGAGGCGGCGGTCTTCTCCACGATCTCCGCCAGTTCCGCATCCGTGGCGTTGTAGGGAGGCGCCAGGATCACCACGTCGCCGTTGATTCCGTCGACGTTGCCACCTACCGGATAGCAGATCAGTCCGTTCTTGAAGGCCTGGGCGCGGATTTTCATGAACAGCTTCTTCTCGGCCTTGAAGGGCTGCTTGGTCTCACGGTCGGCCACCAGTTCCAGCGCCTGGAAATAGCCGCGGCCGCGAATGTCGCCCACCGCCTCGATGTCCTTGGTCGCCTCCGCCAGCATGGCGCGGAACATGGGGGCCTTTTCCCGGACTCGTTCGACCAGCTTCTCGCGCTCGACGATCTTCTGCACCGCCACGCCCGCGGCACAGCAGGCGGTATGTGCGGTGAAGGTGTGGCCCGTCATCGGGGTGCCGTGCTTGCCGTGGATCGTGTCCGCCATCTTGTCGTTGTAGATTGCCGCACCCAGCGGCAGGTATCCGGCGGCGAGGCCCTTGGCGATCGACATCACGTCGGGCTCCACGCCATCTTCCTCCAGCGCCCGCCAGAAGCCGGTGCGGCCCGAACCGCTCATGACCTCGTCGGAGATCATGATCACGCCGTACTTGTCGCAGATCTCGCGCACGCGCTTGGCATATCCCTTGGGCGCAGGCACGCAGCCGCCCGCCGCGCCAACCACAGGCTCGAAGATGAAGGCGCAGACATTCTCCGGCCCCACGCGAAGGATCTCGTCCTCGAGTTCCTTCGCACCCGCTTCTCCCACCGTCTCCGGCGTCGAGCCGGCAATCGGGCGATAGGCATTGACGGGTGACAGGTGCGAGACGTCGAGCAGCGAACCCTCGAAGGCGTGCTTGCGCTCCAGGAAGCCCGAGACCGACAGCGCGCCCAGCGTGTTGCCATGCCAGGAACGCTCGCGCGCGATGAACCGCCTCCGGCTCATCTCGCCCCTTGCCGCGTGATACTGAAGCGCGAGTTTGAGGCATGATTCAACCGCCTCCGATCCGCCCGTCACATAGACCATGTTGTTCATGGTGCCACCGCAGCGGTGGCGGATGATGTCGGTCAGTTCCTCCAGCGCGTCGGAAGAGAAGTTGTAGCGATAGCCGTGGGCAATGCGATCGAGCTGGTCCTTGATCGCCGTGTTCACCTCCTCGTTGGAATGGCCAATGCAGTAGACAGCCGGGCCGCCTGAGCCGTCGATGTAGCGCTTGCCGTCGATGTCATGCACGTAGGAACCCTTGGCCCAGGCGACCTTCGGAAGGTCGCCCGTGGAATGGATATGCTCGGTTGGGTTGGAGGACATGTGCCTGAAGCCTTGCTTTGGAGTGAATGCTCGCCCAAAATCCTAGCAGCAAAACAAGAGGCACGGCAAACCGGTGATCACCGTCTTCGACGATACGCAACGCTCCCATGCACCCCGCGAATTCATCGTTTCGGGCAAGCCGCAGCCAATCCCCGAGCGGCCCGAGCGCATCGACATGCTGATGGAAGGTGTCGCCCGCCTCGGTGGCCCCGTCGTGGCGCCGCCAGACATCTTCGGCGACACCATCGCGCTGGTGCATGACCGGCGCTACATCCAGTTCCTCTCCACCGTGTGGGAACGCTGGAAGCGGTTGCCGGACGCAGCGGAAACGCCCTCCGCCAATGTCTTCGCACTGGGCCGCCCCAGCCTGCCGCCGACGCATTACCCGGACAGCGTGGTTGGCCAGTGCGGCTGGCACCTGGGTGACGGCTCCGCACCGATCACCGCCCAGACTTGGGGATCGGCGCGGGCCAGTGCTGCCACTGCCGCACACGGCGCGAAGCTGGTGCTGGAGGGTGAGCGCATCGCCTATGCGCTGTGCCGCCCGCCGGGCCACCATGCGGCGGGCGATGTGGCAGCGGGTTTCTGCTATTTCAACAACTCGGCGCTGGCCGCCGCACTGCTCACGCAGGCGGGCAAGCGTACGGCCATTCTCGACATTGACGTGCACCACGGTAACGGCACGGAGGCGATCTTCTATGACCGCCCGGACGTGCTCACCATCTCCCTCCACGCGCACCCCAAGCGTTTCTATCCGTTCTTCTGGGGCTATCCGGAAGAGACGGGCCGCGGTGAGGGCGAGGGCTTCAACCTCAACCTGCCGATGGATCGCGGCACCACCATCAAGCCCTATCGCGCCGCACTCGACACGGCGTTGAAGCGCATTGCCGATTTCGGAGCCGAAGTAGTCGTGGTCGCGGCGGGGCTCGACATTGCGGTGGATGACCCGTTCCAGGGCTTCGCCATCCAGACAGCGGAGTTCGCGGAGATCGGCCGGCACATCAAGATGCTGCGGCTCCCCATGCTGGTGGTGCAGGAGGGCGGCTATCCCTCGCCCAACCTGGGGCACAACCTCGAATCGCTGCTCAAGGGCCTCTCTGCATGAGCATCGACGTGCGGCCGATGAAGCCTGAGGAGGCCGAAGCAGTGGCCCAGATGGTGCATGGCCTCGCCGTCCACATCGGCACGGATTTCGTGCCCGCGCTGACGGGCGACAAGCTGCGCAGTGCTGCAGACCTGATCGACGTGGTGGTGGCCGATGACGGCGGAACGCTGATCGGTGCCTGTCTCGGCCTCATGACCTTCTCGACGTGGCGCGGTGCGCCCGGCCTCTATGTGGTCGATCTCTTCGTGCTGCCGGAGGCGCGTGGGCGCAACGTGGGGCTGGACCTGCTGCGCTGTTCCGCCCGGCGCTTCGCGGCGCGCGGTGCACAGTTCATCAAGCTCGAAGTGGACGAGACAAACACGGGTGCGGAGCGCTTCTACGCGCGCCTCGGTTTCAACAAGAAGGCGGAAGACAGGCTCCACATTCTGGAGCAGGATCGCTTCAACGAATTCCTGGGAGGGAACACATGACCATCAAGCGCGTCGGCCTCATCGGCGTGGGCCTCATGGGCCACGGCATCGGCAAGAACATCCTGGCGAAGGGCTATGAGCTTACCGTCATGGCGCACAAGAACCGCGCGCCGGTGGATGACCTCATCGCCAAGGGCGCGCATGAACGCAACAATCCGATGGCAATTGCCAAGGAGTCGGATCTCGTCATCATCTGCGTCACCGGCAGCCCGCAGGTCGAGCACATCGTCCATGGTGAATATGGCCTCATCAATGCCGTGCGCCCTGGCCTGATCATTGCCGACTGTTCGACTGCCGAGCCCGACTCGACCAAACGCCTCGCATCTGACGTGGAGGCCAAGGGCGGCCATTTCGTCGACACGCCGATGACACGCACGCCGAAGGAGGCCGCCGCCGGCAAGCTCGGCCTGATGACCGGTGGCCCGGAGGCGGTGATCGCGAAGATCCGCCCGGTGCTTGATTGCTTCGCCGATACCATCGTCCATGCCGGGCCGGTGGGCTCGGCGCACCAGCTGAAGCTCATCAACAACTTCCTGTCGATCTGCCATGCGGCGGTTGCTGCCGAGGCGATCACCGTTGCCGCCAAGGCGGGCGTTGACATGCAGGCGCTGAAGGACATCGTGATGGCGGGCGGTGCGGCTTCCGTGATGTTCGGCCGCCTCATCAACGTGCCGCTCAACGATGACGACAGCGCGGCGCAGTTCGCCATCCGCAATGCCAGGAAGGACCTGCGCTACTACACCAACATGACGGAGCAGCTGCCCGTCACCTCCTTCCTCGCCGAGACGGCGCACCAGATCACCGTGATGGCCGACAACATGGGCTATGGCGACCGCTTCATCCCGCGCCTCATCGACGTGCTGATGCAGGTCAATGGTGTGAAGAAGTGAGCATGTTCTCGCTCAAGGGCCGCACGGCCCTCGTGACAGGCGCCTCGCGTGGCCTTGGATTCGCCATGGCCAAGGCGCTGGCCGAGAATGGTGCGACCGTGATCGTGAATGCCCGGAGCGCGGACGACCTGAAGACTGCCGCCGCGAAGATCGGCGCAGAGCCGCTGGCCTTCGACGTGACCGACCCGAAGGCGTCGCGTGCGGCGCTTGAAGACATCGTGGCGCGCCATGGCAGGCTCGACATTCTGGTCAACAATGCGGGCATCCAGCACAGACGGCCCGTGACAGAATGGGAGGACGCGGACTTCGACCGGGTGATCAACGTCAACCTCTCCTCCTGCTTCCGGCTGTCACGTGATGCCGTGCGCCTCATGCTGCCCAACAAGTTTGGCCGCATCATCAATACCGGATCGATCGCGGGCATCCTGGCCAGGCCCACCATCCACGCCTATGTGGCAGCCAAGGCCGGCCTGCATGGGTTGACGCGCTCCATGGCGGCGGAGCTGGGGCGAACGGGGATCACGGTCAATGCGATCGCACCCGGCTATTTCGCAACGGAGATGAACACCGCGCTGCTGGAAGACAAGGCGTTCAATGCCTGGGTCGAAGGCCGCACGCCGGCGGGGCGCTGGGCGAAGCCGGAGGAACTCGGCGGCGCCGTGGTGTTCCTCGCATCAGATGCAGCGGGCTATGTGAACGGCCACGTGCTGGCGGTGGATGGCGGATTGTCAGTGACGATGTGACGGCACTCAAATCTCTCGAATGTCATCATCGCCGGGCTTGACCCGGCGATCCTTTTTGTGGACCGGGAGAGGATGCCCGGGTCGAGCCCGGGCATGATGGGATAGGGGAGGTGGGCTTTAGGTCGCCGGCGTCCTTCCCTCCAGCACTTCGGCGAATTTCGGCATGTCGATGTTGCCGCCGGAGAGGATAACGCCCACGCGCTTGCCCTTCATCCTGTCTCTCTCCTGCATGAGCGCGGCCAAAGGTGCGGCACCCGCACCCTCGGCCACCGTGTGGCAGCAGCGGAAATAAAGGCGCACGGCCCCGGCGATCTCATCGTCGCTCACGGTGATGATGCGGTCCATGCCCTTGTGGATGTGGGCAAAGGCATCCGGGTTCACCACGCGCACCGCCATGCCGTCAGCGAAGGTGGAGGCTGAGTTGGTCGAAATGGGCTTGCCCGCCGCGAAGGACAGCGCCACGGCATTGGCGCCTTCCGCCACGACGCCCACCACCTTGGTCTTCAGCCCCAGCATGTCACGCGCCGTGATGGTGCCGACGATGCCGGAGCCCATGCCGATGGGAACGTAGACGGCGTCGAGTTCACCCGCCGCGCGGAACAGTTCGTGGGCATAGGTCGTCACCCCCATGACGAGTTCCTTGCCGAAGGAGGGGATGAAGGTGAGGCCGCGTTCCTTGGCGAGTTCCATAGCCGTTTCGCGCGCCGCGTCGAAGTCATGGCCGGTCTCGATCAGCTCGGCTCCCAGCGCGCGCATGGCGGCGTTCTTTTCAGGCGAGTTCCCGATCGGGCAGACGACGGTGGAGCTGATGCCGACGCGGGCGGCAGCGAAGGGAATCGACTGGCCGTGGTTGCCGCGCGTGGCGGTGATGACGCCGCCTGTCTCGCCGCGGTCTTTCCGCATCTTCATGTGGACGAGGCCGCCCCGCACCTTGAAGGCGCCGGTGGGCGTGTGGTTCTCGTGCTTCACCCAGGCTTCGCAGCCGGTGGCTTCCCCCAGCAGCGGCCAGGCGAATTGCGGGGTGGGCGGCATGGCGGCATAGACGATGCGGCTGGCCTGTTCGAGCTCATCAGCGGTGTACATGGCGTCAGTAAGGCGCTTTCCCGGGAAACGGTCAACCTTGACTCTGCTCACGCCGCATGTTTCGTGCCCTCAACTGCAGGAATCACACGAGGTTTCAGGATGACGACGGCCTTCATTTTCCCCGGCCAGGGCAGCCAGTCTGTCGGCATGGGCAAGGCACTCGCCGAGAATTTCGCTGCCGCCCGCGCCGTCTTCGAGGAGGTCGATGCGGCCCTGGGCCAGAAGCTCTCCGTCCTCATGTGGGAAGGCCCCGAGGCCGATCTGACGCTGACCGAGAACGCCCAGCCGGCCCTGATGGCCGTGTCCATGGCGGTGGTCCGTGTGCTCGAGGCCGAACACGGCATCACGGTGGCCAACACGGCCAAATTCGTGGCGGGCCACTCGCTCGGTGAATATTCGGCACTCGCCGCCGCGCAGACCTTCACACTGGCCGATGCGGCGCGCCTCCTCCGGATTCGCGGACAGGCGATGCAGAGCGCCACACCCGTCGGCACCGGCGCCATGGCCGCATTGCTCGGTCTCGATTTCGCCACTGCGGCCGCTGCAGCAGCGGAAGCAGCACAAGGCGACGTTTGCCAGGCGGCCAATGACAACAGCGACGGGCAGGTGGTCGTCTCCGGCTCCAAGGCCGCCGTTGAGCGCTGTGCGGAAATCGCCAAGGCCAAGGGCGCCAAGCGGGCGATCATGCTTGCCGTTTCTGCGCCCTTCCACTGCGCGCTGATGCAGCCTGCGGCGGACGTGATGGCTGACGCACTGGCCAAGGTCGCCATGAAGGCACCGGTGGTGCCGGTCGTTGCCAATGTGGGTGCTGCTCCGCTCAGCGATCCTGCGGCGATCCGCGCCAGCCTTGTCGCCCAAGTGACCGGCACAGTGCGCTGGCGCGAGTGTGTTGCCTACATGGCCGCGCAAGGCGTCACGCGGTTCTACGAGATCGGTGCGGGCAAGGTGCTGACGGGCCTGTCCAAGAAGAACGCGCCCGACGCCACGGCCTTCGCCATCAACTCAGCCGAAGACATTGCCGCCGCGGCGGCCCAGATCAAGGAATAAGCCAGATGTTCGACCTCACCGGAAAGACCGCCCTCGTCACTGGCGCCACGGGTGGCATCGGTGCGGCGATTGCCAAGGTGCTGCACAAGGCGGGCGCCACCGTCGCCATCTCCGGCACGCGTGCCAACGTGCTGGAAGAACTGAAGGCAGAGCTTGGCGGCGAGCGCATCTTCGTGCTGCCGTGCAACCTGTCTGATGCTGCCGCCGTCGAAAAGCTGGTGCCCGAAGCGGAAGCCGCCATGGGCTCGCTCGACATTCTCGTCAACAATGCCGGCATCACCAAGGACGGCCTTGCGATGCGCATGAAGGACGATGACTGGGCCTCCGTCATCGACGTGAACCTCACCGCTTCCTTCCGCCTCGCGCGCGCCGCGATGCGCGGCATGATGAAGAAGCGCTGGGGCCGCATCGTCAACATCACGTCGGTGGTGGGTGTGACCGGCAATCCCGGCCAGGCGAACTACGTGGCCTCCAAGGCCGGCGTCATTGGCCTCACCAAGTCGCTGGCGCAGGAGCTCGCGGCGCGCAACGTCACCGTCAACGCGGTGGCACCGGGCTTCATCGCTACGCCGATGACCGATGTGCTGAACGACAAGCAGAAGGAAATGATCCTGGGTCGCGTTCCTGCAGGCAAGCTCGGCACACCGGATGATATTGCTGCGGCCGTGCTTTATCTGGCGTCGGACGAGGCGAATTACGTGACGGGCCAGACGCTGCACGTGAACGGCGGCATGGCGATGATCTGAGCGCTCAGCGCTCCATAACCAGAATGTCGAGCTTCGATTCGTATTGCGGTGCTGGGAACAGGAAGACGAGCCTGTTCTTCGCCCGGCGCTCGACGATGGCGACCTGATTCTCCTTGGCATCCTGGCCATAGACGCGCGGCTTCTCGCCGTTCACGTAGCCCGCACCCAGATAGGCAAGCCTGGTCGCCGAGAGCGTGTAGAACATGCCCTTTGTGCGCTGGGAGCCGGTGAGCTTTTCCAGCTGCCAGCCGGCGCCATCCTCGCTGATGCGGCAGGCGAACCACGGATAGACGGTGAGCGGCAGGGTGCCGCCCGCCTTGATGGTGCGGCACTTCCAGGTGCCGTTAGGGTCATAGCCCTCGGCCAGGGGCAGGGCATTTCCGGCCAGGGCGGTGTCGAGGATGGTGACGTCCTCCTTCGTGCCGCCGGCGCGGGCCTCGGCAAGCGCTGATGCTACGGTTTCCTCAACCTTGGCAAGGCGCTCTTTGTCGAATGGTGTCAAACGTTTGTCGAGAACGCCGTCGGCGTTTGCAATCGATGTGGCGGCCGTCAGGGCAAGCAGGCTGAAAAGGATTTTGCGCATGGCTGAAATCTGCCAAAAGGGCGTGTTTCACGCAATCCCTGACTGAAACGGGCTTGGTAATCCTCCACCAAGCCCCTTTTGACGTGCCTGCGAATTGTGCTAGCAAGTCCCCCGGCGTGGGGGGCTGCAGGAGATCCTGCTGTCCTGCCGGACAAGAGAAAACAACCAAGGACGAAATGACAATGAGTGATGTTGCTGAGCGGGTGAAGAAGATCGTCGTCGAGCATCTCGGCGTTGACGCCGACAAGGTGAAGGCGGAAGCGAGCTTCATCGACGACCTCGGCGCCGACAGCCTCGACACCGTCGAGCTGGTCATGGCCTTCGAGGAAGAGTTCGGCATCGAGATTCCGGACGATGCGGCCGAGTCGATCCAGACCGTGGGCGACGCTGTCAAGTTCATCGAAAAGAGCGCTGCCTGATTGCTGCGCTCGATCGGGCCTCTGGCGCGATCCACCTGATTTTTTGCGCGGAGGCAGGCTAAGAGACAAGCCTGTCGCCGCGTTTTCGCATAGAAAGGGCATTCAATGCGCCGTGTCGTCGTCACCGGACTTGGTATGGTTTCTCCGCTCGCCAATGGCGTGGACGAGACCTGGACCCGGCTTCTCGCCGGACAGTCGGCCGGCGGCAAGATCACCCGCTTCGATGCCTCCGACCTGCCCTGCCAGATCGCCTGCGAGATTCCGCGCGGCGATGGCACCAACGGCACCTTCAATGCCGAGCAGTGGATGGATGCCAAGGAAATCCGCCGCTACGACGACTTCATCATCTACGCCATGGCCGCCGCCAAGCAGGCGATGAAGGACTCCGGCGTCGAGATCAAGACCGAGGACGAGAAATATCGCGCCGGCGTGCTGATCGGCTCTGGCATCGGCGGGCTCTCCAACATCGCTGACACCACGACGCTGATGAACGAGAAGGGGCCGCGCCGCATCAGCCCGTTCTTCATTCCGGGCTCGCTGATCAACCTTGCGTCCGGCCTTGTTTCAATCGAATTCGGGCTCAAGGGCCCCAACCATGCGGTGGTCACCGCCTGCTCGACGGGTTCGCATGCCATCGGCGATGCGGCGCGCCTGATTGCGCTCGACGATGCTGACGTCATGGTGGCGGGTGGTGCGGAATCAGCGATCTGCCGAATCGGCATCGCGGGCTTCATTGCCTGCAAGGCGCTGGCCACCAAATTCAACGACGCGCCCACCAAGGCCTCGCGCCCCTATGATAAGGACCGTGACGGCTTCGTGATGGGCGAGGGTGCGGGCGTCGTCGTGCTTGAAGAACTCGAACACGCCAAGGCGCGCGGTGCCAGGATCTATGCCGAAGTCGTGGGCTATGGCATGTCGGGCGATGCCTACCACGTCACTGCGCCGACCCCCGATGGCGATGGCGCCTATCGCTGCATGGTGAACGCGCTGAAGCGCGCTGGTCTTCAGGCGCATGAGATCGATTATGTGAACGCGCATGGCACCTCGACGCCGCTGGGCGACGAGATCGAGCTGCGCGCAGTGGAACGGCTCATGGGCAACCGCACGGCGGAACTCACCATGTCGTCGACCAAGTCGTCGATCGGGCATCTGCTCGGTGCGGCGGGTGCCGTCGAAGCGATCTTCTCGATCCTTGCGATTCGCGACAATGTGGCGCCGCCCACCATCAATCTTGACAACCCCTCGGTTGAAACGCGCATCGATCTCGTGCCGAATGCGTCGAAGAAAAAAGAGATCAACACAGTTCTGTCGAATTCATTTGGTTTTGGTGGTACCAACGCTTCACTGATCATGCGCCGCTTCGCGGCCTGACGCCCGGAGGAGACAGGTTGCCGACACCGCAGCCAAGCGTGAAAGTGCCGGGACCACGCCATGTCAAGCAACGGCGTTCAGCGATTTCGCGCGTTCTGAAGTGGACCTTCCTCCTGCTGCTCGCCGGGGTGATCATCGCCGGCATCGCCGGGTTCTTTGTCTACAGCGACTATTCGGCACCGGGCCCTCTTGCCGAGGACAAGGTGTTCATGGTGGAGCCCGGCCAGTCCGTCACCCAGATCGGCCAGACGCTGGCTGACAATGGCATCGTCTCCAACGGCCGGGTCTTTGCGCTGATGGCGCAGCTCACCGGCCAGCGCGCGAAGCTCAAGGCCGGCGAATATGCCTTCCCCCGGGGTGCCACGATGCGCGACGTGATGGCGTTGCTCGCCAGCGGCAAGGCCGTCGCCTACAAGATCTCGATCCCCGAAGGCTTCACCAGCCAGATGGCGGTGGACCGCGTCAACGCCAACGAGGTGCTGACGGGCGATCCCGCCGCAGTTCCCGCCGAAGGCTCGATCCTGCCGGACACCTATGTGTTCCGCCGCGGCATGACGCGGCAGAAGCTGGTCGAGGACATGCAGGCGGCACAGGCCAAGCTGCTCGCCGAATTGTGGGCCAGCCGCAAGCCCGTGTACGTTGTCGCGACGCCGGAGCAGGCCGTGACGCTGGCCTCCATCGTGGAAAAGGAAACCGCCCAGGCGGATGAGCGTCCGGTGATTGCCTCGGTGTTCATCAACCGCCTCGAGAAGGGCATGCGGCTGCAGTCCGACCCGACGATCATCTATGGCATCGCCGGCGGCAAGGGCCGCCTCGACCGGTCGCTGACCAAGGCCGACATCGAGGAAACGACGCCCTACAACACCTACCGCATCAAGGGCCTGCCGCCCGGCCCCATCGCCAATCCGGGCCGCGCCGCGCTGGAAGCCGTGCTGAATCCGGAGGACACCGACAAGCTCTTTTTCGTCGCCGACGGCACGGGCGGCCACGCCTTTGCCGCGACGCTGGAGGAGCATAATCGCAACGTGAAGAACTGGCGGCAGATCGCCGGCAATGCCGCTGCCGCGGTGGCTGCTGACGATGGCGCAGATGCAGCGGCCACGCCGCCTGCGGCTGCGCCTGCAGAGGTGCCGGTTCCAACCCCGCCCGCCGCCGCTGCTCCTGAAGCGCCGCTGGCGGATGCGACGCCCCAGCCCGAAGCCGAGCAGCCTGCCCAGCCCCCTGTGCCCGAGGCCCAGCCGGAGGCCACGGCGAGCACACCCAAGCCACAGGTGAAGCCACCGCAGCCCGTGACTGCAAAGCCCGTCACTGCGGCTCCGGTGACGCTGAAGCCCGGCACGGTGATCATCGTGGATGGCCACAAGACCGTCATCCCCAGGCTGCGCCCCTGAGGCGTTTCGCAGGCGCCGGAAACGTTCTAAAGCTTCCTGACTGATTCACTTGCCAAGGACCACGCATGCCCATTTCCAGCATGACCGGATTTGCCCGCGCCTCGGGTGAGCGCCACGGCCTCTTCTGGCAATGGGAGATCAAGAGCGTCAACGGCAAGGCACTGGACGTGCGCTTGCGCGTGCCGCCCGGCTTCGAGGCGCTGGAAACGCCGGTGCGCGCCGCCCTCGCCGCGGCCTTCAGGCGCGGCAACCTGCAGGTCTCGCTGACCATCAGCGGCCAGATGGGCCGCGAAACAGTGCGCCTCAACCAGGAGATCCTCGACCGGCTGGTTGAAGCCGGAGAGACCCTGCGCAACCGCATCGGCGGCAAGCCGCTGCGTGCCGACGTGCTGCTCTCCATCAAGGGCGTGGTCGAGGTGGCCAGCGTTCCGGAGGAAGAGGGCGAAGCCGAAGCCCGCAATGCCGCCATGCTGGAAAGCTTTCAGGAAGCCCTGACGTCGCTTGCGGGCGCGCGCCGCGAAGAAGGCGACCGCCTCAACGCCGTGGTGTCGGCACAGGTGCAGCGCATCGCCGAGCTTGCCGATGCCGCGCGCCATAACCCGTCACGCACGCCCGAGGCCATTCGCGCGCGGCTGGCCGAGCACGTGCACCGGCTGATGGAGACGGGCGCCGCGTTCGACCCTGAGCGGCTGCACCAGGAGGCTGTGCTCGTCGCCACGCGCGCCGACATTGAGGAGGAACTCGACCGGCTCGGCTCGCATGTCGAGGCCGCACAGGCGCTGCTCGCATCGAACGATGCCGTTGGCCGCAAGTTCGACTTCCTCGCGCAGGAGTTCAACCGCGAGGCCAACACGCTGTGCTCCAAGGCTTATGACCGGTCGATGACCGCAATCGGCCTCGACCTCAAGACCGTCATCGACCAGCTGCGTGAGCAGGTCCAGAACATCGAGTGAAGAACAATCCATGACCGTCATTCCCCGCCGTGGCCTGCTGCTCGTGATGTCGTCGCCTTCGGGCGCCGGCAAGACCACGCTGTCGCGCCGGCTGCTTGCTGCCGATCCCAACATCACAATGTCGGTCTCTGTCACCACGCGCGCGCCGCGGCCCGGCGAGGTGGATGGCAAGGACTATCACTTCATCGCCCATGAGGAGTTCGGTCGCCTGCGCGACCGTGGCGACCTGCTGGAATATGCCGAGGTGTTCGGCAATTTCTATGGCACGCCGAAGCGCCCGGTGGTGGACGCGTTGCAGCAGGGTCGCGACGTGCTGTTCGACATCGACTGGCAGGGCACCCAGCAGCTTGGCGCCACGATGGAGGAAGACCTCGTGCGCATCTTCATCCTGCCGCCTTCGGCGGAGGAGCTGCGTGACCGCCTCATCGGCCGTGCCCAGGATTCAGCCTCCACCGTCGCCAAGCGCATGGCCAAGGCGGCAGACGAGATCAGCCACTGGCCGGAATATGACTATGTGATCGTCAACGAGGACCTCGACGCCGCCAATGCCGAGGTCGAGGCCATCCTGCACGCCGAGCGCCTGAAGCGCCGGCGGCGGGTGGGGCTCAGCGATTTCGTCCGTGGACTGACGAAGGGGCTGTAGGGGCGTTCCTCTAGCCGCCGACCTTGGCTGCCAGTCGCGCGAAGGCCTCCACCGGCAATTGCTCGGCGCGGAGTTCCGGGTTGATGCTCAATTCGTTCAGCAGCAGCTCGGGCTCGGGCAGCAGGCTTCGCAGGCTCGCGCGCAGCATCTTGCGGCGCTGGCCGAAGGCGGCGGCGGTGACGCGCTCCAGCACCTCGAGGCGGCATTCGGGCTCGGGCTTCGGCCTGGGAATGAGCTGCACGATCGATGACGTCACCTTGGGCGGCGGCGTGAAGGCGGAGCGGTTGACGTCGAACAGCTTCTTCGCACCCGTGCGGTATTGACACAGTACCGAGAGCCGCCCGAAGTCCTTGCCGCCGGGCTTCGCCACGATGCGTTCGGCCACTTCCTTCTGGAACATCAGGGTGAGCGATTCATAGAAGGGCGGCCAGTCAGCACCGGCGATCCAGCCGATGAGCAGCGGCGTCGCGATGTTGTAGGGCAGGTTGGCAACGATCTTGGTAGGCATGCCCGCTGCGAGCTTTGCATAGTCCATTTCCAGCGCATCGCCGGGAATGACGGTGAGCTTGCCCGGATAGGCGGCGGAGATGTCCGCCAGTGCTGCCAGCGCGCGGTCATCGCGCTCGATGGCGATGACATTCGTGGCGCCCTCCATCAGGAGCGCCCGGGTAAGGCCACCGGGGCCGGGGCCGATCTCGATCACCTTGAACCCCTCGAGCGGGCCTGCGGCGCGCGCAATGCGGCGGGTGAGATTGAGGTCGAAGAGGAAGTTCTGGCCAAGCGCTTTCTTCGCGGCGAGGCCATGCTGAGCGATCACCTCGCGCAGCGGCGGGAGCGCGTCCTCGCTCACGTGGCGGCCCTGTGCATCTGTGCGGCCAGGCGAATGGCGGCGATGAGGCTCTTCGGGTTTGCAACGCCCTTGCCCGCAATGCCCAGCGCCGTGCCGTGGTCGGGCGAGGTGCGGATGAAGGGAAGGCCGAGGCTCACGTTGATGCCGCCGTGGAAATCCAGCGTCTTCACCGGGATCAGCGCCTGGTCATGATACATGCAGAGGATGGCGTCATAGGCGGCGCGCGCCTCGGCATGGAAGGCCGTGTCGGCAGAAAGCGGCCCGATGATGTTGAAGCCGTCGGCGCGCAGCGTGTCGAGGGCGGGGCGGATCACATCGATCTCCTCGCGGCCCATGGCGCCGTTCTCGCCGGCATGCGGGTTGAGGCCGGTGAAAGCCAGCCGCGGGTGGGCGATGCCGAAGTAGCGGGTGAGGTCCTTCGCCGTGACGCGGGCCTGCGCCAGGATCGCCTCGCGCGTCAGCTTTGAGGGCACGTCCTTCAATGGAATATGCACCGTGACGGGAATGGCGCGCAGATCTTCCGCCACCAGCATCATCACCTCCTGCACCGGCTTGCCGTGCCGGGCGGAGAGGTGCGCGAGATAGTCCGTGTGGCCCTGGTGCCGGAAGCCCGCGCCATAGAGCGCTTCCTTCTGGATCGGGTTGGTGACGATGCCGCTGATGGCACCACTGAATGCCATGGCCACGGCCTCGTCGATGGCGGCAATCACCTGCGGCGCAGTATCTGATGCAATGCTGCCGGGCTGAGGATGTGTGGCGAGTGGGCGATGGAGGACGGGAAGGGCAGTCGGGAACACCGCCTGTGCCTCGGCAGGCGAGGCGATTTCCGCGATGGCGAGGCCCGGATTGCGGGCCTGCCAGTAGGCGGCATCCCCCAGCAGGGCGAAAGCCGCAGTGGGTTCGGCGCGTAGCGCTCGCCAGGCCGCGGCGGTGATCTCCGGCGCGACGCCTGCCGGCTCTCCCGAGGTGAGAATGAGGGGGGCCGTCATCACGGCCTATTGGGTAGCGTAGCTCGGGTCGCGGTATTCGACATAGACCTTGTCGCGCGCCGTGCTGAGGTAGTCCTCTTCCAGCTTGTCATACTTCTCGTTGATCACGGCCCGCTCCACCTGCTCGCGGGTTGGCATGGTGAAGTTGGGCTTGGGCGGGGTGATCTTGCGGATGCCGCACAGTGCAATGAGCTGGATGCCCGCCTTGCTGCGCATCGGCCCGATGGCGCGGCCAATGCCACCCTTGTCGAGCGCGGCCTTCATTTGCGGCGGCAGCTTGGTGGCGTCGGCCTCGAAGCTTTTGCCCTTGCGAACGTCGAAGATTCCTTCCGAGGCAGCCTTCAAGCCATTGCAGCCTTTCAGTCGCTGCAGCACCTGCGTGGCCTCGACGAAGCGAGACTGCAGCAGCATCTGGTCATTGCCTTCCACCGGCAGGTTGATTTCCAGCAGCGAATAGACAGTGATCGGCTTCATGCGCGGATCATTCATGATCTTTGACGTTTCCGCGCTGATGTTTGACTTGAACTCCGCCATCTTGGCGTCGACCTCTGCGTCGGTCGCCTTGATCTGCTGCTGGTACTTGCCCTGGATGATGCGCTGGAAAGCCATGCCGGTGCTCACATAGTCGCGGAAGGTCTGCTTGCTGATGCCCTTGGACTCGAGCTTCGCATAGAGCGCATCCGGCGTGAGCTTCATGCCCTGGGCGAGGCGTTTGATGCGGTCGTTCAGCTCCGCAGCGCTGGGCAACAGGTTATAGCGCTTGGCTTCCTGCATCTTGACCGTCTGGTCGATCAACTGGCGCAGGGCCTTCTTCTTGTCGAGACCGCCCCTGGGCACATCGTCCATCACCTCCAGCAGCGAGATGCGCTGGGTGAGGTCGAGTTCGGTGATGGGTTGGTCATTCACGACGGCGACAATGTTCGGCTGCTGTGCCTGGGCAACCGATAGCGAGGCCGGGGTGCAGGCGAGCAGGGCCGCGAGCAGTGCTGCGGAGGAGAGGCGACGGAAAGCCATCAAAGTTGGAAGCCGCCGGAAAGCTGGCCGATCGACCTGAGCTCGATGCTGAGATCGATCCGGTATTGGGTGCCGTTATCCGAAACGCCAAACTGGTCGGTATGTGACATGGAGTAAACGAGGTCCGCCTTCATGCAATCGCAGTCGAAGGTAACGCCAAGGCTCTCTCCCATCGGCTTGCCGTTCTGGACGTCATAACGGGCACTGCCGAAGACGCTCCATGCATCCGAAAGATAGTAGCGGGCATCACCCCAGATTTGCTCTTCGTTGTCCGGCCGTCCGTAATTGGCGGCCTCCGAAACATCGGCATAGGCGATAGAGCCGGAAAACTTGCTGAAATTGAGGCCAATCGCGGCCTCCTGAACGTTCATCCGGGAGAAATCCTCCTCCCACCGCGCCTGGTAGCCAAGCGTCACATGCGGATTGAGCTGCAGGGCGATGGCACCCACCATGTCGGATGACGTGCCGTTGAGGCCTGATCCCACCAGATAGCTGTTCTCGCCCGCGATGTGAAAGCTCTCGCCGAGACTGGTGCGGATGAAGCCGCCGGTGGGCGAGATCAGCGTGTAGTTGATGCCGACATTGGCCCGCAGGCCTCCTTCCCAGCGGTCATAGCCGGTAAAGCGATCGCTGAGGAACAGGTTGGAGGTGTCGAAGTTGAGGGTGATGGCGTCCTCATTGCCGTTGTTCTTCTGGTTCGGCTCGGACGGCGAGGCAATCATCTGCACCACGGGTGTCAGCACGCTTTGGTAAGAGCCGATCGAGGTGACGAAGGGCATGCGCGTATCGATACCGGCAGTCGGCGTCACCGAGAAATCTGATTCCGTGTCATTCTGCGCTGTGGGCACGTTCTGCGTATAGAAGCCGTCGGTCCGGGCCTGCGCGAAGGGCGTGACGATCAGGCCCGACTGCGAGATCATCTGCTTCTTCCAGTCGGCATAGGCGGCGATATGGGTCTGCTCAGTGCCGAGGTCGAGGTTGAGTGTGTTGTTGGCCGAGTTGCCGCCTTTGTATTTGACGGTGCTGATCGCGTTCTCGCGCTCCAGCGAGTAGATGTTGAAGCCATAGGAGAATTCACCACCCAGCAGCTCCTGCGGCAGAACATAGTCGCCAGCGATGAAGGGCGTGGCGATCGGCATGTCGCCCTGGTCCTCGCCACTGACGAGCGATCGCCAGCCGATGACCTGAGCCTTGGTGTAGTTGCGGTCATCGAGGCCAGTGGCCTGCACGTAGCTGGCCAGCATGTTGCGGCTGTCGATGCTGTAGTCCGACATGAACTGCTTGTCGCTGACGATCGTGCCGTCCCAGCCCCAAGTCCATTTATCGTTGATACGGAAATCCGACTGCGTGCGCGCCGCGCCGCGCCACTGCGAGTCGTGCGGGTTCGAGGCGGCCTCGTTCTGTTCGTAGATACCCCAGCCATGCAGGCTGTAAGTACCGGCTCCTAGTGCCTGGCGGAACTCGAGATCACCGAGTGGACCGCTCTTCGTCGTCCACATGGGCGAAAAGGTCAGGTCCATGCTGCGGTTGATCGCCCAGAAATAGGGGGTTACCAAGCCTTGGCCGAACACGGTACCGTATTTGTAAGAGGGAAGAAGGAAGCCGGTGCGCCGCGAGACCGACGGGTCGGGGTATTCGAAATAGGGCGTGAAGAACACCGGGACGGGGCCAAACTTCAGCAGGGCGTCCGTGTAGTAAATGGTGTGTTCCTTGCTGTCGTGCTTGGCCTCCTTGGCCACGATCTGCCACACCGGCGTTCCATCGGGCCACGTGCAGGTCTTGCAGGCCGTGTAGCTCGCATGCTCGTAGATGGTGATGCCGTTCTCGTAGCGGCGAGCATACAGCGCGGTGATCGTCACGTTGTTTGTGAGCAGCGCCCTCACGTGCTCCGCGAAGCCTTCGGCGAAGGTGTCCTTCATGGTCGCCATATCGGCTTCGAGCACGTTGCCGTTCGGCTCCTTGAGGACGACGGAGCCATTCGCCGAGAAGGTCTTCTTCTTCATGTCATAGACCACCTTGGTGGCGGTCAGCACATAGGGACCATAGGTGAGCTGCACCGTGCCGGTGGCGGTGGCGATCTCGGTCTTCTGGTCATAGGTCAGCGTGTCGGCAAGAACGTCGACACGGGTGCCCTTGGGGGGTGTACCGCTTTCGGGTTCGACGAAAGCTGGCTGGTTGTTGATGCCGGCCAGGGTGCCGCCAACGGAGAGGGCCAAACCGGCAGCCGCCAGCAGGCCGAGGAGGCAGACATGCAGTCCCCGCACCCGTGCATAGCGCTGGTTGAAACGGTGTTTTGGCACCTGACCCCGACAACTCACTTCACGGGGGCAAGTCTTAACGGCTTTCCGGTTGGGCGTGAAGCCCAAGAGTGGCTTTTCAAGGCGGTAAACCGGGCCACCTCCACACGCTGCCACAGCATGGTTAACATTCGGTCAACCGCAGTTTCCGACACGTAATTCCCAAGCGCTGGAAAACCCGCTAAGAACGGGCTTTCACACCTTGAAGGCATCCCATGAAAATCAGCTTCTCCCCGGCCACTCTGCCGAAGTCCGGCGTGTTGATCCTGCTCTTTCCAGAGGGCCAGCCCTGGGGCAACCTTGCCAACGAGGCAGACCGCCGCACGGGTGGCCAGATCAGGCGAGCCATGACGGCCTCGGGCTTCACCGGCCGGCGGGATTCGACCCTCGACATTGTCGCTCCCGGCGGTGGATTCAGCCGGACCGTGCTGTTTGGCCTTGGAAAGCCCTCCGCCCTGCGCCCGCTTGACCTCGAAATGCTGGGTGGCGCCACGGCGGGTGTCTCGCAGGCTCTTAAGACCGAATCAGTAACGATTGCAGCGGACGTGGCCGCAGCGGGACTGTCCATGGGCGAGACGGCAGCGCTCATCGCCTCCGGCGCCAAGCTCCGGGTCTACAGCTTCAACCTCTACAAGTCGAAGAAGCCGGAGAGCAAGGAACTGAAGGAGGTGACGATCCTCACCCCGGATGGCAAGGGCGCAAGGCAGCGCTTCGCCGCCCTCGAGGCGGTGGCAGAAGGTGTGCACCTCGCCCGCGACCTGGTGAACGAGCCGCCGAATCACCTGCATCCGGTCGAATTCGCCAACCGCATGAAGCCGCTCGCCAAGCTTGGCATCAAGATCTCCATCCTGACCCCGGCCCAGATGAAGAAGCTGGGCATGAACGCCCTCCTCGGCGTTGCCCAAGGCTCAGCCCACGAGGCACGCATGGTGGTGATGGAGTGGAAGGGCGGCAAGGTCAACGAGGCGCCGCTGGCCTTCATCGGCAAGGGCGTTACTTTCGACACCGGCGGCATCTCGATCAAGCCAGCGGCAGGCATGGAGGACATGAAGGGCGACATGGGCGGTGCGGCCTGTGTCGCCGGCCTCATGATGGCGCTGGCCAAGCGCAAGGCCAAGGTCAATGTCGTGGGCGCCATCGGGCTTGTTGAAAACATGCCAGATGGCAAGGCGCAGCGACCGGGCGACGTGGTCACCTCCATGTCGGGCCAGACCATCGCGGTGCTCAATACCGACGCCGAAGGACGCCTCGTGCTGGCCGACGTGCTGTGGTACATCCAAGACAAGTTCAAGCCGCGTTTCATGATCGATCTCGCGACGCTCACCGGGGCCATCATGGTGGCGCTCGGCAAGGAACATGCGGGACTGTTCTCCAACAACGACGAGCTTGCGCAGCGCCTCTCGGAGGTTGGCTATGCGACGGGCGAGAAGGTGTGGCGCATGCCGCTGGCGCCCGAGTACGACAAGATCATCGATCATGAAGTGGCCGACGTGAAGAACACCGGCGGCCGCAACGCCGGGGCGATCACGGCAGCGCAATTCCTGCAGCGCTTCGTCAACAACGTGCCGTGGGTGCACCTTGATGTGGCGGGCACCGCCATGGATGCCCCGCGCAACGCAATCAGCCAGAGCTGGGGCTCTGGCTGGGGCGTGAGATTGCTGAACCGACTGGTGACGCAGTTCTACGAGCGCTGAGGAGGCTCAGGCAGCAACGGCCGTGCGCGTGGGTGCGCAGCTGCCGCGCAGCTTAAGTTCCACCGGCAACACAGTGTCCGGGGCCACGGCCTGGCCCCGGATGAGGCCAACCAGTTGTTCGACGGCGCGGACACCCGCCTCGGCGCGCGGCACGTCCACCGTGGTGAGCGTGGGGAAGACAAGCTGGCCATCCCACGTGCCGTCAGCCCCGATGAATGAGATGTCGCCCGGCACGTGAATGCCGCGATCGCGGCATACATCCATCGCCGCGCAGGCCATGCTGTCGTTGCCACAGAACACGGCAGTGGGCGCCTGCGGCAACTCGAGAAGCTGCTTCATCGCTTCTGCGGCGCCGTCACGGTGGCCGTGGCCGCTCCTCACCAGATGGTCGTCAACAGGAAGACCCAGCTTGGCCATGGCCGAGGTGTAGCCCTCGCGCCGCTGCCGAGCCGATGGATGGTCAACCGAACCCGAGATATGGGCGATCCGCCGATGCCCCATCGAGGCCAGCTGGTGCACGGCAAGTTCAGCCACCTGCTGCTCATCCACCCGGACCACCGGTACCGCCGAACCGTAAATGCGGTCGAACACCTGCACCACAGGAAGGTCCGGCTGCGGGCCGGTGAAGCGCTCCACGCCGGAACCGCCGTCCATCACCAGCATGCCATCGACGCGGCCCGCGCTCAGCAGCTCGCCATAGGCTTCCCGGTGCTTTTCGGTCTTCATGGTGAAGCCGACGATGATGGCATAGCCCATGGCCTGGGCCGTCTCCTCGATGCTGCGCACCACGCCGGGATAGAAGCTATTGTCGATGCAGGGTGCCAGCACCAGCAGCGTGTCGGTGCGCTGGATGCGCAGTGAACGGGCCACGAGATTGATCTTGTAGCCACAGGAGGCGGCGGCATCCCGCACGGCACGCCGGGTGCCGTCGGCAACGAGATCAGGATTTGAGAGAGCCCGCGAGGCGGTGGCTACGGACACTCCGGCGAGCTTGGCAACATCGGATAAGGTCGGACGCATGCTTTTTTCAACCCGAAATGGTTTACGCCGCCAAAATAACCGACAACTTAAACGTTTTAAATTGACAAAATCGTCAATCGACTATCTGGATCTATAAAATATTTCTAATTGGCCCATTCAGTTGCGTATCCGAAACGATGGGCCGTGATCGCCGATGGCTTGCAAGTAAATGTTCGTAAAGGTTTTTTGACCCATGTCGAACAATGTGTCCCAGCGTTATCGATACCGGAACAATGGTGCGGCAGAAGGACACATATAACGCATCGTTTACGATTGAACGGGGAAGCCTGTGCAAACCGCTCTCAGTTTCAAAGACGGGCCACATGCCATGCGATGTGCTCTGCCATGAACGTCGAGATGAAATAGTAGGAATGATCGTAGCCACCCTGCATCCGCAGCATCAGGGGTATTGAAGCGGCCTTGCAGGCCCCCTCCAGAAGCCAGGGGCGGAGGCCATCAGCCAGAAACGAATCAGCGCTCCCCTGGTCGACCAGCAGTTCCGGCAACCGGGCGCCATCCTCGATCAGCGCCATTGCGTCCCACGCCCGCCAGGCGGATTCGTCCGACCCCAGGTAGGCGGCAAGTGCCGGCCGTGACCAGTCTGCCGTCATCGGATGGACGATGGGGGCGAAGGCAGAGCAGCTCCTGTAGCGGCCCGGGTTTTTCAGCGCCGCGACGAGTGCGCCGTGCCCGCCCATCGAATGGCCGAAGATTCCTTGTCGCGCCATGTCCGCCATGGGGAAGCCAGCGGTGATGACGGCGGGCAGTTCCGCCGTCACATAAGTATACATCCGGTAGTTGGCAGACCACGGCGCTTGCGTTGCATCGACGTAGAAGCCCGCACCGCAGCCGAGCTTCCAGTCATCGGCAACATCCGCCACGCCTTCGCCGCGCGGGCTGGTGTCGGGACAGACGATGATGACACCAAGCTCTGACGCAGCTCTCCGGTATTCACCCTTCTCAATGACATTGGCATGGGTGCAGGTGAGCCCTGAGAGGTACCAAAGAACGGGCAGCTTCTGGCCTTCAGCATGTGGAGGTACATAGACCGCGAATGTCATGGGGCAGGCGCAGGCTTCCGACACGTGGGTGTAGACGCCCTGCATCCCGCCATGGGCCTTCCACAGCGACTTGGTTTCAAGTGCCATCAGAACAGGATCACGCTGCGGATCGACTTGCCCTCATGCATGAGGTCGAAGGCCTTGTTGATGTCTTCGAGCGGCATGGTGTGGGTGATCATCGGGTCGATCTCGATCTTGCCTGACATGTACCAGTCGACGATCTTCGGAACGTCCGTGCGGCCGCGCGCGCCGCCAAACGCCGTGCCCTTCCAGGTGCGGCCGGTGACCAGCTGGAAGGGCCGCGTGCTGATTTCCTGGCCCGCACCCGCAACGCCGATGATGATCGACTGGCCCCAGCCGCGATGGCAGGCCTCGAGTGCTATCCGCATGACCTTGACGTTGCCGGTGCAATCGAACGTGTAGTCCGCGCCGCCGATCTGGTCGGCGCCACGCTTGGTCATGTTGACGAGATGGGCGACGAGATCTCCCGTGATTTCCGACGGATTGACAAAATGCGTCATGCCGAAGCGCTCGCCCCACTCCTTCTTGGAGTTGTTGAGGTCAACGCCGATGATCATGTCGGCGCCCGCCATCCTGAGGCCCTGGATGACGTTGAGGCCGATGCCGCCGAGGCCGAAGACGATGGCCGTGGCCCCGGCCTCCACATTGGCCGTGTTCAGCACAGCGCCGACGCCGGTGGTGACGCCGCAGCCGATGTAGCAGATCTTGTCGAAGGGCGCCTTGTCGTTGACCTTGGCCAGCGCGATCTCCGGCAGCACGGTGAAGTTCGAGAAGGTGGAGCAGCCCATGTAATGGTGCACCTTCTGGCCCTTGTAGGAGAAGCGCGAGGTGCCGTCCGGCATCACGCCCTGGCCCTGCGTGGCGCGGATCGCCGTGCACAGGTTGGTCTTGCGCGACAGGCACGACGGGCACTGGCGGCACTCGGGCGTATAGAGCGGGATCACGTGGTCGCCCGGCTTCAGCGTGGTGACGCCGGCGCCCACCTCGACGACGACGCCTGCACCCTCATGGCCCAGCACCGCGGGGAACAGGCCTTCCGGGTCCGCGCCCGACAGGGTGAACTCGTCCGTGTGGCAGACGCCCGTTGCCTTGATCTCCACCAGCACTTCGCCGGCCTTCGGCCCCTCGAGGTCCAGCTCGACGATTTCGAGCGGTTTTCCAGCTTGAAAGGCGACGGCGGCACGGGTCTTCATGGGGGGTATCCTTGCTTAATTGGCCTGCGGACCAAACACATATCGCGGTGCTACGCCCAAGGCCAGAGGGGGAGACGGAACGGCGGCCGCTTCAACGTCCTTAATCCGGAGCCATCCATGCCAGCGTATGGAATGGCGTCAGGTTTCGGCCTAGGGTCCCCGGCCATGGAATTGGGTGTTTGTGGATGAGAGCCTTCGCTTATCTGTTGGTTGGTATCGCCGTGGTTGCAGCGGCCGCGTTCGGCGTCCGGCACTACGGAATCGATCTCGCGGCGCTGACCGGGCTTGGTGGCCCCGTGAAGACCGAGGCTGCAGGCGGCGAGGCGGCAAAGGGGCAGGGCGGGGGACGGACCAATCGCGGCCCGGCTGCCGTCGAAACGGCGCAGGCTTCCATTTCCCGGTTGAGCGACGACGTGCTGGCGCTCGGCACGCTGCTGTCGGATGAAAGTGTTGCCATCGCACCCGAGACCAGTGGGCGCGTGGCCAAGATCCTGTTCGAGGACGGTGCCAAGGTCGCGAAGGGCACCCCGCTGTTCCAGTTCGACTCAGACCTGGCCCAGTCGGACCTCGCCGAGGCCAAGGCACGGCTGCAGCTGGCGGAGGCGAGCTTCGCGCGCAACCAGAAGCTCCGCTCCTCCGGCAATGTGGCGCAGAGCGCCTATGACGAGGCCTTGTCGGCACGTGACGTGGCGCGCGCCACCGTCGAGGCATCGCAGGTGCGGCTGGACAAGCTGACCATTTCCGCTCCCTTCTCCGGCACGCTGGGCTTTCGCACCGTGTCAGAGGGCGCCTATGTGACGGCCGGGACGGCGCTGGTGCAACTCGACAAGACCGACCTGCTGCAGGTGAGCTTCTCGGTGCCGGAACTGCAGGAGAAGGCCGTGGAAGCCGCGAAGACCGTGAGCTTCACCGCCGATGCGCTGCCGGGCGAGACCTTCACCGCGCAAATCTCCGCCCTCAACCCGGCGATCGACGTCAATGGGCGTGCACTGCAGGTGCGCGCGCTGTTCGACAACGCCCAGGGAAAGCTGCGCCCGGGCCTTCTCGTCCGCGTCACCGTCAAGGGGCCGGAGCGCGAGGCGGTGATGGTGCCGGAATCGGCCATCGTGCAGCGTGCCAAGGGGGCCATGATCTACACTTTCGCCGATGGCACGGTGACGGAAGTGAAAGTGAAGCTCGGAAAGCGCGTCGCGGGCAAGGTCGAAGTACTTGATGGGCTCAAGGCCGGTGACACGGTGGTGACTGCGGGCAATGCCCAGCTCTCCAACGGCGCCAAGGTCGAAGTCGTCGCCTCCGCCGCGGCAGCCGGGTAGCATTCATGAGTTTCACCGAACTCTGCATCCGGCGCCCGGTCTTCGCCACTGTGCTGAGCCTCGTGCTCGTGCTCGCCGGCTTGATGTCGTTCTCGCGGCTGACGATCCGCGAATACCCCAACATCGACGAGCCGCAGGTTTCGGTGCAGACCAACTATCCCGGTGCTTCCGCCGAGATCATCGAATCACAGGTGACACAGGTGCTGGAAGGCTCGCTCGCCGGCATCGAGGGCATCGATACGATCGAGTCCACCTCGCGCGCCGAGCAGAGCCGCATCACCATCCGCTTCCGTTCCACCGTCAACATCGATGCCGCGACATCGGATGTGCGCGACAGGGTGAGCCGCGTGCGCCGGCAATTACCCGACGAGATCACCGAGCCCACCATCGCCAAGGTGGAGGCCGATGCCCAGCCCATCATGTTCCTCGTCACCCAGTCGGACAGGATGGATGCGGCCGAACTCACCGACTATGTCGACCGCTTCGTGGTCAACCGCTTCAAGAACCTCGACGGCGTGGCCGACGTGCAGATCAACGGCGAGCGCACCTATGCCATGCGGGTGTGGATCGATGCCGCGCGTCTGGCGGGCCAGCGCCTCACCGTGCAGGACGTCGAGAGTGCCATCCGCAACCAGAACGCCGATATTCCGGCAGGCCGCATCGAGAGCGAGGACCGTGAGTTCACGGTGCTCTCCAAGACCTCGCTTGGCACGCCGGAGGAATTCTCCAACATCGTGCTCAAGGAAGGTGGCGGGCTTCAGGTGCGGCTGGGTGATGTTGCGCGTGTGGAGCTTGGCACGGCGGATGTCAGGCGCGAGAGCCGCTACAATGGCGTGACCGCGATCTCCATCGGCATCGTCAAGACGGCGGTGGCCAATCCGCTGGACGTGGCGCGCGAGGTGAAGGATCTGCTGCCGCGCCTCAACACGGAATTGCCGAAGGGCACCTCGATCTCGGTGGGCTTCGATTCGACCGTGTTCATCGACCGCTCGATCCACAATGTGTTCAAGACCATCCTCGAGGCGATCGGGCTGGTACTGCTGATCATCCTGTTCTTCCTGCATTCATTCCGCGCGGCGGTGATCCCCATCGTGACGATCCCCGTGTCGCTCGTCGCCACCTTCGCCATCATGTATGCGGCGGGGCTCACCGTGAACACGCTGACGCTGCTGGCCATGGTGCTGGCAATCGGCCTTGTCGTCGATGACGCAATCGTGGTGCTTGAGAATATTTACCGTCACATCGAGGAGGGCATGAAGCCCTTCGACGCGGCGATCAAGGGCGCGCGCGAGATTGGCTTCGCGGTGATCGCAATGACGCTGACGCTGGCCGCTGTCTATGCGCCCATCGCCTTCACGCCCGGCCGCACCGGGCGGCTGTTCCTCGAATTCGCGGTGACTTTGGCAGGAGCGGTCATCGTGTCTGGTTTCGTGGCCCTCACGCTGACGCCGATGATGTGCTCGAAGCTGCTCAAGCATTCCGAGCGGCGCAATATCTTCGCGCGCATCATCGAGGGAATGCTCGACGGGCTGGAGCGCGGCTATCGCGGCACACTCTCCTTCGCGCTGAAGATCCGCTGGCTGGTGCTGCTGCTGGCACTCGGCGTGGGGCTTTCGGGCGGCTGGCTGTTCACCCAGATGAAATCCGAGCTTTCGCCAACGGAGGACCGTGGAACCATCATCATCAATGGCAATGCGCCGGAAGGGGCGAGCTTCGGCTTCACCCAGCGCTATGCCAGCCAGGCCGAAGAGCTGCTGGCGCAGGTGCCGGAGCTGCAGTCCTACCTGATGATCGTGGGTTCGGGCGATGTCACCCAGTTCCTGTCCTTCGCGCGGCTCAAGGACTGGGACGCGCGCAGCAAGTCCCAGCAGCAGATCGTGCAGGGCCTGTCGCCGAAGCTGCGCAAGATCGCGGGCGTTCAGGCTTTCGCCACCAATCCCGCATCGCTGGGCGTGCGCGGTTTCGGCAAGCCGTTCCAGTTCGTGATCCAGTCATCGGCCTCCTACGAGGAGCTGAACGCGCTGGCGCAGAAGCTGGTCGAGAAGCTCAAGGACAATCCGGGTCTTGCCGACCTCGACACCGACATGCGCCTCAACAAGCCTGAAGTGGACGTCGAGATCGATCGAAATCGCGTTGCCGATCTTGGCCTCGACATCTCGGTGATCGGCCGCACGCTGGAAACATTGCTGGGTGGGCGCAACGTGACGACCTTCCAGATCGGCTCGCAGCAGTATGACGTGACGGTGGCGCTACCCGCTGCCGAGCGCACCAGCCCTGAAACGTTGGCCAACATCTTCCTGCGCGGCAAGAACGGCGAGATGGTGCAGCTCTCCAACATCGTGAAGGCCAAGGTGGGTGTTGCGCCGCGCGACCTTCGCCGCTTCAACCAGCTGCGCTCCATCACCATCCAGGCCAATCTGGCACCAGGCTATACGCTGGGCGAGGCGATCCAGGCGGTGGATCAGGCGGCGGCCGAAGTGCTGCCGCAGGGAACCCTCACCGATCTCACCGGACAGGCGCGCGAGTTCCGCGATGCGAGCTCGAACCTGGCGCTGGTGTTCGTGATGGCGCTGGCCTTCATCTATCTCGTGCTGTCGGCCCAGTTCGAGAGCTTCCGCGATCCCGTCATGATCATGGCCTCGGTGCCGCTGTCGATGACGGGTGCGCTGGCTGCGCTCCATTTCACGGGCGGCACGCTGAACGTCTATTCGCAGATCGGGCTCGTGACACTCATCGGCCTCATCACCAAGCACGGCATCCTGATCGTCGACTTCGCCAACAAGCTGCAGCGCGAAGGCATGGAGCGGCGTGCGGCGATCATCGAGGCGGCGCGGCTCAGGCTGCGCCCAATCCTGATGACCACTGCGGCGATGATCCTCGGCGCCATTCCGCTGGCGCTCGCCAAGGGGGCAGGAGCGGAGAGCCGACAGCAGATCGGCTGGGTGATCGTCGGCGGCATGAGCCTCGGTACGCTGCTCACGCTGTTCGTGGTTCCCTGCGTCTATGCGGTGATGGGCTGGCGGCCGAAGACGGGTGCGGTGCAGCCAATGGGAACGCCGCAGCCGGCTGAGTGAATGTCATGAGTGCGATTGCTCCCTCCGGTTCATCATGGCCGGGCTCGATCCGGCCATCCGTTTCCGCGGAACCAAACTGGATCGCCGGGTCAAGCAACCGGGCATGATGACCGAGCTGAGATCGTTAGGCTACGACGCTGCTACCCCTCCAGCATCTCGCGCTTCATCTCAAGCTCGAGCCACTGCTCCTCGGCCTTGGCAAGCTCATCGCGCGCCGCCGTCAGGCGTGACGCGGCCTGATCGAAGGCCTTGGGGTCGCGCGAGAACAGTGCTGCATCGGCGAGTTTCGCCTCCAGCGTGCCGATCTCGTTCTCAAGCTTCTTCATCGCCGCCGGCAATATTTCCAGCGCGTGCTTCTCCTTGAAGGAGAGCTTGCGTTGCGCCTGCGGGGCCTCGGCCTTAGGAGCAGATGATGAAGAAGACTTCGCGGCCTCGGCCTTCACCTTGCGTGCTTCAACGCCCTGCCCACGCTGCGTGATCATGTCGGAATAGCCGCCAGCATATTCCATCCACTTGCCCTCGCCCTCGGCCATCAGCACCGAGGTGGCCACACGGTCGAGGAAGTCACGGTCATGGCTGACCAGCAGGATGGTGCCGGGATAATCAGCCAGCATCTCCTGCAGCATGTCGAGCGTTTCGAGGTCGAGATCGTTGGTGGGCTCGTCGAGGATCAGGAGGTTCGACGGCTTGGCCAGCTCGCGCGCCAGGATGAGGCGGCCGCGCTCACCGCCCGACAGAACACTCACCGGTGTTCGCGCCTTGTCCGGGTGAAACAGAAAGTCCTTCATGTAGCTGATGACGTGCTTGGTCTCGCCATTGACCGAGACGGAATTGCCGCGCCCATCGGTGATGACGTCGGCCAGCGTCGAGTTGGGGTCGAGGCTCTGGCGGGACTGGTCCAGCGTCACCGTCTGGAGATTGGTGCCAAGGCGGATGGCGCCGCTGTCAGGATCGAGCGCGCCGGTCAGCAGCTTGATGAGCGTGGTCTTGCCTGCGCCATTGGGGCCGACGATGCCCAGCCTGTCGCCGCGCATGACCAGGAGATCGAGGTTCTCAACGATGGGCCACTCGCCGAAGCTCTTCGACATCGCCTTGGCTTCCGCCACCAGCTTGCCCGACATGTCTCCGCTCGTGGCGGCCATGCGCACCGCACCCTGCTGGCCCTCATGCTCCTTGCGCTCGGTGCGGAGCGTTGCGAGCAGGTCGACGCGGCGCATGTTGCGCTTGCGCCTCGCGGTGACGCCATAGCGCATCCAGTGCTCTTCTGCCTCGATGCGCTTGGCGAGCAGCACCTGCTCGGCCTCTTCCTTGGCCAGCACCTCGTCACGCCAGGTTTCAAAGTCAGAGAAGCCGCGCTCGAGACGGCGCGAAGCGCCACGATCGAGCCAGACCGTGCGGTTGGTGAGCGACTGCAGGAAGCGCCGGTCATGGCTGATCAGCACGAAGGCGGAGCGCAGTGACTTGAGCTCGGCCTCGAGCCATTCGATGGCGGGAAGATCGAGATGGTTCGTCGGCTCGTCGAGCAGCAGCACGTCAGGCTGCGGCGCCAGCGTGCGGGCGATGGCCGCGCGGCGGATCTCGCCGCCCGACAGGCGCTTCGGGTCTTCGTCACCAGTGAGGCCCAGCTCGCGCAGCAGATAGGTGCAGCGGTGCGGGTCATCGGCGGGGCCGAGGCCGGATTCCACATATTCGAGCACGGTCTTGTAGGCAGAGAGATCCGGCTCCTGCGGCAGGTAGCGGATCGTCGTGCCGGGCTGCACCCAGCGCTCGCCCTTGTCGGCCTCGATCATGCCCGCCGCGATCTTGAGTAGCGTCGACTTGCCAGAACCATTGCGCCCGACCAGCGCCACGCGCTCGCCCTCGGCAACCGCAAGTTCGGCATTCTCGAGAATGGGACGGCCGCCAAAGGTGAGGCCGATTCCGCGGAGGTGAAGGAGGATCCTGCTCATGATGGCGAGGGTCTAGAGCATTTGGGCGGAATGGGGAATTGCTGTTCTTCCCCCCTCTCAGGCGGCGGGCAGATCGCTGTGGAAGGGGTTCGAGCACCGAAGCCCCAAGCCGAGTGTATCGTTTTGACCAGCATTGAGGCCGTGGCCGTGACATGATGCGACAGTCAAATTCAACACCCGCAGCGGAAGGGAAGGCCTCAGGCCGCCCTGGTGCCGTTTCCCGATCCGCACACAATCGAGGACAAAATGTCAATCAAGTCCCGCGGCTTATTGAGGCTCTTGTTCATGTGCCTCCTGATCATCAGTGCCGGCACCGCTGGCTTTCTCTGGGGGCAGCACAGCGACACGGCCTATCTGGCCGCAGGCTTTGCAACACTCATCGCCATGCTGGCTTCACTGGCTGTGGAGAACATCGCGGCAAATGCCGAGACGCAGTTGCGGCTCGTCGTGTCTCTTCTCAAGACGGCGACCGCCGATGACGTGGTCTCTGACGAGAAGGCGCGACGTCTCGACCTCATCGTTGCGATGCTTGAAGAGCAAAATGAAAAGTTCAGGATGAACCTTCTGTCCAACAAGGTTCACGAGATGAATTCCCTTCGGCGCAGTGAGCTGGAGAAGGCGTCAGCACCGCGTCAAAGTCAGATCAGCTGAAGCGGGGCCTTCCGGAATTGCGGTGGTGTTGCTGATCGACCATCTCTGCGGCGGCGTGACGGAAGGATACCCAATCTCGCCTTTCTGTGGAGAGCAGCACACTAGGTTCCCAGATAGGCCTTGAGCCCCGGCAGGTCCCGCGCCGCGAAAAGCTCTGCCGTGGGGCGCAGTGCCACGATGTGGCCGTTCTCGAGATAGGCCGTATGGCTGGCCGCCGCCAGCGCATCCTCCGGCTGGTGGGTGACCATCACCGTGGTGAGATGCCGGTCCTGGCTCATCGCCTTGACGAGATCCAGCATGTCGCGACGGAGCGCGGGGCCAAGTGCGGCGAAGGGCTCATCCAGCAGCAGCACCGGCCGGTCACGCAACAGGGCACGCGCCACGGCAACGCGCTGGCGTTCACCACCGGAAACCTCACCCGGCCTTCGGCGCATGAGGGCGCCCAAACCCACGTCGACCAGCGCTGAATCGACACGCCGCTTCTGGTCGGCATCAAGCCTCAGCGACGGCGCAATGCCGAGCGCCACGTTCTGCCACAGGTCGAGATGCGCGAAGACGTTGTTGTCCTGGAAGATCATGCTGACCGGGCGCTGGTCCGGCGGCAGCGCGGTGACGTCAGCACCATCGATCAGCACGCGGCCGCTCTCGGGCGCCTCGAAACCGGCAATCAGGTTCAGCAGCGTCGACTTGCCACCACCCGAGGGGCCGATCACCGCGGTGAAGGACGACGAAGGGAATTGCGCATCAAAGCGCATCTCCATCTCTTCATAGCCGAAGGTGACATGCTCGAGCGCGATCATCGCTGGTCGCTCCAGCGTTCAGCGAGCGTCGAGAAGGCGAGCACCAGGGCGCTGAGCACAAGCGCGGTGCCGATGGCCTCGTCGAAGCGGTAGCTGCCCATCTGGCGATAGATGAGTGCTGGCAGCGTGACGAATCCTTGTGTGCCGAACAGCGAGATGGCGGTGAGATCGCCCAGGGACAGCATGAGCGCCATGATGAGCGACAGGCCGATGGCGCGTTTCGACACCGGTAACTCGACCAGGTGGAAGCGGTTCCAGCCGGAGAGGCCGAGGCTGATGCACAGCCGGTCATGCGCTTCCGCCGAGTGGCTGAGCGCGGGCATCAGCACGCGGGCGACGAATGGCAATGACATCAGCGCATTCATGGCGATTACCAGGAAGGCCGCAAGCCCAGAAACACCGGCATGGGCGATAAGGATGATGAACCAGCCGGTGGCGAGTGCCGCTGGCGGTACGATCCACGCGGTGAGCACGGCGATGGAGGCGATCTTCCGCCACGTGCCGCTGCGCACCGCCAGAACGGCGAGCGGCCAGACAATGGCGAAGGCCAGTGCCGCGCTGGCGGCGCCAAGCCCGAGGCTGGTCAGCAGTGCCTGCAGCAGAAGAGCCGAAGGGTTGATGTGCAGCACGCCGGCGCCGATGAGGGCCGCGAGCGGCGGCAGCAACAGTAGCAGGGCAAGCAGCACGATGCCGCCATCGACGAGGCGCGCCGTGGTGGAATGGCCGTCATGGCGCTTCGGCTGCAGGCGCAATGCCGGCCAGCTTGCGCCGAGCCCGCCCCAGGCCTGTGCCACCAGCGCCAGCGTGGCGCAGAGCGCAAGCTGCACGAGCGCCAGCATGGCGGCGCGCTGCGGATCGAAGTCGGAGCGCAACGACTGGTAGATCGCCACTTCGAGCGTGGTGGCGCTGGGGCCACCACCCAGCGTGAGCACCACGGCGAAGCTCGATGCACAGAGCAGGAAGATGAGAAGGGCCGCACCCGCAATGCCGCTTCTGATGGCGGGCCATTCGACGAGGCGCCAGATGGCGAGCGGCCGCAAGCCCAGTTGTGCCGAGAGCTTCCAGCTTTCAGCCGGGATGCGCTCGAGGTCCGACAGGATCAGCCGTGCGGCGAGCGGTACGTTGAAGAACACATGCGCAAGAAGAATACCCTGCAGGCCATAGATGTCGAAGATGCCGCCGAGCCAGCCCTTCGCACCATAGACCTCGATGACGCCGATGATGACCACGATGGCCGGAAGCGCCAGCGGCAGGTTGAGAAGCCGGAGCAGCAGCGCGCGGCCCGGGAAAGATGCCTGCCGCGCCAGCGCGCACGCCAGCGGCAGGCCAAGGGCGAGCGATAGAAGAGTGGAAAGCCCGGCCTGCAGCAGCGTGAAGCGCAGCACGCGAAAGACGTAGGGATCGAGGCCGGACAGCCCCTGCTCCAACCCCATCCGCAGCACGGGCAGGAAGCCCGCCGCCAGCGCCAGGCCGAGAAGGGCGAGCGCCACATAGGCCGGCGCTCGCGATGGTTGGTAAGTGATCACGTCGCCCCGGTCATTTCGCCGTGGCGTTCAGCCACTCGTCGATCCAGGCGCGGCGGTTCTGGTCCACCTCGTCCGAGCTGTAGAGCAGCGTCTTTGTGGGCTTCACCAGCTGGTCGAAGGCCGGGGGCAGCGGTGCTGACGTCTTGCCCGCCGGGAACATCCAGTTGTTGGTCGGGATCTGGTCCTGGAAGCCGGGCTCCATCATGAAGCTCAAGAACGTGGCCGCCAGCTCCTTGTGCTGGCTGCCTTCGACGAGGCCGCCCACTTCCACCTGCATGTAGTGGCCTTCCGCGAAGGAGGCAGCCTTGTAGCGGTCGGTGTTCTCGGCAATCACGTGATAGGCGGGCGAGGTGGTGTAGGACAGCACCATCGGCGCCTCACCCTTGGTGAACAGTGCATAGGCCTCCGACCAGCCGGGCGCCACGGTGAGGATGCGAGGGCTCAGCTTCTTCCAGGCATCGGCCGCCTTGTAGCCATAGACCTGCTTCATCCACAAGAGGAAGCCCAGGCCCGGCGTGGAGGAGCGCGGATCTTCAAGGATGATCTTCTGCGTGGGGTCGCCGTTGACCAGTTCGTCCAGCGACTTCGGTGGGTCCTTCATGGTCTGGCTGTCATAGACCACGGCGAAATAGCCATAGTCGAAGGGCATGAAGTATTCATCCCTCCACGGCGTGGGCGTCTTTGCTTCTTTCACGTCGAGGCCGTGCCTGACGAACAGGCCGGTCTTCACCGCCTCGGTGGTGAGGTTGGTGTCGAGGCCCAGCACCACGTCGGCCCTGGTGTTCTTGCCCTCGAGCTTCAGCCGGTTGAGCATGGCGACCGCATCGCCCGGCGCCACCCATTCCACGGTGCAGTCGCAGCTTTTCTCGAAGGCTTCCTTCACCTTGGGGCCGGGGCCCCATTCGGCGACGAAGCTGTCATAGGTATAGACGGTGAGCGTATCCTTCGCCATCGCAGGAGCGGTGAGCGTGAGGAGCGCGAACAGAGCTGTGAGTGTCTTCTTCATCATAATACCTCCATTCGCCGTTGGATGGAGGATTGGACATGGCCTTCCGGAATGTCCGCCCGCAATCCCTCCGCCGGCATGATCCGGATCAGGTTCAGCGGGTCCGGGGTATCAACCCCGTCTCAGCCGCTTACGCGGCACCCCGTTGAGAGCAGATTCAGAGGTAAGCCTTCGCGCGTGCGCTGGCAAGAAGCTTTTGCTAGAAGCGGGCCATGACACGTTTTGCAATCCTGCTCGGCGGCGACCTGACGGTGACGCCGCGCCTCAAATCCCAGATCAAGGGTGCCCGGGTGATCGCCGCCGACAGCGGCATGATGCATGCCGCCGCGCTGCACATCATACCGGAACTCTGGGTGGGGGACTTCGACAGCGCGGGCTCCGAGCTCACCATGCAGTATCGCGACGTGCCGCGCGAAACCTTCCCGCCTGAAAAGGACGCCACCGATGGTGCCATCGCAGTGGACGCGGCGATCCGGCGGGGCGCGACCGAGATCATCCTGCTTGGTGGCCTGGGCGGCCAGACCGACCACACGTCGGGGCTGCTCGGCCAGAGCATCCAGATCGCGCGGCGGGGCATCGCCTGCCTGCTGACCAGCGGCGTCGAGGAGGCCTGGCCGCTGATCGCCGGCCGCCTGCATTTGGATCTTCCGGCGGAGACGCGCCTCAGCATCATTCCGTTCTCCGATCTTCAGGGGCTGGACCTCGCGGGCGTGAAGTGGCCGCTGACCAATCGCGACGTTCCCGTGGGCTCGACCCTCACCTTGTCCAATGTGGCGCAGGGGCCCGTGGCGATTTCACTGAAAGCCGGCCATGGCATCGCCATCGCCTATCCGCCGCAGGCCGCCGATGTCTGACGCTGAGTTGAAGATCGAGGGCATGGGCCGCCGCGGCGAAGGCGTGGCACGGCTGGATGACCGCACCGTCTTCGTACCCGGCACGCTGCCGGACGAAATTGTGACGGCAGTGGGCGATGGCGACCGCCTGGCGCTCGTCGCCATCGACCGCGCCTCGCCGGACCGCGTCGCGCCCTTCTGCAGCTATTACGGCCGCTGCGGCGGCTGCCAGTTGCAGCACTGGCGCGAGGAGCCCTACCGCGCCTGGAAGGCCTCGCTCATCTCCGAACAGCTGAAGGCGCGCGGGCTTCCCTCCGAGATCAGCGGCATCATCGACGCGCATGGTGCGGGCCGCCGTCGCGCCAGCCTGCATGTGCGCAAGAAGGACGGCGTGGTCACGGCGGGCTTCATGGAAGCGCGCACCCATACGCTGCTGGACATCGCCAGCTGCCCCATTCTGACGCCCGAGATGGCGCGCGTCTTCGACATCGGCCGTGCCATTGGTGCGAAGCTTTCCGACTGCGACGTGGCGGTGACATCGACACTGACCGGCCTCGATGTCAGCGTGCGCGCCGAGCGCAAGTTCGCGCAGGCCGAACACGCGAAGCTTGCAAGCTTCGTGCGCGACCTCAGCCTCGCGCGGCTCACCGTCAACAGCGAGGTGATCGCCACCGCGGTGCCGCCGCGGCTCGAGATCGGCAAGGCCAGCGTGGCGCTGCCGCCCGGCGGCTTCCTGCAGGCCACGGCTCTGGGCGAAGAGACACTGGCGCAGCTGGTGATCGAAGCCCTGGGCAAGTCGAAGAGTGTGGCAGACCTGTTCTGCGGCATCGGCCCCTTCGCCTTCCGCATCGCCGAGCGGGCGCGCGTGGAAGCCTATGACAATGACCGCGCGGCGGTGGCTGCGTTGAGCGCGGCCGCCAAGGTGACATCGGGCCTGAAGCCCATCGCTGCAGAGGCGCGCGACCTGTTCCGCGAGCCGCTGGTGCCGAACGAGATGAAGGAACTCGACGCCGTTGTCTTCGACCCGCCGCGTGCAGGCGCGGAGATGCAGGCCAAGCAGCTGGCGCGCAGCAAGGTGAAGACGGTCGTGGCCGTGTCCTGCGATGCCGCCACCTTCGCGCGTGATGCCGAGATTCTCGTTGCCGGTGGCTATGCCCTCAGGAAGGTCACGGCGGTGGACCAGTTCAAATGGTCATCGCATGTGGAGATCGTGGCGCAGTTCACGCGCTGATCTGTTGCAGCGGCGCAACAGCGTGCTCAATTTGGTCGCCTGCGCTTCCCTGCGTTGCGCTTTGATGCTAGCAAGCTGCCACACGCAACCAAACAGAGGAGAATCGGCCATGGGAGTATGCTTTACGCGCTGCTGATCTCCGGGCCGCACTGAGGCTCGGGCCTCAGGCGGATAGCGTATCCTTCGCGCTTCAGGCGCTTTCATCACATCACTGAACCTGTCGCCGGCCTCGCGCCGTGCATGGTGCTCTGCGCCATGTGCCCGCGCATCGCGCCGCCGACTCACGGATCTTTCACGCGCATGGGTCGCCCCATGTTCTCGCGATGGAGCTTTGCATGTTCTCTCTCAAATTCGACCTGCTCTTCCCCAGCATCGGCATGGCGAAGGCAGCAGCCCGCAAACTCAACACACACCTGAAGCGGCAGGACACGCCCATCGAACCGCGCGAGCTTCATCGCATGCAGCAGGAACTGCGCGAAGCGCAGGAGCGCATCCGCTACCAGGTCACTGCAGGACGGTTGTTCATGTGAAAGGACAGGTGCTAGCCTCGGACCATGAATGCAGATGTGATCGTGGTGGGTGCGGGGCTTGCAGGTGCGGCCGCTGCACGCAAACTGGCGAAAGCCGGCAAGCGGGTGCGCGTCATCGAGGCGCGCGACCGCTGCGGCGGGCGCGGCTATGCCAAGGCCTATGCGGGTGACGGGCCCCAGCTGGAATTCGGCGGGGCCTGGATCACGCCTTGGCATGACCGTCTGCGCGCACTGGTGCCCGAACACGGCATGTCGCTGCGCCCGCGCCACGCGATTGCCAACCGGCTGTGGCTGCGTGACGGCGTGCTGCAGGGCAATGGCGCTGCCGCACCCGATGACGTGACGGCGCATGAACGCGCCATCGCGCGGGTGGCTGTTGATTCGATCCTGCTCAAGAAGGGCCTCACCGAAAACGAGAAGGGCGAGGCGCTGACGGGCGTCTCCTTTGCCGCCTATATCGACCGGCTGGGTTGCCCCAAATCGACGCGCGACCTGTTCTCCGCCTGGTGGACGGTGTCAGGGAATGGCGACCACCACAAGGTGGCAGCCTCGGAATTCCTGGCGAGCTGTTCCTATGACAACGGCCTTGCCGAAGGCATGATCCGCTTCTGGTCCGACACGGTGGTGCCGGGCATGGGCGTCCTGGCGGAGCGCATGATTGCGGGCTCCGGCGCCGAGCTGATCCTCGATGATCCGGTGACGCAGGTGATGCAGGACACCGGGCATGTGGAGGTGGTGGCAGGCTCGCAGCGGCACCGGGCGCGGGCCTGCATCGTTGCACTGGGCATCAACCAGATGCCGCGCATCGGCTTCACGCCGTGGCTGTCGGACAGCAAGACCGCAGCACTGGCCGCAGGCCATGGCGGAAGGTCCTTCAAGCTGTGGATCAGGGCGGAAGGCGTTCCCGTCGGCACGCTGGTGACGGGCGATGGCAGCGGCATCGAATTCGCCTTTGCCGAGCGCGCCGAGAATGGCACGACCTACATCGTGGGTTTCGGGCTCATGCAGGAGGGCAACCATCCCGCCGACCCCGCATGGGTGAGGTCACAGGCTGCAAAGCTGTTTCCCAATGCGCGCGTCATCTCGCATGACTGGCACGACTGGGTGAATGATCCCTTCGCGCGCGGCACATGGGTGGCGGCACTTGCAGGCCATGAGGCAGGCCTCGATGCCGCCAACTGGCGGCCGGAAGGGCGCATTGCCTTTGCCTCCTCCGACTATGCGCGCGCGCAGGCGGGCTGGTTCGAGGGCGCCGTGATTTCCGGCGAGGACGCCGCAGACGCCGTGCTGAAATTCACGTGAAGAGCTGACCGAACACATCCATCGAGGTGTTGGCGCCGCACACGACGACGCCGACGCGCTCGTCCTTCTCAGGCCTGTAGGCACCCGACAGCAGCGCGGCGAAGGCCGCGGCACCACCCGGCTCGGTAACAAGCTGCATCTCGCGCCACAGGTGGCGCTGGGCGTTGCGGATGTCGTCATCCGAAATCAGCGTCACCTGCGCCACGTGATGCTTCGCAATCTCGAACATCAGCTTGCCCACCGTGCTGGCGCCGAGCGAGTCGGTGGCAAGCCCCGAAGGCTTCACCGCAACGCGCTCGCCCGCCGCCATGGCGGCATGCAGCGTGTTGCAGGTCTGGGGCTCCACGCCCACGATCTTCACGCCGGACTGGTACCACGCGGCGATGCCGCCGATGAGGCCACCGCCGCCCACGGCGACGAGCAGCGTATCGAGCCCCGGCGCCTGCTCCTCCAATTCGCGACCCAGCGTGCCCTGGCCTTCGAGTGTTGCCTCGGCATCATAGGCGTGCACGCCGGTGGCGCCGCTTGTCGCGATCCAGGCTTCGCACAGTGCCAGGGCCTCGGAATAATTCGCACCCCTCTGCACCACGTCCGCACCATAGGAGGCGATGCGGGATACCTTGGCGGGCGACGAGATTTCGGGAACGAAGATCTTGGCGCGGTGGCCGAGCTGGCGTGACGCATAGGCGACGGCGGCACCGTGGTTGCCGCCAGACGCGGTGGCCACGCCGCCCTGCCCGACGCTCGCCTGCAGCAGCGTGTTGAAGGCGCCGCGCGACTTGAAGCTGCCGGCATGCTGCAGCAATTCGAGCTTGAGCGTAACGGGGAGTTCGACGCCCTCCACCGTCACCGAGACGACGGGCGTGCGGCGCACGTGGTTCGCAATGCGCGCTGCGGCGCGGGTGATGGCGTCACGCGTGATCATGCGGCGGGCGCCACGCTGAACAAGGTATCCGACTTGCCGCCGAAGACATCGTCGTAATAGCGCTTCTGCGCCTGCGCGGCGGTGAGCGCATTGCGCATCAGGATCGCGACGGTGACGGGGCCGACGCCGCCCGGCACCGGGGTGATCCAGCCCGCGGTTTCGGCACAGGCCTCGTAGTCGACGTCGCCCACCGTGAGGTTCCTGCCGTTCTCCTCGATCTGGTTGATGCCGATATCGATGACGGCCGAGCCCGGCTTGATCATGTTGGGCGTGATGAAGCGCGGCTTTCCGACGGCCACGAAGATCGCATCCGCGGCGCGCGAATGGACGGCGAGATTGCGCGTCATGTGATGACAGACGGTGACGGTGGCGCCTTCCGCCATCAAGAGAAAGGCAATGGGTTTGCCGACGATTTCGGAGTGGCCGATCATCACCACTTCGAGACCTTCGAGCCTGAGGCCGGTGCGCTTGAGGAGTTCGACCGAGGCCGCTGCCGTGCAGGGCGCGAGCGAGGTGTCGCTGTAGACGATGTTGCCGATCGAGGCCGGGTGCATGCCTTCCACGTCCTTCAGCGGGTGGACGGCGGTCTGCAATTCGCGAATGTCGAGATGCTTCGGCACGGGGCGCTGGATGATGACGCCAGTGACGCGGGGGTCGGTGTTCAGGGCCTGCAGCATGGCCAGCATCTCGACGCGTGACACGGTGGCCGGCAGGTGCCGCTCCTCAAACATGATGCCGGCCTTCTCGGCCCCGCGCGCCTGGTTCCTCACATAGAGGTTGACGGCCGGAACATCACCGATGGTGATGGAGACGAGCTTCACCGGCCAGCCCTTGGACGCCAACTCCTCAACCCCCTGGTAGACGGCGCGGGTGATTTCCTCGGCGACGGGCTTGCCCAGCAGGGCATTGTGACGGATGGCAGTCTGGACGGTCATTGTCGGCACTTCCTTGCGATTGGCGCCTCTTTCTCACGCCGTGATCGCCATGCGCAAGCCCCTTGCATCCAGCGGCGGGTTGGTGGGGAAGGTAACGGCGCGGCCCTCGGCGATCCGCTTGGCACTCCACGCGCAGGCGCAGGCGTCGAGGAGATCGTCGGCGCCAACGTCGGCGCGGCGATAAGTGTGGGACGGCAGGCTGTCGAGCGGGAAGCCCGCCGCCACGAGAAGCGCCTTGCGAAGTTCGAGGCCGGGCGGATGCGGGCTGCCCTTCACCTTCTTCGGCAGCGGCAATGATGTCTCGCCGTTCATGGCCCAGAAGGCGAGTTCGGGGTGGACCTCGACGATGCGCGCCTGCAACGCGGGCGTGATAAGGCCATCGATCTCGCGCATCTTGGGGAAGATGTGGAAGATCTGCTTCGACACCTTCTTCGGCGGATCGGAACTGGCGAGGTTGGCCGAACAGGCCTCCCGGTAGTCGGCACACATCACGGCGGCGCGTGAAGGAACCGAGAAGACGCTCGACTGCCGCTGGCCCAGCCGCTGCCGCACCTCGCGCTCGGCGGCGCGGCCCGACCCATGCGGAAAGCCGATGGGCATGTCGACGGCGATCACCGCCGCATCCATTGCAAGGACATCGGCAAAGCTGCGGCAGAGATGATGCGAGACGGTCCCGGCCCAGCGCACGGCGATCCAGCCGCCGGGGCAGCCGTCGACACCGACGACGGGCGTCATGAGCCGTGCAGCGCGCCCGCCACGTTCAGCACCGTGGTGCCGGAGCTGAGGGCGATGGCGCGGGCCAGCATCTTCATCGCCGCCGCGAATGCCTGGCGCGGCGCATGGCCGAGGCGTCCCGCGAGGTAGAGGCCGCTGAGAAAATCACCCGTGCCATTCGGCACCGTCGCGAGCTTCGGCGCGACGATGCAGTGAACCTCGTCGGGCGTGATGAGCAGCGTGGCGAGACCGTCATGCGATGGAACGGAGGTGGCGAGCACTTCCGGCAGTGATAGCGAACGCGCGGCGGCGATGGCGCTCTCCTCGTCCGTCACCTCATGGCCTGACAGCCAGGAAAGCTCGAAGGCGTTGGGCGTGAGGCATCGGGCACGCGGCACGAGATGTGCGCGGATCGCTTCCGCCACCTCCTGCGGAATGTAGAGCCTGCCGTGATCGCCCATCACCGGATCGACCAGCAGATAGGGCACGGCGACACGGCCAAGAAGCCCTGTCACCTCCTCCACCTGACCGACTGTCGCGAAGTAGCCGGTGAGCATGGCATCGAGATTGGCGAGCGCGCCCAATGCCTCGAGTGCCGCAAACATCCGCGCCATGTCTTCGGCCTGCGTGCGGAAGCCCGCAGGTGCGCCGTGGCCCGGGTGGTTCGACAGCGTGATGGTGGGCAGCGCCAGCACCTCGTGGCCCTTCGCCTGCAGCGCCGGAACGGCGGCGGAATTGCCGACGGGTCCCCAGACGACCTGGCTCGAAATGCTGAGCACCTTCATCAGATGACGTTCTTCTCGAACAGCGGCTGGTTGTTCCTGATGCGCTCGAAACCAAAGCGCGTGAGGTCGATGGTCTTGTACCTGCGATCGATGACGAGCTCCGAAATCGCATTGCCCGCCGCAGGCCCCTGCTGCAGCCCGTGGCCGGAGAAGCCATTGGCGAAGAGCAAGTTGGTCACCTCCGGATGCGGGCCGATCACCGCGTTCTGGTCCAGCGCGTTGTAGTCATAATGCCCCACCCAGGCGCTGATGACCTTGATCGCCTCGAACAGCGGAACACGCTCGGCCAATGCCGGCCAGATGTGTTCCTCGAACCAGCTGTGGTCCACCTCCCAGTCGAGGTTGTCCGGCTCCTGGTGCTCTTCTGGTGACAAGCCCGCAAGGAAGTTGCGGCCCTCAGGGCGGAAATAGACGCCACCGGGAATGACGGTGAGTGGCGCCTTGTGCAGCGCCTCGGTGGCGGCCGGGCAATCGAGCACATAGACGTAGCGCTTGCGCGGGCCGACCGGCAGGTCGATGCCCGCCAGCTCCGCCAGCCTGCCAGCCCCGGTGCCCGCCGCGTTAACCAGCGTGCCGCAGGCGATGGCTTCACCAGATGCCAGCGTGACGCCGGTGATGCGCTGGCCTTCGCGCGTCACACCCGTCACCTCGTCCTGGATCAGCTCGACGCCCTTGGCGATGGCCGATTTCCGGAACAGTGCGGCGAACATGTAGGGGTCGACCCAGCCCTCGCCCGAGAGGCCGAAGCAGCCCGCGGCGATCCCGTCCGTCACCAGCCAGGGAAAGCGAGAGGCCAGCTCCTGCCCACGCAGCAGCACATTGTCGGCGCCATTGGCGATCTGGACCGTATGGTTCTCTTCGAGAACCGGCAGGCCCTCGGGGCTGGCGCAGATCAGATAGCCCTGCTCCTTGAAGCCGATGTCGGCGTCGGGTCCGAACTCCTGTTTCAGGTTCTTGACCAGCGTGACGCCGAACTTCGAAAGATGGATGTTTTCGGGCGTCGAGAACTGCAGGCGCAGCCCGCCCACCGAGAGGGCGGTGCAGCCTCGCGCCCAGCTCGTGTCCTTTTCCACCAGCGCAATGGAGCCGGTGAAGCCATTTTTCCGCAGGTAATGGGCGCTGGCGCTGCCCACCACGCCGCCGCCCACGATCACGACGTCATATGTTTTCATGGCGGCGGACATTGCCCAAAGCTTGGAGCCCCCACAAGAGCAGAAGCCATGCCGATCATCCAAAAGTGGGCTTCCCTTGGCGCATTGCGGCGACTAGCTTGCGGTGCAGCAAGAGACGGAAAAGACAAGATGTTCAGAGCCAGACGAAGCGTCCTCTACATGCCCGGCGCCAATGAGCGCGCACTTGAGAAGGCGAAGTCCCTCGACGCCGATTCGCTGATCCTCGACCTCGAGGATTCGGTGGCGCCCGACGCCAAGGCCGAAGCCCGCGCCAAGGTGGCGGCAACCGTGAAGGCCGGCGGCTTCGGCCGGCGCGAACTCGTCATCCGCATCAACGGGCTGGACACGCCATGGGGTGTCGACGACCTGAAGATGGCAGCGGAAGCAAACCCCGATGCCATCCTCGTGCCGAAGGTGGCGCGCCCCGGCGACATCGTGAACGTCTCGAAGATCCATGTCGGCATGGGCGGCACGGAAAAGACCCGCATGTGGGCGATGATGGAAACGCCCATGGCCATCTTCAACGTGCGCGAGATCGCCTCGGTGCACCAGGTGGCCAGGCTGTCCTGCCTCGTGCTGGGCACCAATGATCTCCTCAAGGAATCGCGCGCGCTGGCCAGCGGCGGGCGCTTCGCCATTCTGCCATGGCTGTCGATGACGCTGCTGGCGGCGCGCGCCTATGGCCTCGACGTGATCGACGGCGTCTACAATGACTTCCGCGACGAGCAGGGCTTCCGGGCCGAATGCGAACAGGGCCGCACTTTGGGCATGGACGGCAAGACGCTGATCCACCCCGGCCAGATCGCCGCCTGCAACGAAATGTTCTCGCCGGCGCCCGAGGAAGTGGCCTGGGCGCGCAAGATCATCGCGGCGTTTGAGCTGCCGGAAAATGCAGCGAAGGGCGTCATCACGGTGGACGGCAAGATGGTGGAACGCCTGCACCTTGCCATGGCGGAACGCGTGGCGGCCATTGCGGAGGCAATTTCGTGACAGGGACTGCTGACCTCGATCCCCTGGCGGAGGCACAGCGTCTCCTGGACCACATCTCCGGCAAGGATGACACGACACCGACGATGCGCTCACTCGCAGAACGGCTCGACGCCTTCATGTATGCGCTTCGATTTGTGCTGCGCGATTCCGTCGCCTGTGTTCCGGAATTCGAAACAGACCGCCCTACAGACTACCTTGAGGACTATAAGTCCTGGCGGAACATCATAGGCCCGCGATTTCCGGATCTGGGATTTTACTGGTGTGCCTTGTCGTCATGCATCACGAATGAAATGCCAGAAGTCGGAACGGGCGACGCAATCGACGACTTGGCAGACATTGCACAAGAGCTGGCTGTCGTCGAGTCTCACCTGAATGCCTACGGCCGCAAGGATGCATTGTCGGCACTCCGCATGGCCTACGAAATACACTTACATATGCATGTCATACCCCTCAGGGCCCATCTTGAGGAACTGATCTTTGAATAGCGAGCAGCAGATGCGAAAGACTAATCCGGGAAACTTCTTCGAGGACTTCCGTCTCGGCCAGACCATCCGCCACGCCACGCCGCGCACGGTGACGGTGGGCGACGTGGCACTCTACACAGCGCTTTATGGTTCGCGCTTTGCCGTGCAGTCATCCGATGCCTTCGCGAAGGCCGTGGGCTACCCGCAGGCGCCGATTGATGACCTGCTCACCTTCCATGTCGTCTTCGGCAAGACCGTGCCGGATGTTTCACTCAATGCGGTGGCCAATCTTGGCTATGCCGATTGCCGTTTCCTCAAGGCGGTCTATCCCGGTGACACGCTCGCGACCATGTCCGAGGTGATCGGCCTCAAGGAGAACTCCAACGGCAAGACCGGCACCGTCTATGTACGCTCGGTGGGCACCAACCAGCGCGGTGAGGAGGTCTTGTCCTATGTGCGCTGGGTGATGGTGAGGAAGCGCGACGAGGAGGCCCCTGCGCCTGAAGCCGTTGTGCCGCAACTGCCGAAGCGCGTGGAACTTGTCGCACTGGGAAGCGCCTGCCCGGCAATCGACCGTGCCACGTGGGATGACGGCCTCGCTGGTTCACCGCACCGCTTCGCCGACTATGCGGCAGGCGAGAAGATCGACCACGTCGATGGCATGACGGTGGAGGAGGCCGAGCACCAGCTCGCCACGCGCCTCTTCCAGAACACCGCCAAGGTGCATTTCAACCAGCATTCGGAAGCACAGGGCCGCTTCGGCCGCAGGCTGATCTATGGCGGCCACGTCATCTCGCTGGCGCGCGCATTGAGCTTCAACGGATTGGCCAATGCCTTCCACATCGCCGCCATCAACGGCGGCCGTCACGTGGCACCGCTGTTTGCGGGCGGCACGGTGTTCGCATGGTCGGAGATCATCGAGACGGCGGAGCTTCCGGACCGCAGCGATGTCGGCGCGCTGCGCATCGTGACGCGGGCGACGCGTGATGTTCCATGTGCAGAATTCCCGGTGGAGGACGGCGCGCCGGACAAGCCGGGGGTGATCCTGGAGCTGGATTACTGGGCGCTGATGGTGAGGTAGAACGAGCGTGTCTTCTCCCGCTTCTTCAGCGGGAGAAGAAGGGACCCGTTGCGCAGCAACGGGGAGATGAGGGAAGGCCAATTACATCAGTTCGGCGACCGCGGCCCCTCACCTTCCCCAACTTCGTTGGGGCCCCCTCCTCTCCCGCACGCGGGAGAGGACGTGCCCTACGCCACCGGCGTCCACAGCACCTGGTCAATCCGCGTAGCACCGGACGCCAGCATCACCAGCCGGTCCAGTCCCAGCGCCACACCCGAAGCAGGCGGCATCATTGCCAGCGCTGCCAGCAGCTCCTCGTCGATCGGGTAGCGCTCGCCATAGACCTGTTCCTTCACGTCCATCTCGGCCACGAAGCGGCGGCGCTGCTCCTCCGGGTCGGTCAGCTCGCCGAAGCCGTTGGCGAGTTCCACCCCGCAGGCATAGAGCTCGAAGCGCTCGGCGACGCGCCTGTCATGCGCCGTGGTGCGGGCGAGTGCCGCCTCGACGGAAGGATATTCATAGAGCACCGTGATGCGGCCATTGCCCAGCTGCGGCTCCACCTTCTCCGACAGGATGCGGCTGAAGACATCCGACCAGCTCTCGTCCCTGCCGAAGGCCACGGGCGAGACGGCGGCCAGTGAATCGCGGTCGGCCGTGCCATCAGCCCGCAGCGTCGCCAGCAGGTCCACCCCGGCGTGCGCCTTGAAGGCATCGTTGACGGTCAGCCACTCCGCCGTGGCGAAGGGATCGGCCTCCCGCCCCCGCCAGCGAAACTCCCGCGTTCCGGCAACGTGCGCGGCCAGCTGCACGAGCGCCAGCGTATCGGCGATGATGGTCTGGTAATCCTCCCGTACCCGGTACCACTCGAGCATGGTGAACTCCGGGGAATGGGTCAGCGTCCGCTCGCGGTTCCGCCACACGTGGCCCAGGTTGAAGATGCGCTGCTCGCCTGCCGCCAGCAGCTTCTTGGCGGCGAATTCAGGGGACGTGTGCAGGTAGCGCCGTTCGGTTGAGCCGTCAGGCAGGATCAGATCGGTCGAAAAGGCATGGAGATGGGCCTCGTTACCGGGCGAAATGGCCAGTGCGGCGCAGTCCACCTCGATGAAATCACGCTCGGCGAACCACTGGCGGATCCCCGCCACGATGCGGTTGCGGGCCAGCAGGAAGGGGCGGCGGTCGGCGTGGCGGGCCGGGTCGAACCACGGTGAGTCCTGGGCAGCCAAGGGCTGATTCTCCTGGGGGGTTGGCTTCCGGGATGGCCGCTGCTAATACCCCGCGCAACCAAATCCGGCAATTCTTCAGAAATCGAGAGACGAAATTGGTCAAGGTAATCGCAAGTGGTGTCCGCAAGGGCAATGTCATCGAGCATGAGGACGGCAAGCTCTATGTCGTGCTGAAGGCCGAATCCATGCACCCCGGCAAGGGCACGCCCACCACCACGATCGACATGCGCCGCATCTCGGACGGCGTGAAGACGGTGGTGCGCTACAAGACGACGGACCCCCTCGAGCGCGCCTTCGTCGAGACCATCACCCACTCCTACCTCTACAAGGATGACGACAACTACGTCTTCATGAACCCCGAGAACTATGAGCAGATCCAGGTTCCGGCCGACATGCTGGGCGACAGCGCCCCCTTCCTGCAGGAAGGCATGGAATGCCAGATCGCCCTGTTCAACGGCGTGCCCATCTCCATCGAACTGCCGCAGCGCGTGACGCTCGAAATCGTCGAGACCGAGCCCGCCATCAAGAACCAGACGGCGTCCTCCTCGTTCAAGCCGGCACTCCTCTCCAACGGCGTGCGCACCATGGTGCCGCCGCACATCGCATCCGGCACCCGCATCGTGGTGCAGACGGAAGATGCGTCCTACGTGGAGCGCGCGAAGGACTGATTTCCTCGCTCACGACCGTCATCATCATGGCCGGGCTCGTCCCGGCTATTTTTTGTCTTCTCCCGCTCCTTCAGCGGGAGAAGACGGGACCCGTTGCGGAACGCAACGGGGAGATGAGGGGAAATGCACGAGGCATGTGTGCCAGACGTCCCCTCACCTACCCCAACTGCGTTGGGGCCCCCTCCTCTCCCGCCTTGCGGGAGAGGACGAAGACTACCCGAACGCCTTGCGCATCACATCCGCCAGCCGCTTCGCGAAATTCGCCGGGTCCGGCACCTGCTCACCCTCGATGATGAAGGCCTGGTCGAGCAGCAGCTGGGCCGCATCTTCAACGGACGCCGCACCCTTGGCCTTGACCAGCGCAGCCAGCGCCTTGATGAGCGGGTGGCCGGGGTTCACCTCGAGAATGGGTGCGGACACCGAGATGCCGGAATCCTTCTGGCGCGACAGCAGCTTTTCGAGCGTCCGGTCCATCATGCTGTCGTTGACGATGCAGACCGCACTTTCCGTGAGGCGCTTGGAGGAGCGGACGTCCTTCACCCGCTCGCCCAGTGCCTGTTTCAGCGCGGCATTGAGCACCGCCGTTGCGGCATCTTCCGCCGCATCAGGCTTGGCGTCATCCTTGGCCGCGATCAGGTCGAGATCGGCGGAGCCTTGCGTCACCGACTTGAAGGGCTTGCCGTCAAACCCGAGCGCCGTGCGCACCCAGAACGAGTCGACGGGATCGGTAAGCAGCAGCACCTCGACGTCCCTCGCCTTGTAGCCTTCGAGCTGCGGCGAGGCCTTGGCCTTGGCGGCATCCTCGGCGGTGAGATAGTAGATCGCCGTCTGGTTCTCCTTCAGGCCGGCGATATAGTCCTTGAGGCTCACCCAATCGCCCTTGGTGGATTTGAAGCGCACCAGCTCATAAAGCTGGTCGCGGCGCTCCATGTCTTCGTAGAGGCCTTCCTTCAGCACCGGTCCATAGATGTCCCAGAGTTTGCGATAGGCGGCATCATCCGTGTCGGCGAGCTTCTTCAGCTCGGCGAGCACCTTGTTGGTAACAGCCTTGCGGATGGCAGCGACCTGCGGATTGTTCTGCAGCATCTCGCGCGAGATGTTGAGCGGCATGTCCTCGGAATCGATGACACCGCGCACGAAGCGCAGGTAGGCCGGAAGGATTTCCACGTCGTCGGCGATATAGACGCGTTTCACATAAAGCTTCTGGCGGCCGCGGCGCTCCGGGTCGTAGACGTCGAAGGGGCGCTCGCCCGGCACATAGAGCAGCACGGTATATTCATTGCGGCCCTCGGCGCGGTAATGCAGCGTCAGTGCAGGATCGGAATAGCTCCCCGAGATGTGGCCGAAGAATTCCTTGTGCTGTTCGGCTGTGATGTCGGACTTCGCGCGCGTCCAGATGGCATTGGCGGAATTGATCTGCTTCGCCGTCTCGTCGCCCACCGCCAGCATGATCGGGTGCGCGATGTGATCCGAATAGGTTCGCACCACGCTCTCGATCTTCCAGTCCTCGAGGAACTCCAGCGCGTCGTCCTTCAGGTGCAGGACGATGGAGGTGCCGCGCGGCGCGTTCTCGACTGGCGTCACGGTGAAGCTGCCCGAGCCATCGGACGACCACATGTAAGCCTTGTCCGATCCCGCACGGCGCGAGATCACGTCCACCTTGGAGGCGACGATGAAGCCCGAATAAAAGCCGATGCCGAACTGGCCGATGAGATGAACGTCGCCTTGGCTTCCCTTCACCTGCTCCACGAAAGCCTGGGTGCCGGACTTGGCGATGGTGCCAAGATTGTCGACCAGCTCCTGCTCGGTCATGCCGATGCCGGTGTCGGTGATGGTGAGCGTCTTCTTCTCCTTGTCCGGTGTGATGGTGATGGTGAGGTCCGGCTGGCCCTCGAGCAGCGCCGGGTTTGCGATCGCCTCATAGCGCAGCTTGTCCAGCGCGTCGGCGGCATTCGAGATCAGCTCGCGCAGGAACACGTCGCGGTCGGAATAGACCGAGTGCACCATGAGGTGGAGGAGCTTTGCCACCTCCGCCTGGAATTGGTGGGAGGTTGCAGTCGTGGTGGCGTCTTTGGTCGCCGTTGTGTCAGTGGCCATGTCACCCTCTTCACAAGCATGTGATGTGATTGATGGGAGGGATATCGGGTGCCGTTGCCCAATGGTCAAGAGGCGGAAACAAAAGAGAAAAGGCCGAAGCATCGTCTGCTCCGGCCTTCGAAACTCTCTGAGAATACGCCTCAACACACTGAAACTTGGGGTGGCCCGGCTGGCTTAGAGAGATCCGGGGGGCTGGGGGGGCTGAGTTCCGAAGCTCAACACCAGCCGGGCCGCTAGAGGCAACGATGTTTTTATGGCCTCGGACATGGGCAGCAGCTTGATCGCAATGCGGCCAAAAAGTGATTTCTGGCTGCTGCTTGCCAAGGCTGCCGAACGGGTTCATCCTCGCATTCGTCATCAGCCTGTCACGAGCTTGCGGGGTCACGCAGTTGGACAAGACGGACGGTATAATTCCACTCCGGCCCTGGGAGGCGAATGCCCCGGCCGGACAGAATAATTCAAGCCATTCGCACCCGCAGAAACCACAAGAGCGCGTTGCCTTCGACCGCAAGGAACTGCAAACCATCCTGGGCTTCTATGGCATAAAGGTCGCCGAGGGCGAATGGCGTGATTACGCCATGGACTTCGGGCGCGAGAAGGCGGTGTTCTCGGTGTTCCGCCGTGCCTCCGAAGTGCCGCTCTACCGGATCGTCAAGGATCCCTCGCTGGCGAGGAAGCAGGGCATGTATTCCGTCGTCGCGCAGACCGGCCTGATCCTCAAGCGCGGGCATGACCTTTCAACCGTTCTGCGCGTGCTGGTGAAGGCGCCGAAGCTCTCCTCCATCTGACCTATACCCCAAAATGCAAAATGCCCGGCACAAGGCCGGGCATTTCTCTGTCTTGCAGGACGACTAGTTGCGGTTGCCGAACAGCCGCAGCATCATCAGGAAGAGGTTGATGAAGTCGAGGTAGAGGTTCAGCGCACCCATGATGGCCTTGCGGCCGCTCACCGTGCCGTCATCCGACTCGAGATACATGTTCTTGATCTTCTGGGTGTCATAGGCGGTGAGACCGGTGAAGATCAGCACGCCAGCCACCGAGATCACCCAGGCGAGAGCGGAACTCGCCAGGAAGATGTTGACCAGCGAGGCGACGATGAGGCCGATCAGGCCCATGAACAGGAACGAGCCAATCGAGGTCAGGTCGCGCTTCGTGGTGTAGCCATAGAGGCTCATGGCGCCGAAGGTGATGGCGGTGGTCAGGAACACCCGGGCGATGCTGTCATGGGTATAGACGAGGCCCAGGGACGCGAAGCTCACGCCCATCAGCGCGGCATAGATCCAGAACGTCAGCTGCGCGGCGGACACGCTCATGCTGTTGATCCGGAAGGACAGGAACATCACCATGGCAAACGGCGCCAGCACCAGCACCCACATCAGCGGGCCGGTGAAGATTGCTTGCCCGAAGGGGGTGAGCTGCATGGTTGCGCCCGAACCGTCGACAGCGGCCATGAAGGTCAGGACGGCGGCCACGGCCGTGATCCCGAGGCCAGCAGCCATGTAGTTGTAAACCTTGACCATATAGGAGCGGAGCCCCTGGTCGATCTCAGCCCGGGACTGATTCCTGACCTGGGTTTGAAAGCGAGTGTCGGCCATAGTGTTCGTTCCTCCAGAAAACCTTGTTCGAATATGGGTTCGTACCACTTCTGCGGCAAGTTACAGGAAATTTAGAAAAGCGCCAAGGCGATCACGAATTCGCGAGCGCTTCCATCTTCTGGGCCAGCGCCACGTCCTTTTCGGTGACGCCGCCCGCC
>Ga0194051_1000046_pt1 | contig 59726 bp, 49 predicted proteins | sample SepL2320m_MetaG_FD_161275 | JGI IMG/M metagenome (GOLD analysis project Ga0194051, IMG submission 161275) | Anoxic zone freshwater microbial communities from boreal shield lake in IISD Experimental Lakes Area, Ontario, Canada - Sep2016-L239-20m | ecosystem: Environmental > Aquatic > Freshwater >... | reverse complement strand
GGCGACGAGATCGAGGTGGGTGTCGATGATGTCGAAGTTGTCGATCCGCCGCTGGACATCGACATGACTCCTACCACCAAGGCAACGACCACCACCACCACGATGGTCAGCACGGCGATCCGCCTGCGCCGATGTAGCGCCCGCAACTCTCGATGTGCTTTTCGGTCCACAGTTCTCCTTAGCCTTCGGACAGAAATAATAGAACGGGTGCACAGGCCGATAGGTGCACCCGTTTTGAAATCTCCCAGAGGGAGCGGAGTGCCACCGACTCCTGGTCCGCTGGAGTAGCCACCGCAGCAGGGTGCACCCGGCCCCCGGAAGGCCTGAGGTGGCCCTCCTGTGTGTGCTGCGACTCAGTCCTTGCGAACACGCTCACGTCAGGCACGGTATCTGCCCGGCCATGATCCCCGATCGGCCGTGATCGGGGCTGATCATCCCCACAGCGGCAACGAAGGCCGCAACACGTCAAATCCTTGTATGCGGTGACTCCACTGCCTAGATTGATCCGCAGTCCACTCCTCGTTCGAGGTGCGGAGCAACGGAAGCCGGTTGGAGCGCATGGCCATGGTTGATCATCGGGGATGGCCAGGGGCACGGTCCAGCGCCATTTGCCCATGGTGACACTGCCGGCTCACGCCGAAAAGACCGCTCAGGAGCACGACACCGCGGTGGCCACCTCGCCATCTGCTGGCATCGAAGCTGTCGAAGCCGTCGAAGCCGTCGTTGCCGACGAGCATCCAGCCGTCGCCGACGATTACCGTCTCGAGCTCTTAATTGCGGGATGTCCAGACGCCTACCTCGAGGTCGACCGGACGGGGGTCATCGTCGAGTGGAACGACGGAGCCGAAGAGCGCTTCGGTTGGCGCCGCGGTGATGTGCTCGGCAAGTTCATGTGCGACACCGCCCTGACCGGCCCGTTCGCTCGATCACCGTTTGGCCTGCTGATGTCTGACTCCTCCGGTACGGCAATCGGCCCGGTGGCCGGATCCGTCAATGGAGGCACGCTCGACCTGGTGCTAGAGCTGCGGCACCAGGCTGGGCACCGGGTGAGGTCAGAGGCCCGCCTGGTCATCATCGGGGATGGCCGGAGCCGGTCGGTGGCAGGGTTCTTGCGGTTGCCCGCCCCAGCACTTCCCATGGAGCCGCCATCGAAGGCCTTGGCCCCCGCCGATCCGCCGGTCGAACTCGACCCATTGACCGGACTGGCCAGCCGGTCTGCGTACTTGACGCGCTTGGCCGCCACCGCGGCCGATCACACCGGCATGCCGGGCAGCGTGGCCGTGATCCTCTTGGATCTGGATCGGTTCAAGGCCATCAACAACTCGATGGGCCTTGTCCTGGGGGACTGGGTGCTGGCTGCCGTAGCTCGCAGGCTCGAGGAGGTAGCTGCCGGCGTGGATCTGCTGGCGCGCTTCGGTGGCGACGAGTTCCTCGGACTCGTGGTCGATCAGGACGGTGCTCAAGTGAAGGCCGCGGCATTCATCGAGCGGGTCAAGCTCGCCTTTTCGGCGCCGTTCCCGGTGGAGGGGGCAGAGGTCTTTCTCGATGCCTCAGTAGGGGTGGCGCTCAATACGTTCGGCACCGACGACCCTGACGAACTGTTGGCCCACGCCGAGGCGGCCATGTATCAGGCCAAGCGCCGGGGCGGCTTCGGAGTCGAGACGTTCGGGGAAGCATTGCGGATCGAAGCGCTCGACCGACCGGCCACCGAGCACGCACTGCGCCGGGCCGTTGAGCGCAGCGAGCTACTGCTGCACTATCAGCCGGTAGTCGAGGTCCAAGGAGCCACCACGGTCGGTGTCGAGGCACTCATCCGGTGGCAGCACCCTGACCAAGGACTGGTGCCCCCCGGTCGGTTCATCTCGGTGGCCGAAGAGAGTGGGCTCATCATCCCGATCGGGGCATGGGTCCTCGACCAGGCATGTCACCAGTTGCGCGACTGGCACCAGCGGGGCCCCGTCGGGCCTCGTGGCTCGGTCGAGGTCAACCTTTCCGCCCGCCAGATCGATGATCCGGGCATCGTGAGCACGGTGGAGGAAGTGCTCGCTCGCACCGGGCTTGCACCTGAGCACCTCACGCTGGAGATCACCGAGAGCGCGCTGATGAAGGATGCGGCATCGGCGCTGGTGGTACTGCGAGCCCTCAAGGAGATCGGCGTGCTGCTGGCCATCGACGACTTTGGAACCGGATACTCGTCGCTGAGCTACCTCCAGCGTTTCCCGCTCGACATCTTGAAGGTGGACCGGATGTTCGTGGCCGAACTCGATCAAGGTGCCGGTGGCAATGAGATCGTCTCTGCGGTCATCAAACTGGCCCATGCCCTCGGACTGCTGGTAGTGGCCGAGGGGGTCGAGACCGAGCAGCAGTTCGAGATCTTGCGGACCCTCGAGTGTGACTTCGCCCAGGGGTACTTGTTTTCGCGTCCGGTACCGGCCCACGAACTGCGCGGGCTGTTCGGCGAGGACCTGAGCGTGTGAACCCCAGGTAGAGCGACGGGTGGGGGAGTGAGCACCCGAGTCCGGGATCCGGGATCCAGCGTGCGCAACTCCCCACCTAGCGGGAAGGTCACCTTCTTCGTGGACGGTACATCGATCGGCAAAACTGTCGTGATGTCGGACGGAGTAGCGACGCTGTCCCACTCGTTGAAGCAGGGCGGGACCTACGCGGTCACCGCCGTGCTGGCCAAGATGAACTCGACGTCTGCGGTCACATCGGATCCGGTATCGGTCAGCGTCAACCGATAGTTGGCCCACCCGTAGCGGCGCCAGATTTCGACGTCGCTACGGGCGTCCCATTGGTCGGGACGACAGGATTTGAACCTGCGACCCCCTGCTCCCAAAGCAGGTGCGCTACCAAGCTGCGCTACGTCCCGTATTCCTTCGTCCCCGAAGGGCACTTCCTCAGCGTAGGGCATCTTGGACCTGTTCCCGACTACCCCCGCTACGGGATAGCGTCTCGGCGATGCCCACCGTCCGAGTAGCCGTCTTCGACCTGGGCAGCAACTCGTTCCATCTGATGGTGGTCGATGCCTTCCGCGACGGACGAATGGAGCCGGTGCTGCGCCGCCGTTCCTTCCTGCACCTCGGCACCGAGGTGGCCCGCACCGGCGGCGTGCCCGGGGACCGGTCGGCACTCGCCGTCCGCACCGTCAAGCGTCTGCACGCCTATGCCGAGGAAGCCGGAGCCGACGTGGTGGTGGCCATGGCTACCGCTGCACTGCGGGACGCCGACAATGGCACAGATCTCATCGCTCGCATGGAGCGGATACTCGGATGCCCCATCAACCTGCTCTCGGGGGAAGAAGAGGCTCGCCTGTGCTTCCTGGGTCAACGGGCAGGCGTGTGGGTGGGGGAGGATCCGGTGCTCGGTCTGGACCTCGGCGGCGGAAGCCTCGAAGGCGGAATCGGAACCATCGACTCGGTTTCGGCAGTGGCGAGCGTTGCGTTGGGTACGGCCCGCATCCGGGGCGAACTGAACACCGGAGATCAGCTGTCGGAGGCGCAGTGCAAGGCCGTCCGTGAGCTGACGCTGCAGCGATCGGAGCCGATTGCCGACATGTTGGCAGGATGCCCCAAAGCTTCCGAACGAGTCATCGCCAGCGGAGGTACGGTCCGGGCTCTGGCCCGCCTGGCCCTGGGGCTCCATCGCCCGGCCTCGAAGTCGGGATCGTCAGGTGCTGCCTCGGTCAACCAGGTCGAAGTCCCGGCTGGGCAGCTCCACGACCTCGCCGACCGACTGGCCACGATGGACCTCGATGCGCGTATGGCGCTACCGGGGATACAAGCCCGTCGGGCCCCGCTGCTGCCTATCGGCGCGGTCGTCTTGTCGACACTCGTCGACCACCTCGGACTGCCTGGTCTGGTGGTGAGCGAGTGGGGTCTGCGCGAAGGTGCCGTGCTCGACGGGCTTTCGCTCCCCGCCTCCCAGACCTGAACGAGCCGCCCGTATTGAGGCGAGCGCTCCCGTCGACCATGTCACGGAGTGATGCTCGAGGAGAGGCGGCGGAACCGATTCCGCCGCCTCTCCTCGTATCAGGCGTCCTTGCCCAGGATCCTGTTCATACCGGTGCCGCAGACCGGGCACTTTCCCTTGGCTGAGCGACGGCCGTTGGCCATCTCGGCCACCTCGCCGTCGAACTCACGCTTCTCCCGGCACTTGACGCAGTAGCCCTCGTATGTAGCCATGGTTACTCCTCCTGCTCCGAGCGGCGCCTATCTGAACGCCTGATGGATTCGACGGTACCGGGCCATCTCGTGGGAACGGGGGATGGGAGCCCCCAGTGCTAACTGTAGTTAGCAGATGCTCGCGGACCTACCGAGCAACTCTCGGGACCGCCAGGCCACCCGGTAGTCCGCTGGCTGACCCCGATCAGCATTCAGCCGGAGGGCTCGCCGGACGTCGGGTCGCCGAACGAGTCGGGGACTTCGGCCGGGCTGATGGACGTGAGCATCTCTTCGATGGCGTCGGCTGGCAGGGGAGGGCTGAAGTAGTAGCCCTGGGCGGTCGTGCAGCCCCGCTGCAGCAGTACCCGGCTCTGGGTGAGGGTCTCTACGCCTTCGGCCACGCACGAGAGCCCCAGCCTTCCGGCCATGGCGATGATGGCCGAGACCAGACTGTTCTCCTCGTCCTCGGGGCCGAGCACCTGCACGAATGACTGGTCGATCTTGAGGGTGCTGACCGGAAACGTGCCGATCCGATCCAGCGAGGAGTTCCCCATACCGAAGTTGTCGATGGTGAACTTCACCCCGAGCTTGCGGAGCTTTTCGATCGTGCCCATGGCGGGACCGGTCTTGTCCAGCACCACCCGTTCGGTGATCTCGAGTTCCAGCAGGGCCGGATCGATTCCAGTGTCGTTGAGTGTGCGTTTCACGCTGTCGAAGAAGTCGGGGCTGGCGAGGTCACGTGAGGCCAGGTTGACCGAGAGGCGGAGCGGGTCGATCCCGTGGTCTTGCCAGGACCGGAGCTGGCGGCACGCCTGCCACAGCACCCAGTTGTCGAGGGAGACGATCAGGTCACTTTTTTCGGCCATGGGGATGAACCGGGGTGGATCGAGGATTCCCAAGGTCGGATGATCCCAGCGCACCAATGCCTCTACGCCCACGACCTGGGCCGTGCGCAGATCGACGTAGGGCTGGTAGACGAGGAAGAACTCATCGGCGTCGAGGGCGCTGACCATGTCGGTGTACAGCTCCCGGTCATCGATGGCCCGGCGGCCGACATTGGATGGATCTGGGGAGTAGCGGAACATCTCGAAGGCATCGCGGCCGAGATCCTTGGCGCGGTACATGGCCTCGTCCGCCCGGTTCAGCAGGTCGTCGTAGCTGTCACCGTGCTCGGGGGCGATGGCGATCCCGATCGAAGCCGACGTGCTCACCTCCTCTCCGAAGATGGAGAAGGGCGTATGCATGGCTTCCAGGGTGCGTTCGGCCAACTGGTTGATCGAGAGCTGATCGACCAGTCCAGGGAGGAGGATGGCGAACTCGTCACCACCCACTCTGGCCACAGTGTCCTGGCTCCGGACGGTATCGAGCAGCCGCTGGCTCACCTGTTTGATCAAGATGTCGCCGGTGGCATGTCCGTGGGTGTCGTTGACCGTCTTGAAGTTGTCGAGGTCGACGAAGAACATGCACACGGGCTCGCCGACGCGGCGGGAGCGCACCAGTTCTTGTTCGACGCGGTCCTCAAATAGGCGTCGGTTCGGAAGCCCGGTGAGGGCATCGTGCCACGCCATGTGGGACACCTTCTCCAGGAGCTCAATGTTCTGGATGGCGGCCGCCGCCTGATCGGCTAATCCACAAAGCCGCTCATGGAGGTCGGTGTCATGGATGACGCCAGGGCCGCTCTCCTGCGAGAAGTTTGCGGCGATGACGCCGATGAACGCGCCGGCCGCGATCATGGGGGCGATCACAGAAGCAGGCATGCCTGATCGGTCCATCAGGTCCTGGAGCTCTGGATCTTCGATGTTCGAGCGGTCGAGCACCATGATCTGGTGGCCACTAGCCATACGGCGCGTGTGTGGGTGATTGACTCCTGATGGTGAAGGTGCGATGGCGCCGACGGTCACTCCGTCCTCGGATGTGCCAGTGCCCCCGGGGACAATGAGGTCGACCGACAGTGAACGGGCAGCAAACCATTCGGGAGCGATGGGTCCGAGATCGGCGTCCGGGGCGGCCATGCCGGTGGTCGATGCGCTGAAGGCTAGGCGAGACGTCACCTCGTCCCACCGGTACACGGTGGCCTGAACGCACCCGGTGATGCCGGGTACGGCATCGGCCACGATCCGCAGGGCCTGGGTCAGATCGGTAAGTCCGGACAGCTGCTCCAAAAACGAGAGGATCGTCCGAGCCGTCGTGTCGCTGCGTCGGGCATCGGAAACGACGGTGTAGACGTCGAGGACGTTGGCCGCGTAGAGGGCGAAGTGCCGCAGGATCCGCTCGTCCCCCGCGGACCGCCGGGACCCGGGGGTATCGAACACGGCTAGGCGGCCGTAGCGGCGCCGAGGGGAGGCGATGTCCACCACGGTGCGGGCGCTGACCTGATCGACGTCGCCATTCCACAGTTCCGCCGCCAAGGCGCCGGCCGCATCTTCGCCGAGCCCTCGATGGTGGAGTTCGATCGGCATGCCGGGGGCGGGCCGGACCATGAGGAGGAAGCGCTCGGCACCCACTACCTGGTCAGCCCGGCTAGCGAGATCACTGAGCAACGCCGTTAGGTCCTGCTCGACGAGGCCGAGCGTGGCCACCGACGTCCCCTCTATCAGAAGTTCGAGCCGTTGGACCTCCTGATGGGCCCGGGTGGCTGTGGCCTCGGCCTCTGCTTGCTGGCGCGTGCTGGCGTGCTCTTCGTCGGCCCGCAGGCGCGCAGCTTCAGCTTCTCGTTGCACCGACGTGGCCACGGCCTCGATCAGTGCAGCACGTGCTGCAGCAAGTTGCTCAGCCAGGATCTCGGCCTCGGTCGGGCCGCTGCTCACCAGCCCGCTGGACTCGGGTCCTTGCCCGCTCGCCCCCTTGGCGCTCCGGTAGCCGCTGTTGCCGTGTCGGGCACTTCCGTGTCTGCGGTTCAGCTGCCTTCCCTGGGCCTGCTTGTCAGACTCCTGCTTGACAGACTCCTGCTTGCCGGAGCCCTGTTTTCCAGAGCTTTGCTTGCCAGAGAGTTGTTTGCCCGAACTCTGCTGGCTGGTCGGTGGCTGTGGGCCGTTCCACTCATCGTCGAAGGCTCCGTGCCCCGGTGGCACTCGAGGAGCCGGCGACTCGACGGTGTAGTCGAGCCACTGGCCGTCACTGCGTCCGAGATCAGAATCGGTCGAACCGCCATCCCCATCTCGCAGTGAGATGCCGACACCAGGCTCCCAATGCAGTGCGTAGCGACACGCCCGGCCCCCTCTGGCTCCACACTCGTGCTCAGACACCACGGCCGGCTCGAAGTCGAAAAGGGCGGGCAACTCGGACAGGAATCCCCGTGTCAACTCGCACAGGTGGGCATGGCGTATCCCGCCATCTACCGACGAGACTTCGATGAGCGCCCATCCCGGGGCAACCTCGAGCGCCACCGCATCAGTCGCTCCCTCGAACTGCTCTACCAGGGCCCCGACGTGGCGGAAGGCGACTTCGGGGGAGTCGAGGGACTGGATCCGGGTGGCTAGGTCAGCGCCGACCCCTCCCCACAGCAGTTCCTCGCCGACGTGCAGCGCGATGGCATCGTCCCCAGTGACCAGTGCTCCGGCGGCGAACAGCGCAGCGGCCTCATCCACCGGCGTCCATGTGCTGTCATCACCGAGCGACAGGAATGAGCGGTTCTCCGAGGCGAGAGCCAGCGCTTGCGCCAGGCCGGAATCTCCCGATGCGCCCCGGATGTATGCCACCAGCGCCTGGATGACAGCACCTGATACCCCCTGCTGGGGCATGTCGGCTTGCTCCACGTCGTCGACCTCGAACGCCATGTGTGCAGTCCGGCCTTTCTTCATCAGGGATCGCGTCACCGCTGTCCGTACCAAGTCTCATCGTCCGCTGGGCGCCTGTGCTTTAGCCCCATCGGAGCGACGGGCCCACGGGGCGTGCACCGCCCTACAATCGGCCCATGAGCATCTACGACCTTCCGATCCAGACCCTGCAGGGCGACCCCTCGTCGCTCGGTGATTACCGCGGCAAAACGCTCTTGCTCGTCAACGTGGCCTCCAAGTGCGCCCTGACCCCGCAGTACGAGGGTCTCGAGCGCCTGCAGCAGACCTACGGCGACAAGGGGTTCACCGTCCTCGGCTTCCCGTGCAATCAGTTCGGCGCCCAGGAGCCTGGCACCTCTGAAGAGATCGCCACGTTCTGCTCGGGTACCTACGGGGTCACCTTTCCCATGTTCGAGAAGGTCGACGTCAACGGCGACGGTCGTCATCCGATCTATGCCGAACTAGTTGCGACGAAGGATGCCGATGGTGAATCCGGCGACATCCAGTGGAACTTCGAGAAGTTCCTGGTCTCCTCAGACGGCACGACCATCACCCGGCTTCGCCCCATGGTGGATCCGCAGGCCCCCGAGCTGGTCGCCGCCATCGAGGCTGATCTACCCAGCTGATCTCGCCAGCTGATCGAGGTGAGTGGGGAGCGCCTGCCACGGAGCGCGGCAGGCGGTCCTCACCGCGATCTGGCCCATCGTCGATCGGCCAGCGGCGTGGCGCGGCCAGTGGTTCAGCGGTTCGGCACGGTCGGATGGGCATCCGGAAAGTTGGTGCCCTAGGTGCCGGTACACTCCTCTATTCGTATGCGAGCAACAGCAGCGCCCGAGGAGGGCAACAAGGTCCGTCTTACCGTCGAGATCGACGAAACCGAGATGAACGAAGCCCTCGACGACGTCATGCAACGTCTGTCGCGCGAAATCCGGGTACCCGGGTTCCGGCCGGGGAAGGTTCCCCGAAAGGTCCTGGAGACTCGGATGGGAGGAGCTGCCGTCTTGCGCGGCGAAGCCATCCGCGACGCCCTGCCGGAGTTCTACTCCCGGGCCGTGATGGAGACCGAGGTCGATCCCATCGACCAGCCCGACATCGACATCACCTCCGGTGAAGAGTCAGGGCCGCTGTCGTTCGAGGCCGTGGTCATGGTCCGGCCCGTAGTGGCCATCCCGGGATACGGCGGTTTGGTAGTGACCATGCCGAGCCTGGAGGTCCCCGCCGAAGAGATCACCGCCCAGATCGATCGGCTCCGGGCGACGTCGGGTGAACTCGTCGAAGTGGCTCGACCGATCCAGACCGGCGACCAGGTGACGATCGACATCCGGGGCACGCGACCCGATGCCGACGCCGATGGCGACGACAGCGATCTGACGGCCGACGACTTCCTCTACGAAGTGGGCACCGACGGTGTGGTTCCAGGCATGGACGATCAGCTGATGGGAGTCAAGGCGGGCGCCACGCTTACCTTCGACTCCGAGATCGAGGCGCTCGAGCAGACGGTGTCCTTCACCGTCACCGTCAAGGACGTCAAGGAACTCTCTCTTCCTGATGCCGATGACGCGTGGGCAGCCGAAGCATCCGAGTTCGACACCTTCGAAGCCCTGCAGGCCGACATCGCCGAGCGGCTGCGCCAGCGGCGCATCGTCGAAGCGCAGATGGCGCTCCAGCAGAAGACCGTCGAAGCCCTAGTGGAGCTGGTCACCGAGGAGATTCCCGAGCAGCTCGTGCTCGAAGAGCTCCGCGAGCGTATCCACGATCTCAACCACCGCCTCGAGGGCCAGGGGATGAGCCTCGGCCAGTTCCTCGGTGTCACCGGGCGCAGCGAAGAGGAATTCCTTGCCGAGCTCCGAGCGGGTGCGCTGCAGAGCGTCAAGGCCGACTTAGCCCTGCGCGCCCTGGTGGAGGCCGAGGCCATCGAGATCTCCGACGAGGAGCTCGACGAGGAGCTGACGGCCATGGGGAGTCGCCTCGATATGGACGCCGACCAGGTACGGAGCCAACTGGAACTGGCCGGGCGCCTCGCGGCGGTACGCTCGGACCGACGCAAGGCCAAGGCCATGCGGTGGTTGATGGATTCAGTCGAATTGGTCGACGAACATGGGAAGCCCGTATCGCGGGCTGACCTGAAGGTGAACCAGGGCGAGGAGGACTCGGAGTGAGTTTCACAGAGGCAAGCAGGTCGATCGATGCGCAGGCGTACAGCGTGCCGTGGGTCGTTGAGTCCACCAGCCGGGGGGAGCGCAACTACGACCTGTTCTCTCGCCTCCTGCGTGAGCGGATCATCTTCTTGGGTACCCCCATCAACGACACGGTGGCCAATCTGGTCTGCGCCCAGTTGCTCTTCCTTGAGTCGGAAGAGTCGGACAAGGACATACACCTGTACATCAACTCACCAGGTGGGGACATCACGGCCCTCTTCGCCATCTACGACACGATGAAGTACGTCAAGCCGGACATGTCCACGTTCTGCTTCGGCCAGGCGGCGTCGGCTGCCGCCGTGCTCCTCGGTGCCGGCACCAAGGGAAAGCGCTTCGCCCTTCCCCACGCTCGGATCCTCCTCCATCAGCCCTTTGGAGGCGTCGAGGGCCAGGCCAGCGACATCGAGTTGCAGGCCAGAGAGATTCTGCGGATGCGAGACCTGCTCAACGGGATGCTGGCCGATGACACTGGCCAGACTGCCGAGCGGGTGTCGAAGGACACGGACCGGGACTTCATCATGACTTCGGCCGAGGCCGTCGAGTACGGACTCATCGACGAAGTCATCTCGAGCCGTGAGGTTCTGCCCATCGACGCTATCGGCGCGGCGTAGCGCCAGCGACGAGGTCCGGTTGGCGCCACCCCAGCCACTAGGGTTGGAGGTCCGGACAGGCCCGCAGCCGGCGCCGGTCATCGGAGCACGGCAAGGCGTGTTCCGGCGACTGGGACCCACCAGCACGGGGCGTCGACATCAACTTCACACAGGCACTGCTCACAAGGCGAGCCGCAAGGCCCGACGACAGAAGAACATGAGGAACCCACGTGGCGAAATTCGGAGACGGCGCCGATCTGGTCAAGTGCAGTTTCTGCGGCAAGTCGCAGAAGCAGGTCAAGAAGTTGATCGCCGGCCCGGGCGTCTACATCTGTGACGAGTGCATCGAGCTGTGCAACGACATCATCGCCGAGGAACTGGCCGATACTGCGGAGCTGAGCTTCGAGGAGCTGCCGAAGCCCAAGGAGATCTACGAGTTCCTGAACGATTATGTAATCGGGCAGGAGTACGCCAAGAAGATCCTGTCAGTCGCCGTCTACAACCACTACAAGCGTGTTCAGGCCGGCAGCAACGGGGCCCATGACAACGAAGTAGAGCTGGCCAAGTCGAACATCCTCCTGCTAGGGCCCACCGGCTGTGGCAAGACCCTGCTGGCTCAGACCCTGGCCCGGATGCTGAACGTCCCATTCGCCATTGCTGATGCCACCGCCCTCACCGAAGCGGGCTATGTGGGCGAGGACGTCGAGAACATCCTGCTGAAGCTCATCCAGGCCGCCGACTATGACGTCAAGCGGGCCGAGACCGGGATCATCTACATCGACGAGATCGACAAGATCGCCCGCAAGTCGGAAAACCCGTCGATCACACGCGATGTGTCGGGCGAGGGTGTCCAGCAGGCACTGCTCAAGATCCTCGAGGGGACCACGGCATCGGTGCCGCCCCAGGGTGGGCGCAAGCACCCGCACCAAGAGTTCATCCAGATCGATACCACCAACATCTTGTTCATCTGCGGCGGCGCATTCGCCGGCATCGACCAGATCGTCGAGAACCGGATCGGTCGCAAGGGGATGGGATTCCGCGCCGAGGTGAGCAAGGCCTCCGAGAGCGACGACTCCGAACTCCTCCGTCACGTGCTCCCCGAGGACCTGATGAAGTTCGGCCTGATCCCCGAGTTCATCGGTCGGCTCCCGGTAGTCAGCGCCGTATCCCACCTCTACAAGGAGGCGCTGATCCGCATCCTGGTGGAGCCGAAGAATGCGCTCAGCCGCCAGTACAAGCGCACCTTCGAGCTCGACAATGTAGAGCTTGAGTTCACCGACGATGCCCTCGAGGCCGTGGCCGAGCAGGCCCTGCTTCGCGGCACGGGTGCCCGTGGTTTGCGAGCCATCTTGGAAGAGGTCCTCTTGGAGGTTATGTACGACCTCCCCAGCCGTACGGATATCTCCAAGTGTGTGGTGGACCGAGCTGTCGTGCTCGACAAGGTCCATCCGACCCTCGTCCCTCTCGTGCCGGCCAAGGCGACTCGTACCCGCCGCGCTGCGTCGTAGCCACCGCTCCGACCTGCGTCTGTCGCTGCCGTAGTCATCAACCCCGTGCAGCCCGTGGCCCTGTGACCTTCGCCGATCTCCCCGAAGCCCTCGGGTGGCTAGATAGCCACGTCGACTTCGAATCGGCCATGCCGACCAAACGCACCCTGCCGTCGTTGGACCGGATGCGCGTTCTGGCCGGTCTGCTCGGGGATCCCCAGACCGCCTATCCGGTGATCCACATCACCGGGACCAACGGCAAGGGCTCGACGGCGGCCATGACCACATCCCTCCTGTCGGCCATGGGCCTGAGCGTGGGCACCTACACCAGCCCGAACCTGGCACGGGTGAACGAGCGGATCGCCCGAAACGGTGAGCCGATCGATGACGAGTCCTTCACCGAGGTGCTCGACGGGCTGGCCCGTATCGAACTCCTGATGGACGAACCGCCCACCCGGTTCGAACTGCTGACCGCCGCCGCCTTGGCCTGGTTTGCCGACGAGGCCGTCGATGTCGCCGTCGTCGAGGTCGGCCTTGGTGGGACGTGGGACTGCACGAACATCGTCGTGGGTGCCGTTTCGGTGATCACCAACATCAGCTACGACCACACCGAAGTACTGGGCCCGACCCTGGAGGACATCGCCCGAGACAAGTCCGGGATCATGGAGTCCGGAGGTCGCGTGGTGGTTGGGGAGGTAGACCCCACGTTGGTGTCGCTGTTCCGTGCTGCGGCAACAGAGGCAGGCTCCGAGGAGTTCTGGGTCCGTGGAAGTGACTTTGGCTGTACCTCCAACCGCCTGGCTGTGGGAGGCCGCCTGGTGGACCTACGGACACCCACGACTCGTTACGGCGAGATCCTGATTCCGCTACACGGGAGCCACCAAGGCGACAACGCCGCCTGCGCCTTGGCCGCCGCCGAGGCATTCTTCGGCGCCCCTCTGCCCGAGGACGTCGTAGAGGAGGGCCTGGGATCAGCCAAGATCCTGGGTCGCCTGGAGGTCATCGGACGCCACCCGCTCGTGCTGGTCGACGGAGCACACAACGCCGGCGGGATGGTCGCACTGGCCCGGTCGCTGGCCGAGGAGTTCACCAGCGAGGGGCGGACCATCGCCGTGGTCGGGATGCTGACCGGACGGGACCCGGGTGCCATGCTGGATGCACTGGTGTCAGCCGGCGTGCGGTCAGTGATCGTGTGCGCGCCCCGAGGCATGCGGGCCATGCCGGTCGAAGATGTGGCGGCGGCGGCAACATCGCTAGGGATGGAGGTCGACGTGGTCGCCAATCCGGTCGAAGCTGTCCGCCATGCGGTGGAGCAGTCCGGTCCGGACGATCAGGTCGTCGTCTGCGGATCGCTGTACGTGGTGGCCGATGCTCGGGCCGCCCTACTCGGCCAACCGGGCTGAGCCAACAGTTCACTTATCCATGGCGCCGGTCACCGAGAAGTCGGCTAGCCTGCCCCGTTTGTGGGACGAACTCTAGTCATAGCCAAGCCCGACGCCGTCGAACGCGGTCTGTCCGGTGAGATCATCAGCCGCCTCGAGCGCAAGGGCCTCCGCCTAGTCGCTGCCGAGTTGCGCATCTTGACGGCCGAAGTGGCCCAGGCGCACTACGCCGAGCACGACGGCAAGCCGTTCTTCGGCGAGCTGGTTACCTTCATCACCCGCTCGCCGGTGCTGATCATGGTGATCGAAGGACCGGACGATACCTACAAGGCGGTGCGCAACCTGATGGGTGCCACCAACCCGGTGGATGCCGCACCGGGAACCATCCGGGGCGACCTCGCCCTCGAGATGGGCGAGAACCTGGTGCATGGCTCGGACTCGAACGAGTCAGCCGCCCGCGAGATCGAGATCTTCTTTCCCGGCCTGTAGGCACCCCAATTGGGGGTGGAATCCAGATACTGGGTTCCACCCGCTTAAGTAGCCTCTGAACTGGGGTTACTGCGGTTCTTGCTCACTGGGGAAAGGGGTGCCCCTTGTGCCCACCTGCTGATTCCCGTATCCTTGGCGACACATGCCAGCTGCCCCGATGTATCAGCGCAGCGGAAGCCCGGACTGTTCACGCGCCGCTGCGCCCGCCAGACCGATGATCTACAGAGGAGTGCATCTCTGATGCGCGACAGCAGTTTCTCCCTATTAGGACGCGATATGGCCGTCGACCTCGGCACCGCCAACACCTTGGTGTACGTGCGTGGTCGCGGCATCGTGCTCAACGAGCCCTCCGTCGTGGCCGTCAACACCAAAGACGGACGGCCACTGGCTGTCGGTGCCGAGGCCAAGCGGATGATCGGGCGCACTCCGAGCCACATCCAAGCCATCCGTCCCCTCAAGGACGGCGTCATCGCCGACTTCGAGATCTGCGAAAAGATGCTTCGCTACTTCATCCATCGGGTGCATCAGCGGAGGTTTGCCAAGCCCCGCATGGTCATCTGCGTGCCTTCGGGTATCACCGGAGTCGAGCAGCGCGCCGTCATGGAGGCCGCCGAGTATGCCGGGGCCCGCAAGGCGTACATCATCGAGGAGCCCATGGCTGCAGCCATCGGTGCCGGACTCCCGGTGCACGAGCCCACCGGCAACATGGTTGTCGACATCGGTGGCGGCACCACCGAGGTGGCGGTCATCTCGCTGGGCGGCATCGTGACCAGCCAGTCCATCCGCATCGGCGGGGACGAACTCGATGAAGCCATCGTCGCCTTCGTGAAGAAGGAGTACAGCCTGGCCCTGGGCGAGCGCACGGCCGAAGAGATCAAGATCGCCCTCGGCTCGGCCTACGAACTCGAAGAGGAGCTCCATGCCGAGATCCGTGGCCGCGACCTGGTCACCGGACTGCCCAAGACCGTGGTCATCTCGACCCAAGAGATCCGACAGGCCATCGAGGAGCCGGTGTCGGCCATCGTGGACGCCGTCAAGGTGACCCTGGACCGGACCCCGCCAGAGCTGGCCGCCGACATCATGGAGCAGGGGATCGTACTGACCGGTGGCGGGGCCCTGCTGCACGGGCTCGAAAGCCGCCTCACCCATGAGACGGGCATGCCGATCGTGGTCGCCCGTGATCCGCTGAACTGCGTTGCCATCGGTAGCGGTCAGTGCCTCGAGGAGTTCGAGGCCCTCAAGCAGGTCCTCATCACCTCGTCGGGTCGCTGACCGCCGGGGCACCCGCACTCTCGTGGCAATGCCGCGGCGCTCACGCCGCCCTCGAACAACTCTCTTGCTGCTGGTCCTCGCCGCCGTAACCGTCATCACCTTGGATGCACGTGGTGGTCTCCACGTGGTGACCTCGGGGGCCCGATCGGTGGCGTCAGACGCGTTCACACCCATTCGGTCCGGAGTCAACGCAGTGGTCGAGCCGATCGGTAGCTTCCTGGCCGGGTCGGTCCACTACGGAGCGGTTCGCGAACAGAACCAGAAGCTCCAAGCCGAGATCGCCAAGCTGAAGATGGAGCAGGTCGGAGCGGCCAACCAGGCCCAGTCGCTCAAGGAGCTGTCGGCCCTGCTGCACCTGCCGTATCTCGCCAACTTGCAGACAGTGCCGGCCCAGGTCACCGACTTCGGCACCAGTGACTTCGCCGCCACCGTAGACATCAATGCAGGGCGCAGCGACGGCGTGCAACTCGGGATGCCCGTGGTGGGAGCGGGGGGCTTGGTCGGCCAAGTGGTCGCCGCCAGCCACCATACGGCCACCGTTCGCCTGATCACCGATGGGCAGTCAGCCGTCGGTGTCCGATACGGCGCAGGGTCGGAGGCACTGGCCGTGTTGAACGGCACGGGCTCGAGCAAGCCGCTGGCCGCCGATCTGGTGCCCTCCAACACGCCACTGGCCACCGGACAGGTGTTCAGCACCAGCGGGCTCCAAGGCGCGCTCTTCCCCCCTGACATCCCGGTGGCCCGAGTGGTGGAGGCCCACAGCGGCAGCGCCGCCTCGCAAGAGTCGGTCAGTCTGCAGCCACTAGCTGACCTCTCCCATCTCCGCTACGTGACGGTCGTGCTGTGGGGTCCGGGGGCATGAACCTCCGGGACCTGGGTCGGCTCTCGCTGGTCGTCTTCCTCTTCATGGTGGTCCAGGAGACGGTCATGTTGGACATCAGGATCGGTGGGGTCCACCCAGACATCCTGGTCTTGCTTCCGATCGTGGCTGGCATCATCGGCGGTCCGGCCCGAGGGGCGACGATCGGCTTCGGGACCGGCCTGGTCTCCGATCTCCTCCTGCCCACCCCCTATGGGCTCTCGGCGTTGGTCGCCTGCCTCCTGGGCTTTGCTGTAGGGCTGGCCACGATCGCCGTGGATCGCACCGCCCTGTGGCTGGCCCCCCTGGCCGCGTTGGGGGGCAGTGCCCTCTACGAGGTGTCCTACGGGCTACTCGGCTCCGTCCTCGGTCAACCGCAGATGGTGCACGTTCCGTTGGCCCGAATCGTGGTCGTGGTCGCGGTCACCAATGCGGTGCTGGCCATTCCGGCCATGCGTTTGATGTCGTGGGGAATGACCCAGTCGTCCACGGAGGGCATGCCAAGTTCTGACGTCGGGGTCGGCGCCGCCCGATGACTGATGGTCGAGGCCGGACCCGCGTACCGTTCGGCCGGGACCTTTGGGATACTTGGCTCCTGTGAGCCGATCCCTGCGACACCCATTTGGCTCAAAGCGTGTGTTCGAATCGGGTTCGAGTTCCCGGTCGTCGCGGTCCAAGGCCCGGCAGCCGCGCATGCGGGCGAGCCGGTTCTCCGTGGAGGCGATGCTCGATGCCCCTGACTCGACCGAGGCTCGACCAGGACTCCGGCTCCGGATCGTCGGGATCGTCATGGTGGGGCTGTTCGCGGTGCTGGGCCTGAGGCTGTGGGCGCTGCAGGTGCTCCAGGCCCCGGCCGCCGCCCAAGCGGTGACGGCCAACCAGATTCGCGCCGTACCGGTGGCGCCCACCAGAGGTCTGATCCTCGACCGCAATGGGTATCCGCTGGTGGCCAACGTGGTGACGGAGCAGATCACGCTGTCTCGGGACGCCGCCAAACAAGATCCATCCGTCATCGGACGGCTGGCTGCCGTGGTGGGGAAGACGGCAGAACAGGTCAAGGCGGCGCTCACCAACCAGCAGTACAACCTCTATAAGCCCGTCCCCGTCCTTTCGGATGCGCCGCTCGCCGCTGTGATCTACATCAAGGAGCATCAGTCAGAGTTTCCTGGGGTCACCTCGGTGCAGACGACCCAGCGCACCTATCCTCAGATCGAAGAGGCTGGTCCGGCTCAGACGACGTACCCGGCCGCTCAGACGCTTGGCTACGTCGGGACAATCAACACGGCCGAGCTGACGTCGCGGGCCCCGCAGGGCTATGAGGCTGGCGACCCCTTTGGTCAGGCCGGGCTCGAGTATCAGTACGAACGCGAGCTCCACGGGGTTCCGGGCCGCCAGGAGCTCGAGGTCGACTCCAAGGGTCAGGTGGCTGGCGTGCTCAAATCAGTCCCGCCGACCCCTGGCAACGATGTCGTCACCAACATCGACACCAACCTCCAACAGGTGGCGGACAACTCGTTGGCGACCCAGGTCCTGAATCTGCGACAGAACTTCGATCCGGCCTGTAACGACAAGGCGGGGTGCTATCCAGGGGCCACTGGTGGGGCTGTCGTCGTGATGAACCCCCAGAACGGGTCCGTCTACGCCATGTCGTCGTTTCCGAGCTACCAGCCGTCGGCATGGGTCGGTGGCATCGGCCAGTCGGTCTACGCCGGGCTGACCGACCCGGCCAACAACCAGCCCCTCCTGAACCGGGCCACCAACGGCCTGTACACGCCGGGCTCGACCTTCAAGTTGAACACGGCCACCGCCGCGCTGCAGGCCGGTCTGATCAGTCCAGGGTTCACGTATTACGACTCGGGTACGTTCAAGACACCGGGCTGCCAGTACAACAGCACCACGTGTATCTTCCATAACAGCGTGGGCGACCCGGTCGGCAACTACAACGTGTCGTCGGCGCTGACGGTGTCGAGCGACGACTTCTTCTACAACCTGGGCTACCTCTTTTATGCCCGGTCCGGGCAGTACGGGCCCACGCCCATCCAGGACCAGGCGGCGCAGTACAGCCTGGGCGAACTGACGGGGATCGACCTGCCCGGTGAGGCCAAAGGTCGCGTCGATAGCCAAGTGCAGCGGGTGCGCCTCCACGGACTGGCCCCAAAGGCGTTCCCCAACTCCACCTGGTACACAGGGGACAACATCGAGATGGCGTTCGGTCAGGCTGGCACGTACATCACCCCCATCGAGCAGGCCGTGGCCTATTCGACCTTCGCCAACGGGGGCACTCGGTACGCGCCGCAGGTGGCCGCGGCCATCGTCTCTCCGGCCGGCAAGGTAGTCAAGAAGATCACTCCGCAGGTGACGGGCCACGTGGCGCTGTCGCCGGCCAACTACCAGGCCATGCTCACCGGGTTCATCGGTGCGGTCCAGAGGTCGAACGGAACCGCGTATGGGGCGTTCCAAGGGCTCGACTTCCCTGGTGGACTCGCCGGCAAGACGGGTACGGCCGACACCGTCATCGGCAAGGAGCCCACGGCCTGGTTCGTGGGGTTCGGGCCGACGGCGAACCCCCAGTACGTGGTGGTGTGCGTCATCGATCAGGCCGGGTACGGCGCTACGGCGGCCGCACCGGTGGTCCGGGACATCTTCACCTACCTCGCCACCCACCCGGTGGCAGCGCCGGTCCTGCCCCCACCAGCCGCAGCCAGTCGCAGCACCATCCCACTGAACCTTCCGGGAGCCCCGTCCACGACGACGCCGGCCACGACAGTGCCCACTGCGGCCACTGGTGCACGTACCACCGCGGCGACCACGTCGCGGTGATCGATAGGGCGAACCTACCTTCCTGAACTGGCCATATGTCACAGACATGGTTCTGGAGGGGTGGGTGAGGCAGGGGAATCCACGACTAGCCGAGGGACTTGGGGCAGTGGTCCGGATTGCCCCCCGAGTAGCCCTAGGATAGATAGGTATATGGAGTCTCTCTGGCCGCAGATCGAGCCCCTCCTCGCCCAGGTCACGAAGCCCGCCCGCTACATCGGGGGTGAGCTTGGCGCCCAGATGGTGGAGCACGGCTCCGACGCGGTCTCGTGGCTGCTCATCTATCCGGATACCTATGAGGTCGGTCTGCCCAACCAAGGCCTCCAGATCCTCTACGAGATTCTGAACGAGCGCCCAGACGCAGTGGCTGAACGTTCCTACGCGCCCTGGGTCGACATGGAGGCAGCCATGCGGGCTGCCGGGGTCCCGCTCTTCTCGGTCGAGAACCACTACGACGCCGGTGCCTTCGACGTCATCGCCTTCAACCTGTCGGCTGAGCTCGTCTATACCAACGTCTTGAACTTGATCGATCTGGCTGGCGTCCCCGTCCGGGCCGGTGACCGGACCGTCGATCATCCGGTGGTCATGGCCGGCGGCCACTGCGTATTCAACCCCGAGCCCCTGGCCGATTTCATCGACTGTTTCGTGCTGGGCGACGGCGAAGAGGTGGTCAGCGAGATCAACGAGGTCCTGGTCGCCTTCCGCACGGACGCGGGCCGGGCGGCAGGTGCGTCTGACTCCACCAGCCGCGCGGACATGCTGCGGGCGCTGTCCCGGGTCCCGGGTGTCTATGTGCCCAGCTGCTACGACGTGGCCTATGACGACACCACCGGGAGGCTGGCCGGGATCACCTCGAAGTTCGCCGATACGCCGGACCGGATAGAGAAACGCACGATCACCGACCTCGGCGAGTGGCCGTATCCGCGCCAGCAGCTGGTGCCGCTCATCGAGGTGGTCCATGACCGGCTGAACGTCGAACTGTTCCGGGGCTGCACTCGGGGGTGCCGCTTCTGCCAAGCCGGCATGATCACCCGTCCGGTCCGAGAGCGTCCGGCCGACCAGGTGCGGACCATGGTCAGCGCCGGCCTCGAGCGGACCGGCTACGACGAAGTGGCCCTGACATCGCTGTCGAGCGCGGACTACTCCGGCATCGAAGAGACCGTCACCGGGATCATCGACGACCCGTCGTGTTCTGGCCAGGTCTCGGTCAGCCTGCCCAGCCTGAGGGTGGATGCCTTCACGGTGGGTACGGCCGCCCAGATCCAGAGGGTCCGGCGCACCGGGCTCACCTTTGCCCCCGAGGGCGGCACCTGGCGGATGCGCCAGGTGATCAACAAACTGATCCGTGAAGAAGACCTCTATGCCGCCGTGGACGCTGCATTCAGCCAAGGGTGGAAGCGGGTCAAGCTCTACTTTCTGATCGGACTGCCCACCGAGACCGACGAGGACACCCTCGGCATCGTGGCTTTGGCCAAGCAGTGCGTGGCCATCGGCAAGCGCTACCACTCGTCGGTGGCGGTGACCGCCTCGGTGGGTGGATTCGTGCCCAAGGTGCAGACCCCATTCCAATGGTTCGGCCAGAACACCATCGAGGAGCTCACCCGCAAGGTCTATCTACTGCGCGATGCGGCCCGGCCGGTCCGAGGTCTCACCATCCGCTGGCACGACCCCAAGGCCACCGCGGCCGAGGGGATCGTCAGCCGGGGCGACCGGCGGATGGGCGCGGTGATCGAGCAGGTGTGGCGCAACGGGGGCATGTTCCAAGAGTGGTCGGAGTACTTCGATCTCGCACTGTGGACCGATGCGCTCGAGGCCAACGGAATGACCCTGGAGGACGCCGTCTACCGGCACCGGACCGAGGATGAGGTGCTCCCGTGGGATCACATCTCGGCAGGACTCCACCGTGACTTCCTCTGGCAGGACTGGAAGGATGCCCTCGCCGAGCACGGTCTGCCTGACTGTCGATGGACCCCGTGCTACGACTGCGGGGCCTGCACGGGCTACGGAGTGGAGCACGTGGTCGCCTCCGCTGTCCCACCGGCTGGCGGCAGCCAGGGCACTGGTCAGGATCTCTCGTCGGGTGGCCAGGTGCCGGTAAGATTCCTGTCTACGGCGCCATCCAGTGCCGCCCCGGTCGATGGGCGGACTGACACTGCCGTGGCACTGGCCGGAGAGGGGAGGAGCTGACGTGCGCATCCGCTTCCGCTACTCCAAACTTGGCAAGATCCGCTTTACCAGCCAGCGCGATGTGGCTCGGATGTGGGAGCGGGCTATCCGCCGAGCGCACCTGCCGATCGCCTACACCGAGGGGTTCTCCCCCCGGCCCCAGTTGAGCTTTGGCCTGGCGCTCCCGACGGGGGCTGAATCCCTGTCCGAGTACCTCGACATGGCCCTCGATCCAGTGCGAGTGGCCGAAGACGGAGTCGACCTGACCTCGCTGCCCGCCGAGCTGACCGTCCTGCTCCCTGAAGGCCTCGACATCGAAGAGGCGGTCGAAGTGGAGCGGTCCAAGGTCTCGCTCCAGCAGATGGTCACGTCGTGCTCGTGGACCATGCGCGTGATCGGGGTCTCCCGTGACGAGCTGGCCGAACAGGCATCGTTGCTGCTCGCCGCCGACACAGTGCCCATCATGCGTGAACGCAAGGGGCGCGAGGAGATGGACGATCTCCGGCCTTCGGTGCTGGTGCTGGCCGTCGCTGATGCCTCTGACAATCTCGTTATCGACCCATCGGGCCGCACGGTCGGACTGGTCGCCGAGCTCTCCACCCAGCCTCGAGGGGTTCGCCCCACCGAGCTGATGCGTGGACTGATTGCCGTATCGGGCGGATCCTCCGACCGATCGATCGACGGGGCGCCCGCAGAGGGTGCTTCGAGCCGTATCCCGGTTCTTGACCGGGTCTGTAGGACACAACAGTGGATCGAGCGCGACGGGCTCCGTCAAGAGCCGCTCCTCGGCCGGGTCGTCCCGGCTGGAGCAGACCGCGCCATGCACGCCATGGAGCGTGCCTCGTGAACAGTTTCAGAAGGGAACTCGATGTCAGATTCATCTACTGGCCAGATGCCGGAGGCTCAAGAGCCTCCTTCGTCGCCGACCCCAACGATGACCGAACAGGTGGCCGCCGCACCAGCCGCCGCACCAGCCCGTGTGCCGGAGGCACCCAGCACCGCCAAGGCTGAGGCGGGTAAGGACGCAAGACCGGGGCCATCGAAGGTCCCATCGGATCCCAGCCCGTCCAATGGGGATTCGGCTACCGCCGCCGTTGCGTCGGCTGACGCCTCGCTGGGAGTTCCAGGAGACGCATCAGCAGACGCCTCAGGGGGCGAGGACGGCGATCCTTCGACCGGTACGAGCAGTGCCAGCCGACGACGCCGAGGGTCCCGTGGGGGCCGAGGTCGGAGCCGCCCCGGTGGTGCCGGAGCCGCCGGAGGAGCCGGGGACTCTGACGACGACGAAGGCGATCAGGCCGACGTTGCTGACGCATCGGAAGCATCGGAAGCATCGGATGGTGACACACCGACGTCAGGGGGCCCACCAAGGGCCGCAACGCGGTCGGCCGCTCCGACATCAGCATCGAATGGCGCGCCAGCCCTGACGGAACCAGGTGCGGTTGCCTCCACCTCGGATGCGGCCTCGACGTCGACGTCGGCCCCCGCCGCGGTGGCCCAGCGGCCGAAGATCGGTGACTCTCGTCCGTCGATCGGTGACTCGCGCCCGGCCCGGGCCGTGGATGCCGCTCCGGCCCCAGCCCCCGCTCGTTCGGGTGGTGGGCGCAGCCGCAACCGTGGCGGTGGCGGCGGCGGCGGTGGCGGCGGACGTTCGGGTGGGGGAGCAGGTATGGCGACAGCAGTAGATGGCGGAGCCAAGCAGCCGCCATCCCCGCGGGCCGCCAAGCCAGCCGCCAAGGTACCCAGCGGAACCCGAGGTGAGGGACGCAAGGGAGGAGGCGAGCGCAAGGGCAAGGCGGTCGGCCGCTACCAGATCTGCGTCCACGTCCGGCCCGAGATGACCCAGATCGCCCTCCTCGAGGGACGTACGCTCGTCGAGCACTACATCTCTCGGGCCTCGGACGACGCCACCCAGATCGATGGGAACATCTACCGGGGCCGGGTCCAGAACGTCCTACCCGGCATGGAGGCGGCCTTCATCGATATCGGCACGCCGAAGAACGCCGTGCTCTACCACGGAGACGTCCGCTACGACACTGACGACGTGGAGACCGCCAAGGGCGGCGCCGAGCCCAGGATCGAGCAGCTGCTCAAGCCAGGCCAGACCATCCTCTGTCAGGTCACCAAGAACCCGATCGGCGCCAAGGGGGCCCGGCTCACTCAGGAAGTCTCCCTCCCTGGTCGCTTCGTGGTCCTCGTTCCCAACTCGACCGCCTACGGGATCTCCAAGCGCCTCGACGATGCCGAGCGCAAGCGTCTCCGTCGGATCGTTGACGCCGTGCGGCCCGAGGGCCACGGCCTCATCGTCCGCACGGCGGCCGCCGGTGCCAGTGCCGAGGAGCTCGAGCAGGACATCGATCGCCTGGTCGGCAAGTGGGACACCATTGCCGCCGACTCGCTGAAGGGCCAGGGCGCAGCCCTGCTCTACCGAGAGCCGGCCATCGCTGTGCGGGTCATCCGCGAGGAGCTCAACCGGGAGTACCGGGCCGTCGTCATCGACGACCTGGCCCTGTACGAGGAGGTCAGGGAGTACGTGGGGGCGGTCAACCCCGAGTTGGCCGACCGGGTCGAGTACTTCGACCCCGAGGCTGAAGCACTGCCATTGTTCGAGCGGTTCCACGTGCACGAGCAGCTACATAAGGCCCTCGACCGCAAGGTATTCCTGCCGTCGGGTGGATCTCTGGTGATCGACCGTACCGAGGCACTGACCGTCATCGACGTCAACACCGGAAAGAACGTGGGCACCACCAACTTGGAGGAGACCGTCTACCGGAACAACCTGGAAGCGGCCGACGAAGTGGCCCGCCAGCTGCGCCTCCGAGACATCGGTGGAATCATCGTGATCGACTTCATCGACATGGAGATCCGCGAAAACCGAGACAAGGTCGGAAGTGCGCTGCGCACCGCCCTGGCCAGGGACAAGACCCGGACCCAGGTCTTCGATATCTCGGAGTTGGGACTGGTGGAGATGACCCGCAAGCGGGTCTCCGAGGGACTGATCGAGTCGATGTCGAACACCTGTGAGATCTGCGAAGGCCGGGGAATAGTATTTGATGACCCGGACCTGTAGGCTGTCATTCCTATGTACGCAGTGATTAAAACCGGAGGCAAGCAGGAGCGAGTGGCCGAGGGCCAGGAGCTCAGGGTGGAGTTGTTGGGCGAGGAGCCCGGCACCGAGGTGACCTTCGAGCCTGTGCTCGTGGTCGACGGTGCAACCGTCCTGGCCACTCCGGCCCAGTTGGCGGGGGCCACGGTCACCGCCACCGTCAAGGGCGAGGAGCTCGGTCCCAAGATCCGCGGCTTCGTCTACAAGAACAAGTCGAACCAGAGCACTCGGTGGGGACACCGCCAGCGGTACTCGACCATCGCCATCACCGGCATCTCGGCCGGCTGAGCAATCCACCTCCCGTAGGGCCGAGCGCGTGACGCTGGCTGATACGGCAGAACACAAGGAGTACCTCACATGTCAAAGACCAAAGGTGGCGGTTCAACCCGCAACGGTCGTGATTCGAACGCCCAGCGCCTCGGCGTCAAGGTCTTCGGCGGCACCGATGTGCGCACCGGCGCCATCATCGTGCGCCAGCGCGGCACGAAGTTCCACCCCGGCCTCAACGTAGGTCTGGGCAAGGACGACACCCTGTTCGCCCTGGCCGATGGGAAGGTCCAGTTTGCGAGCCGCAAGGGCCGCAAGCTGGTCGACGTCCTCCCCGTCGCCTAAGCAGCGCCGGTGCCCTCACGGACGCTCGAGTTCGAGGGCTGCGTCAACTTCCGTGACCTCGGGGGCTACCGTACCGCGGACGGGCGCATGGTGGCTTGGCGCCGCCTCTTCCGAGCTGATGGACTGAACAAGCTCACCCCGGGCGACCGCAAGCAGTTGGTCGATCTCGGCCTCACTACGGTGATTGACCTGCGCACTCTCGACGAAGCCGAGCAGCGGGGCAGCTTCCCGGTCGACGACGTCCCCGTCCGCTATGTGGGTTTGCCCCTGACCGACGTACTTCCCGCTACCGAAGACCTTCCCGACTGGAAGGAAGCGGCCTACGTGGCTACCCGCTACGGGGCGATGGTGTCCGAGGGCGGCCCGGTCCTCACCGAAGCCATCCACGTGCTGGCTGGCGGGGACGCGCTGCCCGCCGTCATGCACTGCAGCGCAGGCAAGGACCGCACCGGAGTGCTGTCCGCCTTGGTGCTGGCCTTTCTGGGTGTTCCTGACGAGGTCATTATCGAGGACTACGCCCTGTCGGCGGCAGCCATGGAGCGCCTGCTCGAGCGGCTGAAGGCCGAGTATCCCGAGGCCGAAGAAGCGGTCATGCGCTATGCCCCGGCCATCCTCCACGTGATGCCCGAGACGATGGAGCAGTTCCTGGCTGCCCTCCTCCTCGAGTACGGCACCTACGATGCACTGGCCATCTCCCTGGACGTCGTCGATGCGGTGGACCATCTCCGTCGCATCGTCCTGGTCGACGCCTGACCCCTCTCTCGGCGGGGCACTCCTCGCTGATCATGCCCGTTGCCCCGTCCCGGGGCCGGTAACCACCGATCGGTAGGATCACCACCATGTCCGGCTTCGTCGATGAGGCACAGCTCCACGTGAAGGCGGGCGACGGTGGAGCCGGCGCGGTCGCCATGCGACGCGAAGCCCATGTAGACAAAGGTGGACCCGACGGCGGAGACGGGGGCCGTGGCGGCAGCGTGTGGATGGTGGCCACTACCAACCAGTCATCGTTGCTGCCCTTCCGCGATCACCCCCATCGCGGGGCGGAAAACGGTGTCCACGGTGGCGGCAAGAAGATGCACGGTGCTCGGGGCAAGGACATCGAGGTCCCGGTGCCCGTGGGCACCCGGGTGCGCCAATCGGACGGGACGATCATGGCCGACCTGGCCAACGCCGGGGACCGGTGGATGGCCGGGGAGGGTGGACGCGGCGGCCGCGGTAATGCCAGCTTCTTGGCCAACAACCGTCGGGCACCGACCTTTGCCGAGCAAGGGGAGAAGGGCCATGAGGAGTGGTACGACCTCGAGCTGGCCCTGGTGGCCGACGTGGCCCTGGTGGGCTATCCCAACGTGGGCAAGTCCACGCTGATCTCCCGGATCTCGGCGGCCAAGCCCAAGATCGCCGACTACCCGTTCACCACCCTCGAGCCCCACCTCGGTGTGGTCCGGGCCGACGACGATCGCAACTTCACGGTGGCCGACATTCCGGGCCTCGTAGAGGGAGCCGCTGAAGGCAAGGGGCTGGGTCATCAATTCCTCCGCCACATCACCCGGGCCCGCGCACTGGTGATCCTGGTGGAGCTGGATCCGGTGACCGGGGTATCCCCGGCCGAGCAGCAGCGGGTGCTCATCGACGAGCTCCGGCGCTACCAGCCTGACCTGCTGGACCGTCCTCGCTTGGTGGTGGGGTCGAAGTCGGACATGGTCCCCGACGAGTTCTTGCCTCGGACGGTGAGCGTCGAGACGTTCGACCGGGCCGAGTTGGCCGCCGAGGCCGCCGCCGATGCGGCAGCCGCCGCCGAAGATGATTCCGACGAGGAAGAGTTCCGGCCCGATCTGGTGATCTCGGCCATCACCGGCCAGGGGATCACCTCGCTGGTAGGCCGGCTGGCCACCATGGTCGATGGGGCCCGCACCGCCGAGCCCGAGGCAGATGGGACCATCGTCATCCATCGGCCTCTGCCTGAGGGCTTCACAGTCGAGAAGATCGGGGACGGGGAGTTCGCCGTGTTGGGCAAGGCTGCCGAGCGGGCCGTGGCCCTCAACGACCTGACCACCGACGAGGCGGCCGACTACGTGCAGAGCCGGCTGAAGCGCATCGGCGTCGACCGGGCCCTGGCCAAGGCGGGTGCGCGCGACGGCGACACCGTGCACATCGCCGAGATGTCGTTCATCTGGTACCGCGACCAGCCCGAGTTCATCGGTCAGCCCACCAGCCGGCGCCGCCGCCGCTGATGGCCGGTACTGCCTCCGTCCGCACCTTGGTGGTGAAGATCGGCTCCTCCTCAGTGACCACCGAGGACGGACGGGTCGACACGGCAGCCATCGAGAAACTGGCCGCCGAGGTGGCTGACGCCCGTTCCGCCGGCCACCGGGTGGTAGTGGTGACCTCAGGGGCTATTACGGCTGGGTGGGCGCACCTCTCCGAGGGGCGTCCCCGTCCCTCTGATCTGGCCACACTCCAGGCGGTGGCGGCCGTTGGCCAGCACCTGCTCATGCGGGTGTGGAGCGACGCGTTGGATCGCCACGGTCTGGTCGCCGGACAGGTGCTGTTGGCCCCCTTGGACTTCGTGCACCGCAGTCAGTACCTCCATGCCCGTCAGACCCTCGGCCGACTCTTGGAACTCGGCGTGGTCCCCGTCGTCAATGAGAACGACGCCGTGGCCGACGAGGAGATCCGGTTCGGCGACAACGACCGTCTGGCCGCCCTGGTCGCCCACCTGGTGAGCGCCGGATTGCTGATCCTGTTGACCGACACTGCCGGCTTGTTGACCGGTGACCCCCGCAGCAAGGCCGACGCATCGCTGATCGAGGAGGTTCTCGAGATCGACCATGCGCTCGAAGCCATCGCCGGAGGGCCGGGCACGGTGGCCGGAAGCGGTGGCATGGCCTCCAAGTTGGCGGCGGCCAAGATCGCCGTGTGGTCGGGCATCGAGGCGGTCATCGCCGATGCGGCCCGACCCGGGGTACTGGCCTCGGTGGCTTCGGGCACCCCCGGGGTGGGGACCCGGTTCCGGCCTCGTGAGGTAGTGCTGCCGGCCCGGAAGCTCTGGATAGCCTTCGCCATCGGAGCCTCGGGATCGATCGTCGTCGACGATGGTGCCCGGCGCGCCCTGGTCGATCGAGGGCGGTCGTTGCTACCTGCTGGCATCGTGGCGGTGCAAGGGGAGTTCGAGGCTGATGACGCCGTAGAGTTGATTGGTCCGGACGGCCTGGTGTTCGCCAAGGGACTGGTCCGGCACGCAGCGGCTCACGTGGCGCAGTGGGCCGGCCGCCGGTCCGAGGATCTACCTGACGATGTAGCCGCCGAGGTGGTCCACCGAGATGACTTGGTGGTGTTGGGCTGAGTTGCTCGAGGCGCCTGGTCGTCCCCGGGGCCCGAATCAGGCCCACTACGCTCTCACCTGTGTCCACGAGTTCCCCTACAGCCCTGGTCGAACTCGGCCGGGCGGCCAAGGCCGCCGGCCGGATCCTGGCATCCAGCTCTTCGTCAGCTCGGAACCATGCCTTGCTGGCGGCAGCCGACCTGCTCGACGAGCGTCGCGCCACCATCCTCGAAGCCAACGTGGACGATGTGGGCCGGGCGGAAGATGCCGGGGCCGACCTGACCTCTCTGGACCGCCTCCGGCTCGATCCCGGCCGCATCGACGCCATGGCTCAGGGCTTGCGTGACGTGGCCGTCCTGGCCGATCCGGTGGGCGAAGTGGTGGACGGATGGGTCCGCCCCAACGGGCTGCGGGTGGAGCGGGTCCGGATCCCCCTCGGGGTGATCGGCATCATCTACGAAAACCGGCCCAATGTCACCAGCGATGCCGCTGGCCTCTGTCTCAAGTCGGGCAATGCCGTGCTGCTGCGGGGTTCATCGTCGGCTATCGCTACCAACCTGGTGGTAGCGGCCGCCCTCCGTGACGGGCTGGTGGCTGCTGGCCTGCCGGCTGGTGCGGTCGGCATGGTGGAGGACACCACCCGCCAAGGTGCAGTGGCGTTCATGCAGCTCACTGGCATCATCGACTGTCTGATCCCTCGGGGCGGCTCCTCGCTGATCGCCTCCATCGAGGAGCACGCCACCGTGCCCTTCGTGATCGACGGCATCGGCAACTGCCATGTCTACGTGGATGCCGGGGCCGATCTGGATATGGCCGAAGCCATCGTGGTCAACGCCAAGACCCAGCGGCCCGGGGTGTGCAACGCGGCGGAGTCACTGGTGGTGCACCGGGACATCGCCGCCGAGTTCTTGCCCAGGATCGCTGCCGCCCTGGTCGGGGTGACCTTGGTGGGTGACGAGGCCACCCGGGCGGTCTTGTCCGACATCGGGATAGCCACCGAGGAGGACTTCGCCACCGAGTTCCTCGGCCTGACCTTGAGCATCGCCACCGTCGACGACCTCGATGCGGCCATCGATCACGTCACCCGGTACGGTTCAGGGCACTCAGAGGCCATCATCACCCAGGACATTGCCGCCGCCGGCCGATTCACCACCGAGGTGGATGCGGCCGCCGTGGTGGTCAATGCTTCAACCCGGTTCATCGACGGTGGCGAACTCGGCCTCGGCGCCGAAATCGGCATCTCCACTCAGAAGCTGCACGCTCGGGGCCCGATGGGCCTGCGCGAGCTCACCTCGATCAGATTCGTCGTCACCGGAACAGGACAGGTACGTACATGAGCAGCAACCACACAGAGGCAACCGGAGTATCGACTGGTCGGACCGAGGAGATCACCTCGGGATTTCCGGAAGCCGGACCGCCCCGCTTCGACTCGATCGATGCCGTGCGCACCGGCTTGGCCGGGGTGGACTACCTGGCCGACGACGGGATCTCCGGCGTGGTCTACCTGGCCGACCGGCTGGCCAAGCCGGTCCTGGTCGAGGGCCCGGCCGGCACCGGGAAGACCGAGCTGGCCAAGTCGGTGGCTCGGCTCACCGGCAGTCGGCTGATCCGGCTCCAGTGCTACGAGGGACTCGACGAGTCCAAGGCCCTCTACGAATGGAACTACAAGAAGCAGCTGTTGCGTATCCAGGCCGACTCGGGCCAGACGTGGGACGAGCTCGAAGATGACATCTTCTCCGAGGAGTTCCTCCTCACCCGTCCGCTGCTCGAGGCCATCAAGTCACCCGATCCGGTGGTCCTGCTGATCGACGAGGTCGATCGGGTGGAGCTCGAGACCGAAGCACTGCTGCTCGAGATCCTGTCCGAGTACCAGGTCTCGATCCCGGAGTTGGGCACCGTGCGGGCCAAGCAGATCCCGCTGGTCTTCCTCACCTCCAACAACACCCGGGAGCTGTCCGAGGCCTTGAAGCGCCGGTGCCTCTACCTGCACATCGACTACCCCCAGCTCGAACGCGAGCGAGCCATCATCGAGACCCGGGTGCCCGGCATCAGTCAGGCCCTGGCCGATCAGGTGGCCCGCATCGTGCGCTCCATCCGCTCCCTCGACCTGAAGAAGGCTCCATCGGTGTCGGAAACTCTGGACTGGGCTCGGACCCTGGTGGTCCTCGGTGTCGAGTCCATCGATGCCGAACAAGCCAAGGACACGCTCCACATCTTGTTGAAGTACCGCTCGGACATCGATCGGGCGTCCAAAGAGCTGGCCGGCCTGGACACCTCGGGCTGAGTCGGAGGCGATCGTGCTCGACCTCCTGACCGGCTTCGTGGGTGAGCTGCGTGCCGCCGGCATCCCGGTATCACTGTCCGAGCATCTCGACGCGGCCGAAACACTGCGTCATGTGCCACTCGAGGACCGAGAGGCGATCAAATACACCCTTGGTGCCAGCCTGGTGAAGTCGTCGACTCACTGGCCCGCCTATGAGACGGCCTTCGAGATCTACTTCTCCTTGCGCGGCCCCGGATATGCCATCGCCGGTGACGACGAAGACGAGAACGAGGACGGAGACGAGGACGGAGGGTCCGAGCAGGACGACGACGGCTCCAGCCTGCCTGGAAAAGGTGGGCGTAAGGGCAAGGGCCAGGGCGGCGGCGGGGGCGAGGGGATGACCCCCGAAGAGCTGGCCGACATGCTCTACAAGGCGTTGTTGAGCGCCAACAGCTCCATGATCCAAGCCGTGGCCCGCCAGGCCGTGAACCGCTACGGCGGCATGGAGGCGGGCCGGCCCGTGGGAGGGACCTACTACCTGTATCGGACGTTGCGGAACCTCGACCTCGACAAGGTCATCGATCGACTGGTCGAACAGGCCCGCCAGGCCACTGGTGCGGCAAATCAGGATGCGGCCCATGACCCGGCCGGCCCCGAGGTGACGCTCACCCCGCTCGAGGAGCGACTGCTACGCGACGAGTACCAGTCCCGCATCGATCAGTTGCGCAAGGAGATCGAGAGCGAGATCCGTCGGCGCCTGGTGGCCGACCGCGGCAGCGAGGCCCTGGCCAAGTCGATCCGCAAGCCGCTGCCCGAGGACATCGATGTCATGCACGCCACCAAGGACGAGCTGGTGGCGCTGCGCAAATCGCTGGCTCCGTTGTCACGCAAGCTGGCCGTTCGGCTGGCCCGCAAGCGGCGCCACGGTCGCAAGGGGCCGCTCGACTTCCGGGCCACGGTGCGCAGTTCGCTGTCGACGGGCGGGGTGCCGGTGGATCCGAAGTTCCGCTACCCCCGGCCCTCCAAGCCCGAGATCATCGTGATTGCAGACATCTCCGGGTCGGTGGCCTCGTTTGCCCGTTTCACCCTCCACCTGGTGCACGCCATCAGCTCGCAGTTCTCCAAGGTGCGCAGCTTCGTGTTCATCGACGGGATCGACGAGGTGACCCGGTTCTTCGACGGAGTCGACGACCCAGCCGAGGCAGTGCACCGCATCAACACCGAGGCAGACGTGGTGTGGGTGGATGGTCACTCCGACTATGGCCACGCCCTGACCGTGTTCTGGGAACGGTGGGGCGAAGAGATCACCCCCCGGTCCAGCGTGCTGCTGTTGGGGGACGCCCGGAACAACTACCACGCCTCGGGATCGTGGGTGATCAAGGAGATCCGGGCTCGGGCCCGCCACGTCTACTGGCTCAACCCGGAGCCCCGGGCCTACTGGGACTCGGGGGATTCGATCGTGGGCGAGTACGCCAACTACTGCGACGAGGTGGTCGAGTGCCGGACACTGCGTCAGTTGGAGCGGTTCGTGGGGGAGTTGGCATGAGCGCCTCCAGCCAGCCCAGCAGTTCCAGCCAGCCCAGCAGTTCCAGCCAGCCTGATGCGTCGGGCCAGGGATTCGATGCCCTGACCGGGGCCGGTACCGGTGCACCCGAGGGCCCGTCTCCCCATGCCCCCCCTCCCGGGATCCGCACGTTGGGACCGCACTCCGCCTCGGCCACCACCATCGTCCTAGTTCGCCACGGCGAGGCCGTGTGCAACGTGTCCGGCATGTGCGGCGGGCCGATCGGGTGCGAGGGTCTGACTGACCGGGGCCGGGCCCAGGTGGACGTGCTGCGGGCCCGACTGTTGGAGACTGGGGAGCTGGCAGGTGCGGACGCGCTCTATGCCAGCATCCTGCCTCGGGCGGTCGAGACGGCGGGCATCTTGGCCCCGGCCCTGGCCGGGATCGGTGCCGATGGCGTACGGACGGATCCGCCGCTAGTTGTCGAAGAGTGTGGATTCTGCGAGCTCCACCCTGGGGAAGCCGACGGACTGAACTGGTCGGACTTCAGCGCACGGTTCGGCAATCCGGACTGGGATACCGATCCAGGACGGGTCATCGCCCCGGGAGGGGAGAGTTGGACCGGGTTCGTCAACCGGGTGGCGGACACCTTGGATGCAGTGGCTGCCCGACACGCAGGACAACTGGTCGTGGTGGCTTGTCATGCCGGTGTGGTGGAGGCCTCACTGTTGGCCAAGACTCCGGTGGTGGACGGCCTCGTCGGGGCCCGGATGCAGCTGCGAACGCAGCACGCCTCACTGACCACGTGGGAGGTCGACGGCTCCCGATGGAAGCTTCTCGGCTACAACGACGGCGCCCATCATCTGGGAACCGACGGGGTCGGAGGAGGCGCCGAAGGGGTCACTGGTTCGGGCCGAGGGTGGATGAGTGTGGGGACCGGTGAACGGATCGGCTGATAGCCGGTGGTTCTGTCTGACCCTCGGCGACGGGGTGCGCGAGTAGTTGCAGCCGGCCTGCTGGACTCAGCAGGCGTAGTCGTTGTCGTAGGACACGTCCATGCCGCCGAGGGCGAGCGGTGCGCTCGGTGAGCTGTACTGCACGATCTGCACCGGGCCGGTGGGGAGCCCAGCGAAGAGCGAGTGCACATTGGCGCACGTAATCGATGGTGCGATTCCCCAGTCGGCGGCCCAGTAGGGCACGGCCGGCTGGTAGTTACCGACCAGGTTCGCCCAGTTGCCCGGACTGGCGTAGATACCCACACTGTTGAGCCCGACATAGCGAAGTCCGTCGATCGACCCCTGCACCAAGGCCTTGGTGTCGGGTTGGTGTCCAGACAGTGTGGCGTCCTCCACGTCGAGCCACCAGGGAACCAGCGCGTTGATGCCTGCAGCCTTGGCGTCGTTGAACGCTTGGACTGCGGTATTGAATCCGTAGTTGCAGGCAGTCGGCGAGGGTGAGGTGGCACACCATGGGTCGAGACTGGTTGGATCGGATCCGAAGTCGACGTAGATGTAGAGGTTGAGACCACCCCCGGCCCAGGCGGCCTGCTGGGCCAGACACGGATTCAGGTAGCCGGGCTGCTCCACCTGGACGATGGCTACGGAGTGAGGAGCGGGCGGCAGGGTGCCACCACGGGATGGGCACTGGTACTTGGAGATGTCATAGCCATAACTGCCCGATGGGTAGGAAGATCCGGTGAAGGAACCCGTGCCGGTCCCCTGGGTGATGCCCACCACCGGGGCCGACAGCACCTGGGGCGTCGACCCCCAGTAGGTGGCGTCGCCGAAGGCGGTAACTGCTCCATTGTTATTGGTGAACCAGTAGCCCAGACCGTCGGCCGTGACCGCCATCGACACCACCGGTCGACTCTGGGGAACACCGCCGAGGGATCCGTAGAACTTCGCATCGCCATAGGCGAAGATGCCACCGTCAGCGGCCACCATCCAGTACCCAGCCTGGCCGTGGGAGGCAGCCATGGCCACGATCGGCTTCTGGAGCTGGATGTTCCCCGTCGATCCGTAGAAGCCTGCATTGCCGTATGCGAATATCCCTCCGTCCGAGGCCACCAGCCAGTAGCCGTGGTTGTCGGCGGTCGGCGCCATCCCGACGACCGGCTTGTTCAGGTGGATGTTCCCGGTCGATCCATAAAAGGCGGCGTCCCCGTAGGCGAAGATCCCACCATCGGATGCCACGAGCCAGTAGCCCTTGCCGGTTGTAGTGGCGGCCATCCCCACGATGGGCTTGTTGAGATGTATCGAACCGGTGGATCCGTAAAAAGGAGCCGCGCCGAAACTGAAGATCCCACCGTCCGAGGCGACTTCCCAGTAGCCAGCTCCGTTGGGGGCCGTGGCCATCCCCACGATGGGCTTGTTCAACGGCTTGCCGCCCATGGAACCCAGGAAGGGAGCACCACCGAAGGCGAACACACCGCCGTCACTGGCGGCCATCCAGTAGGCGGAAACAGTTTGGGGAGCGGGCGGTACCGGCGCCAATGTAGTGGTCGTGGTGGTGGTGGCCAATGGCGCGTTGGGTGTCGGTATCGCGCTGGCCCCGGCGGACAGTGCGACGGAGGCTACGACGGCGACGACCGACAGGGATGCCCCTGCGACCCATCGGATCGGCCGGTTCTGTGTGCGCATGGTGGCCGGGGTTGATGGTGTCATGGGGGGAAGGTCTCCGTTCGTGGTGGTGCGGCGGCGCTCCCATTGTGGAGTCACCGTCCTGTCGATGCAACAACCCCCTTGTTGAAATGGGGTGTTGCTGCCGAGGGTCAGAACATGAGCTCGGCCCGGTCTAGTTTCGGAGCAGTTCCGCGATCCGGAAAGCCAGGTCGAGTGCTTGGCGACCATTGAGCCGGGGGTCGCAAGTGGTGGTGTAGTTCCGTCCCAGTTGGCCCTCGAGGATGTCCTCGACACCACCCAGGCATTCAGTCACATCATCCCCGGTGAGTTCGACGTGGACGCCACCCGGCCAGGTGCCGATCTCCCGATGGATACGAAAGAAGGTCTGCAACTCGCCGATGATGTCGTCGAACCGGCGGGTCTTCTGGCCGCCCTCGGCGGTGAACGTATTGCCGTGCATCGGATCGCACATCCACACCACCGGATGTCCTTCCGACTCCACGGCGGCCAGCAGTCGCGGCAGATGGTCGTCGATGGCATCGACACCGAAGCGGGTGATGAGCGTCAGCCGTCCGGGAATTCGTTCCGGGTTGAGGCGCTCGCACAGCGCCACTACATCGTCACCGGTAGCGGACGGACCGACCTTGGATCCCACTGGGTTGTGGATCCCGGCCAGGAACTCGAGGTGCGCTCCGTCGAGTTGGCGGGTCCGCTCGCCTACCCACAGCATGTGGGCCGAGCAGTCGTACCAGTCGCCGGTCAGGGAGTCCCGGCGGGTCAGCGCCTCCTCGTAGTCGAGGATCAGGGCTTCATGGCTGGTCCAGAAGTCGACCTGGTGGAGCGTGTCTTCCGCGGTGAGGTTGATGCCGCACGCGTCCATGAACCGCAAGGCTCGGTCGATACCTTCAGCGATGTCCTCGAAGCGGCGGCCTTCGTTGGAGGTAGCCACGAACTGCTGGTTCCAGGCATGGATCTGACTGAGGTCGGCAAATCCGCCCTTGGTAAAGGCGCGCAGCAAGTTGAGGGTCGCCACCGACTGCTCGTAGGCCGCCACGAGCCGGTTGGGGTCGGGTATGCGGGCGCTGCGTTCGGGCAGGTCGTCGTTGACCATGTGACCCCGGAACGAGTCGATGACCTGGTCGCCCACCTGCTCGGTGGGGGAGCTGCGAGGCTTGGCGAACTGGCCAGCGATCCGACCGACCTTGACCACCGGGAGCCCGGCGCCGTAGGTGAGCACGACGGCCATCTGGAGGATGACCTTCAGCTTGTCGCGGATCCGGTCCGCGGTGAACTCGGCGAACGACTCCGCACAGTCACCGGCCTGCAGCACGAACGCCTGCCCCGCGGATACCTGCCCGAGCGCCCGGGTCAGATGCCGTGCCTCGCCTGCGAATACCAAGGGAGGGAGGCTGCTCAGGCGGGCGTGGACCTGCTTGAGTGCACCATCGTCTGGCCACGTGGGCTGTTGGGCCGCGTCACGTGCGCGCCATGAGTCAGGGGCCCATGGTGCGGGCACGTCAGAGGCGGGGGTCGGGGTGGCCACGTCCACAGCGTAAAGCCTCTGGCTCTAGGCTCGGGACATGCCACCATTTCGCTTCGGCGTCCAACTGTCCAACGCCTCGTCGGGGCCGGCCTGGAGGAACTTGGCCCGAGCCGTCGAGAGCCTGGGGTACTCCACGTTGTTCATCCCCGACCACTTCGAGGATCAGCTCGGACCACTGGTGGCGCTGACCGTGGCCGCCGAGGCCACCACCGAACTGCGGGTGGGTTCATTGGTGTTCGGGAACGACTACCGGCACCCGATCGTGCTGGCCAAGGAGATCGCCACCCTTGACCTGATGTCCGAGGGCCGGGTGGAGTTCGGGCTCGGGGCCGGTTGGATGACGACCGACTACGAGCAGTCGGGCATGCCGCACGACACAGCCGGGGTGCGTATCACCCGGATGGCCGAGAGTCTGTCCATCATGAAGTCGCTGTGGTCGACGGGAGCCGCCGATTTCGAGGGCGAGCACTACACGATCACCGGGGCGATCGGCGCACCCCGTCCTCACCGGCGCCCGCACCCGCCCATCATCATCGGTGGCGGAGGCAAGCGGGTGCTCGGAATTGCCGCCCGCGAGGCGGACATCATCGGAGTGAACCCGAGTCTGGCTGCTGGCTACGTGGGACCCGAGGTGTTGGAGACCACGACCGCCGAGTATTACGACCAGCGGATCGGCTGGATCCGAGAGGCAGCAGGTGACCGGTTCGACTCCCTGGAGCTGCAGGTCCTGACGTTCCTCGTCCAGATCGTGCCCGACCGCCAAGATGCCATGGAGCGCTTGGGCCAGATGATGGGGGTCTCCGCCGAGCAGGTCGACGGCTCGCCCATTGCACTGATCGGAACGATCGAGCAGATCATCGAACGCCTGGTCGAGCGGCGCGAGCGGTTCGGCTTCTCCTACGTGATCGTCCACGAAGCGGAAATGGAAGCGTTCGCCCCGGTCGTGGCGGCCCTGGCTGGCACCTGAGGTGACCGGCACCGCCACCGGCCTCCGCATCGGCGTGTTCGGCGGGACGTTCGATCCGATCCATCTGGGCCACATCGAGGTGGCCGAGTCGGTCCGAGACGCACTCGGCCTCGACCGCATGCTCTTGGTGGTGGCTCACCAGCCGTGGCAGAAGGCGGGGCAGCCGGTCACGCCGCCTGAGGACCGCTACGCCATGGTGGCCGCGGCACTAGCCGACCGGCCCGGCGTAGAGGCATCCCGCATCGAGTTGGACCGGGGTGGACCGTCGTACACCATCGACACGGTCCGCCACTTGCGCGAGGTGGATCCGGATTGCGAAGTGGTGGTGATCGTGGGCGCTGATGTGGCCGCCTCCCTTGACACCTGGCACGACCATAAGGCCCTCCAGGGTTTGGTCACCCTGGCCGTGGTCGATCGCCCGGGATCTCTGCCTGCCGATCCACCAACTGGCTGGCAGTTCGTGCGGGTGCCGGTCCGTCCGGTCGATGTCTCGAGCACCGATCTGCGATCCCGGCTCCTGGCTGGGGAACCAGTGGGAGATGTCTTGCCGGATGCCGTCATCCGTTGCGCGACCGAGCGTGGTCTGTACGCTGCGGGGAGATGACCGTGCGGCTGACCCCTACCGAGTCTGACGGACCTCGGGAACCCGACGGCGAGTCTGACGGTGTCCGGGAACCCCAGGCCAAGGACCCACCAAGCACGTCTGATGCAACTCAGATGGAGGCCGGCACGTCGGCCACGGGAGACAGCCGGCGAACGCTCCGTGAGAGCCGGCGCCAGCGCCGCAGGACGGCCTGGGTGTGTGCGGTGGTCGTCGCCCTCTGTCTGGCGCTTACCATTGCCGTGGTGAGCATGGCTCGCTACCGTCCGCTTCGTGCACCGGGAACGATGGAATCGGTCGCCCTGGTCGCTGATCTGGCGCCAGCGCAACCGTTGCGCGTAGACCCACACCTCCCAAGCCCAGCACCCGATGGCATCCCGCTGTCGTCCGCATCACCTCATGGCGCAGGTGCGTCAGAAGGAGTCATCCGTTGACCAGCACTGGACCCACCGCCACGACTGGATCCACCGCCACGACTGGATCCACTACCTCGACTGGATCCACTACCTCGACTGGACCCACCGGCGAAGTGGCTCCGGCGCGCGGTGTCCCCGAGGAGTGTCTGGTGGCCGCCCGTGCGGCCGATGCCAAGTCCGGTGAGGAGATCGTGATTCTCGACATGGGCGACCTGCTTGGGATAGCCGAAGCCTTTGTCATCACCAATGGCCGCAACAGCCGCCAGGTGAAGACGATCGTGGACGAGGTGGAGCTCCAGGTGAAGCTGGCGTCGGGCCGATCGCCTGTGCGGATCGAGGGACTGGCCGATGCCACCTGGGTCCTCATGGACTACGGGGACTTCTTGGTACATGTGTTTATGGACGAGGCCCGCTCGTACTACGACCTCGAGCATCTGTGGAGCGATGCTCCTCGGATTCCTTGGGCGGTTCCGGATAACGCCTGATGACTGCGGTTCGCCGTGGTGGAACGGGTCAGGAGTCGCATGCGACTCAGGGAATCGGAGCCTGGGCCGGATAGTCGATGCGACCGACCGGTCCCGGAACCTGAGCGCCAGTTGCCGTCGGGACCTCGATCGACTTCCCCTTGATGGAGAAGGTCACCCCGCTCAACCCCGGCTGCTCGGTGACCGTGTAGACCACCTGGGCGATGGCCAAGGTCTGATCTGGCCCCACGACATGGATCGGGTCAGCTGTGAAGTTGACCGAGGCGACCCCGGCGGACTGGGTCGTGGTGACCTGGATCTTGTCGCCGCTCAGGAACGACTGGATGCCACTGGCCGCCTCGGTCGCTGTCGGTCCTTGCAATAGCGCCCTGACGATCTGACCAAGCGAAGCCGGGATGGCCACCTCTCTGGATACGGCCACCACATGCCCGTCCGGCCCGGCGAGGAAGATGACTTCGGGCACACCGACGGCGGGGATCGATCCAGGGATCGTTGTCGTGGTGGTCGGGGGATCGAGCAGTCGGTAGGGGACATTCGACTTGACGATCGGCGTGGGTGACGTTGCTGATGGGATGCCGCACGATGCCGTGACCACGGTCACCCCAGTCACCACCAGGACGAACGTCCACCGACGAAGGGCCCTACTCACTGCGACTCCTCGGTGATCGAATACGACTCGGTGGCCGTGAGCATCGGAGGACGAAGCGGTAGTTCGACGATGAACCGGGTGCCCCCGCCACTGGCGTCCTCACTCCAGACGCGACCACCGTGCAGGCGGACGTGTTCGGCGACCAGGGACAGCCCGAGGCCTGTGCCCTGACCAGATTCGCGCTGGCCTGCTCGTTTGCCTCGGTAGAAGCGCTCAAAGAGCTGGTCCCTCTCCGAATCCGGGACTCCCGGACCGTGATCCTCCACGATGACCCGGACCGAGGTGGCAGGGACCCCTGCGAGCGGCCAGCGTTCTACCAGGACCTTGGTTACCCCGCCGGCGTAGAACGAGGCATTCTCCAACAGGTTGGCCGCCACCCGCTCGAACCTGCGTTTGTCCACTTGCAGCCGGAGCCCTTCCATCCCCGGTCCGATCTCGACTGGATAGGCCACTGGGCCTCGCACTCCATCGTCGCCCAGCGGGCCAGACGCAGCGACAGCCTGGCGGACCAGTTCGCCGGGGTCGACTTCGTCGAGGGACAGTTCGGCGGAACCGGCATCGAAACGAGAGATTTCGAGGAGGTCATCGACCATCCGGGTGAAGCGTCGGAGATCACCATCGAGCAGGTCGAGGGCACGCTGCGCTCGAGGGTCCAGCTGGCTGCGGTGATGCTCCAGTACGGACACCGTGGCCGTCAACGTGGTCAGCGGTGACCGCAGCTCGTGGCTTACATCCGAGGTGAACCGCGCTTCGCGTTCGATCCGCTCCTGAAGATTGGCGGTCATCTGGTTGAAGGCGGCAGCCAACTCCTCGAGGTCGGCATCGTCAGCGGCATCGACGCGAGTGTCGAGCCGGCCCCCGGCAATGGCCACGGCGGCATCGGTGAGTCCAGCAAGCGGGCGCAGCGCCCGGGAGCTGGCCCACCTTCCGACCGCGGCTCCGGCGATGGTGGTGACCAAGGCGGCCGCGGCCAGGGCCAACGCCAAGTCGCGGAGGGTCCTGGCTAGCTCATCGAGCGAGAACACCTCGAAGTATGCGGCATGCACAGCCGGCAGCGGAACTCCGATCACCAGATGAGGCGAGCCCGAGAGTGAGAAGAGCTGTGCCCCCGGGGTCCCCGAGAGGACGAGTCTGCGCTCTGCGGCCGGGATGGCGCTTTGGCCGACGGAGATCGACGTGGCGTACCACTGGTTGCCGGTGTGCAGCACCGACCGCGAACCGGGCACGGTATCCACTGATTCGATCAACTGGGTGATCCGAGCGACAGGTGACCGGAGCGAGTTCTGCACCAGCGCGGCATTGGCGAAGGCCTGGCGCTGATCGGCTGACGTGCGCTCGGACAGGAAGGCCTGGCGGGCGACGAAGTAGGTGATGCCGGCCATAAGGGTAGACAGCCCGAAGGCCCCGATAGCGAAGGTCAGGGTGACACGAGCCCGGAGGCCGGGCCGGTGGGTACGCCCGAATCGGTGCGTTGGGGACGGGTGGGTGTGGGTGGCATCGACTGGGAGATCAAGGTCGCCAGAGCCACCGGCAGTCTTGGGATCCATGGATCAGACCGCCAGCTTGTAGCCCATGCCTCGGACGGTGAGGATGAAACGCGGGAGTGCCGGGTCGGGCTCGATCTTGGTCCGGAGGCGGCGCACGTGGACGTCGACGAGCCGACCGTCGCCGAAGTAGTCGTAGCCCCAGACCCGCTCCAGCAGCTGTTCGCGGCTGAGCACCTTGCCGGGGTAGTTGGCCAGTTCGCACAGCAGGCGGAACTCGGTGCGGGTGCAGTGGACTTCGACCCCAGCACTGCGCACTACGCCTGCCTCTGGCTCGATCTCGATTTCGCCGAAGGAGAGGATGGCGGACCCCTCGCCCTCGTGGCGCGAGCGACGGAGCAGGGCGCGTATGCGAGCAGCGAGTTCCTTGGCTACGAAGGGCTTGGTCACATAGTCGTCTGCTCCAGCTTCGAGTCCGGCGACGACATCATGGGTGTCGGACCTGGCCGTCACCATGATGACCGGGACCGTCGATTGACGGCGGATCACCCGGCACGTCTCGAATCCATCGATCCCCGGAAGCATCAGGTCGATCAGGACCAGTTCATAGGGTTCTGCTGCGAACAGCGCGACGGCTTCTTCGCCACTGCCCACGTCGTCCACGCCATAGCCCTCCTCTTCCAGCGCCAGGCGCATCGAGGAGCGGATCCGTTCGTCGTCCTCGACGATCAGGATGCGACTCATGACCCGATCATGACACGACCGCCCTGCCCGTAGCGGGCAGGGCGGTCGTGGATAGCGGACGGGCCAAAGGAACTAGGACAGCCAGACCTGCTGAGGCCAGATAGCCCCGCCGATCAGTCCGAACGCAGCCTGGCCGGACGGAGCCTTTGGATTGTTGAAGTTCTGCACCTTCTCCTTGGCTCCGATGGCCCAGACGATCCGGGAGTACCAGACGTAGGGGATATCGGTCGATAGGAGCTTGTTGACCTGCTGGTAGGCCTGAGTCTGGGTCGCCTTGTCCGTCGATTGACGTCCCTGCAGAAGGGCGGTCTGCATGGCCGGATCGGTGTTGCGGGCCATGTTGATGGAGAACAGCGGCGTGTTGGCGTTGGCCGGGGTCCAGAAGATGTAGTTCATGTCTGGGTTGACCGCACCGAACTGGCGCCAGGTGAGCGCTTGGAAGTCGCCGGTAAGGGCAACATTGATGATCGAGTCCTGGAGGATTGCCTTCAAGGTGACCTTCATCCCGACGGTCTGGAGCTGCTGCTGCAGGTACTGACCGATTTGGCTGCCTTTAGGTTCGGGCGTGTGGCCCAGGGCGAGCGACACCGGCGCCCCGGTCTCCTTCTCCACCTCGGACACCAGTTGCTTGGCCTTGGCGACGTTGTACGTCGGGTAGCCGTTGTCGGCTACGTAGTAGGGCGACGTGGAGGTGAATGCACCATTGGATGTCTGGCTGACGCCTCCGTCGATGACCTGCGTGTACTGCTTGGAGCTGATGGCGTAGGCCGCGGCCTGGCGCACCTTGAGGTTGTCGAACGGTGGTTTCGACAAGTTGAGCAGCATGAGGCCCATGTCGGGCTCCCCGGCGACGTTCTTGGAGTCATCGCAGTAGGCAATCGACGTGTCGCTGCGCATGGTGCTGATCGACGCGGTATTGGTGGTGTGAATGATGTCGACCGAACCCGACTGCAGACTGGCGAGGAGCTGCTGGGAGTCCGGGATCGGCTTGTAAGTGATGCTGTCCAGATACGGCAGACCGCTCCGCCAGTAGTGCGGATTCCGAGTGGCGGTGAAGTGGCTGTTCGGGACCCATTCCTGGAAGACGAACGGGCCGGTCCCGATCGGATTGGTCTCACTATTGGTTTTGAGCCAGTTGGGCTCGGCGATGAAGGCGAACTGACTGCCGATACCACCGCAGAGGTAGTAGTTGAACGGAACCCATGGCGTCTTCATGGTGATGGTGACGACCAATGGGCTGGTCACGACGACCGACTGCACCGGGGTGAGGGCCGGCCCGGTCAGCAACGAGTCCTGGTGGGCTTTGAAGTTGGCTGCCACGGCCGCACCGTCGCATGGCGCACCGTTGTGGAAGGTGACGTTGGGTCGCATGGTGATCGTCCACACGGTGCCGGTCGAGTTCGAGGTCACTGATTCGGCCAGGTTGGGCTGCGGGGCGCCGTCGTTGTCCAGGATCATCAGCGTGTCGAACACGGTGCGGGCGTACATGATGCCCACTTCGTCGAAGGTGCCGAGCGTGGGGGAGAAGCCTTTCTCTTCGGCGTCGACTCCGAATACGAGTTGGCCGCCCTTCTTGGGGGTTGCCGTCGACACGCCGTTCGGCTGGGTGCCCGACGATGAAGACGACGATCCCGAGTCTGAGCCGCACCCAGCGAGGAGCCCTCCTGCTGTGCTTGCGATGGCCAGCCCGGCGCCGGCGACGGCACCCTTGGCCAGGAACGAGCGGCGGTCGATACGATCAGTCATGGTCCCCCTTCGGACTCGACCCCGGCATTCGCCGAGCGTCGTACTGCATGTGATTACGCCACCGAATTCCCCCCATCCCCCCCGGGGTTCGGCACCTTTACTGTCGGACCCTGACATTACCCTCCAGCGCTCTCGGGTGCAGGGGATGAGCGTCGGTCGTGTGTGCTGACTGCGCCCACCGCCCTGACGGTGAGTTATGCACGCACAATTCTGTCTCCGGCCGGTAGGCTCGAAGGGTGGATTGGGAGATTGAGGCTTACGGTCGTTCAGTTGCCGGCCTGTCCCCCGAGACCGTGCGGGCCTATGCCTCTGACGTTGAGCGTTTCGCGGCATGGGCCGAGCGCAGCGGGGCCACTGGTCCGGCCGGCGTCGACCGGATCCTGCTCCGCCGCTACCTCGCATTCCTGGCCACCCGGCGCTACGCCAAGGCGACCATCTCCCGGACGGCCGCGTCGCTCCGCTCCTACTTCGGTTGGTGCAACCGTCGTGGACTGATCGCGGGCGACCCCTCGGTCCGGCTGACCGCACCCTCACCGGACTCGAGGTTGCCCCGGGTCCTCGGCCACGCCGAGCTCGACCAGTTGCTCGATTCCGCCTCAGCTCGGCCTGATCCGGGTCAGACAGGCGCCGATGACACGGCGGCCGGCCCCCCGTCGGCCCGCGACCTGCGAGACGATGCGGTGCTGGAACTGCTCTATGGGAGCGGCATGCGAGTGGCCGAGTTGTGTGGGCTCGATGTCAGCGATCTCGACCTGGGCCGAGGAGTGGTGACGGTGACCGGAAAAGGGTCGAAACAACGTCAGGTGCTCGTCCATGATCGGTGCGTGGCCGCCGTCCGGGCCTGGCTGGCTGGCCCCCGGATGTCGTTGGCCAGACCGGGTAGCGACTCGGGAGCGCTCTTCTACAACAGCAGGGGGAATCGCCTGGGTTCCCGGGACGTCCGGCGAGTGCTCGACCGCCGTTCACCGGTCCCCACGCACCCCCACGCCCTGCGCCACAGCTTCGCCACGCACCTGCTCGACGGGGGTGCCGATCTGCGAGTCGTGCAAGAGTTGCTCGGGCATGCCAGCCTGCAGACGACACAGGTCTACACTCATGTGAGCAAAGAGCGCCTGCTTTCGGTGTACTCCGGAACGCATCCACGGGCCTAAGGGGACAATTGGCGACGCAACTGGACACGGCTGGGCACGGCATCGACGCCCTGTGGGCCGAGTACAAGAAGACAGGTGGCAAGGCGCTGCGCGATCAATTGATCGTCCACTACGCCCCAGTGGTCAAGTACGTGGCCGGTCGAGTGTCGGTCGGTCTGCCTCGCCACGTGGACGAGTCCGACTTGGCCAGTTACGGGATCATCGGGTTGATCGACGCCATCGAGCGGTTCGAGCCGGCCCGCAATATCAAGTTTGAAACGTACGCCGTGCCCCGTATAAAGGGCGCCATCATCGATGAGCTGCGTTCCATCGACTGGGTCCCGCGTTCGGTCAGGGCCAAGGCCAGAGCCGTCGAGCAGTCCTATTCCAAGCTCGAGTCGACGCTCCGTCGAACACCGACGGACGACGAGGTGGCAGCTGACCTCGAGATGACGGATGCCGAGTTCCAGACCACGCTCCGCAAGATCTCCTTCGTCGGGGTGGTCGCACTCGATGAGGTGTTCCGTGGTGGTGACCATTCGGACCGCTCCACGTTGGGCGAGTCCCTGCCGGATGCCACGGCGGGACCGATGGAGACTTTCGAAGTAAATGAGACCAAGGAAGCGCTGGTCAAGGCGGTCAGTGAGATGGCCGACCGAGAGAAGACCGTCCTCACCCTCTACTATTACGAGGGGCTGACCCTCGCCGAAATCGGCGACATCCTCGGTGTGACCGAGTCCCGTGTCTGTCAGATCCACACCAAGGCAGTACTGCAGCTACGGGCCAAGTTGTCGGATCGACCTGAAGGTGCAGGTCGCAACTCGGCCGTTGCGACGAGCAAGTCAGCCAAGGACAAGGCCGTCGCAGCCACTCCTGCGGCCACGCCCGCTGCCAGCTGAGCGCACCGGCTAGCACCTCCGAGTGGAGGTCGGCGGCTGTGGGTACTACCATGACGGGGTCCCACCGTCCGGTGGGGCAACCGAGCGGTAACTACTACGCACCCGGCCGCGTCAACGGTCGCCCCTCACGAGGGGTGCTGCAGCCGGGAAACCAACCGTCACAAGGAGCAGTCATATGGCCGTCGTAACGATGAAGCAACTGTTGGGCGCGGGCGTCCACTTCGGGCACCAGACCCGTCGGTGGAACCCGAAGATGCGCCGGTTCATCCTCGGCGAGCGCAACGGTGTCTACCTGATCGACCTCCAGCAGACCATGCAGGGGATCGAGGAGTCCTATCAGTACATCCGGGACCTCGTCGCTGGCGGTGGCACCATCCTCTTCGTCGGGACCAAGAAGCAGTCCCAGGGTCCCATTGCCGTCTACGCCGACGCGTGCGGTATGCCCTATGTGAACGAGCGGTGGCTGGGCGGCATGCTCACCAACTTCCAGACTGTCTCCACCCGGGTGAAGCGCATGAAGGAGTTCGAGGCCATGCAGAAGGCCGGCGACTTCGATGCCATGCCCAAGAAAGAGGCGCTTCGCAACTCCCGTGAACTCGAGAAGCTCCAGCGCAATCTCGGTGGGATCCGTGGGCTCGACAAGTTGCCCGACGCCATCTTCGTGATCGACACCATGAAGGAGCACATCGCTGTCACCGAAGCCAACAAGCTCGGCTTGCCGATCGTGGCCGTGGTCGACACCAACTGCGACCCCGACGTCATCACTCACGTGATCCCGGGCAACGACGACGCCATCCGCTCCGGCGCACTCTTGTGCCGCGTGGTAGCCGACGCCGTGACCGAGGGACGCTTCATCGCCCAGAACCGTCCGGCCCCCAAGGCCGTTGCCCCAACACCTGCACCGGCACCGGCGCCCGTTGCGGAGACACCATTCATCGAGGCTCCTGTCGCTGAGGCTCCTGTCGCTGAGGCTCCTGTCGCTGAGGCTCCTGTCGCTGAGGCTCCTGTCGCTGAGGCTCCCGCCGCTGAGGCTCCCGCCGCTGAGGCTCCCGCCGCTGAGGCTCCCGCCGCTGAGGCTCCCGCCGCTGAGGCTCCCGCCGCTGAGGCTCCCGCCGCTGAGGCTCCCGCAACTTCGACTTCGACCGAGGAGGTCTGACCGTGGCCGAGTTCACCGCCAAAGATGTCCAGAAGCTGCGTCAGCTGAGTGGAGTCGGCATGTTGGATGCCAAGCGTGCCCTCGAGGAGAACGCTGGCGACATGGACAAAGCCGTCACCTGGCTGCGCGAGCAGGGTCTGTCGAGCACAGCCAAGCGTGCCGACCGTGAGGCGTCCGAGGGCGCTGTGGCCATCGGGACTGCCGAAGGCGCCATCTCGATCGTGCAGCTGCGCTCCGAGACCGACTTCGTGGCCAAGTCGATCGAGTTCGTCACCTTCGTGTCTGAGCTTGCCGATCTGGTGGCCGCCAAGGGTGTCGAGGCGGTGGCCGAGCGGGCCGACGACCTCGACACCATGAAGATCACCCTGAAGGAGAACATCTCCCTGGGCAGCGTGGTCCGTATCGAGGCTCCCGGCGACGGTGCCGTTGACTCCTACCTCCATCTGCAGGCCGGTCGCGGGGTGAACGCCGTGGTTGTCGCCGTCGCCGGCGGCACCAAGGAGATGGCGCACGACATCGCCGCCCACATCGCCTTCGCCCGGCCCCTCTACATCAACCGCGAAGACGTTCCTGAGGACGAAGTGGCCGCCGAGCGCGCCACCATCGAGAAGATCGCCCTCAACGAGGGCAAGCCCGAAGCTTCGCTTCCGAAGGTTGTCGAAGGTCGACTCAACGGCTGGTACAAAGAGCGGGTACTGGTGGACCAGCCCTTCGTGAAAGACGAGAAGCAGACCATCCAGAAGCTGCTCGGCGATGCCAGGGTGACGGAGTTCGCCCAGGTAGTCGTCGGCGACTGACGCAGCAGTGGGTCAACGACAGCGCATCGTCCTGAAGCTATCTGGTGAGGCCTTGGCTTCGTCGGCTTCGGACGAGACCATTGACGCAGCGGCAGTGGAACAGCTGGCCGGAGAGATCGCCCAGACCCGTGATGAGCTCGATCTCGAGCTGGCCGTGATGGTGGGAGGCGGCAACATTTGGCGTGGCACCACCGGGGCTGGCGCCGGCATGGACCGTGCCACCTCGGACACGATGGGGATGCTGGGTACGGTGATCAATGCCCTGGCCCTCCAAGATGCCCTGGAGCACCATGGCCAAGCCACCCGCGTGCTGTCGGCCGTGCAGATGGCCGAGGTAGCCGAGCCCTACATCCGACGTCGGGCCATCCGTCACCTCGAGAAGGGCCGTGTCGTGGTGTTTGCCGCTGGCATGGGGAACCCGTACTTCACCACGGACACCTCGGCTGCACTCCGGGCTGCCGAGATCGAAGCAGTCCTGCTGTGCAAGGGCACTCACGGCGGTGTCGATGGCGTCTACTCCGCCGATCCCCGCCTCGACCCGACCGCCACCCGCTACGACGAGGTCTCCTTCATGGAGGTGGTATCCAAGGACCTTCGGGTCATGGACCTCACCGCCATCACCTTCTGTATGGACAACGGCCTGCCTATCCGGGTCTTCGACCTCATGGAGCCGGGCAACATTCGCAAGGCGCTCAGTGGCGAGTCGATCGGGACGCTCGTCCGATGAAGTCCCAGGTCCAAGGGTTGCCCGGGTGCGTCCCGACCACGATGACTACGCTGAGGCGCTAATGGATGACGACCTGATTGCACTCGTAGTGTCCGATGCCGGAGATCACATGGGCAAGGCGGTGGAGCACACCCAATCGGAGTTCAGTGCTATCCGCACCGGACGCGCCACGCCGGCTCTGGTCGAGCACTTGAAGGTTGACTATTACGGCACCGAGACCGAACTCCGCCAGATGGCCGGGTTCAGCGTTCCCGAGGCTCGCACTCTGGTGGTGTCGCCGTACGACAAGAGCTCGCTAGGGGCCATCGAGAAGGCGATCCAGAGTTCCGACCTCGGGATCACCCCGTCGAACGACGGGACTGTCATCCGACTGTCGTTCCCCATCCCCACCGAGCAGCGCCGCAAGGAACTGGTCAAGGTGGTCAAGCAGAAGGCGGAAGACGGCCGGGTAACAGTGCGCAACATGCGCCGGACGGCCCGCCAAGAGCTCGAGGGGATGCAGAAGGACGGTGCCCTCTCGACCGACGAACTCGATCGGGTCGAAAAGGACCTCGACAAGATCACCCAGGACAACGTGGCGGCCATCGACCGTCTGTTGGCGCACAAGGAGCAGGAGCTCCTCGAAATCTGAGCGCTGCCGGACAGTGGTCCGGAGATGACGTCGGGCCGATCGACGGTCCGGCAATGACTTGAGGCGGCCCGTGGGCCGGTTTAGGGGAGGATGCACCAACGTGGAGTACGGCACGGACAGGGATGACGAGATGCATGACGACGCCGGCTCCCGCGACGAGGTCGCTACGCCCGTGGAGCCATCCGGCCCGCCCACCGGTGGCGTGCGCATCATCGGCGCCGAAACGGCCGCTGACATCACCTCGGAGATGCCGATCGTCCCGCCAGCCCACATCGAACCCGCCGGCCCAGACGCCGGCCTCAGCGCGTCGGTCCGGATCATCGATGAACCGGTCTCCGTTGATTCGGCTGAGCCCGCCAACGACCTATCCGACACGGCTTCTCACGCAGAGCTTCCGCACTGGACCGAGCCCGCCACCGGCCAGGTCCCGGCTGTGCTCTCGCGAGACGATGCCGGAACTGGCACCGTGTCCGGCGTCCTTCCGCCCACGTGGCGCGAGGGAGATGCTGACTGGACCGCCCATGAAGAAGAGTTCGAGCCCGCCATGTTCAGCGATGAACGGGCATCGCTAGGTGCACTCGACGAGACCGACGACACCGACGAAGAACGTCGGCCATGGGAGTTCGACCTCGACTCCGTCCGCCCTGGGCAGCCCGGTCCTGGCGGCTCGTCAGACGCAGATCCGATCACGGAGCCAGTGGCTGTGGTGCGGACTGGCGCCGATGCAGATGCTCCGTTGTTCGAGGGGCACGTGCCGGTGGGCAGTGGGTCGTCCGGTTCCACGGGCCTGGGCAGCCCGGATGTCGATGTCGCTGGGTTGGCGGCTACGGCCGCCGTGGTGTCCGGACCTGGTGACGTGGTGTCCGGACCTGGTGACGAGGTGTCCGACCAGTCGGCATCTACTGAATTGGCATCCGATGCACTGGCATCCAGTGAAGGCGTCCGCCCCTCGGGCACTCCCCGAGTTGGTCGAGCCAGTCGCTCTGGTCTGATTCCGGGCCGACTGAAGGCCAAGCGGCCCGGCGAGGCAGAGGGCGTGACAGGCGACCCAACGGCAGCCGACCTCCCCGGCGCCTCGGTGGCCGACGTGCCTGGCGCTGGACGCCGCCGTACCGGTTTGGCCGAAATGGCCGCCAACGATCGGATCGCCGGTGAGGAACTCGAGGATGCGTCGTCGATGGCTGCTGTGGCGCCGAGTGACGATACCGGTACCGACAGCGGCACCGTGCCGGCCAGTCGGCGCCACCGGAGATCGGGCAAGTCGGGGGACCGGCCGCTGCGCTCCAGCAGTAACTATGTACCCGATGTGACCGGAGGGGGTCCTCCGCCACCAGTTGCCGCCAGTCGGGTACACAAGCGCGACGCACAAGTGCCGGTCGGCAGCACGGGGCTCCGTGTGGGTACCGGTGTCGCCGTGGCCTTCATCGCGCTACTGGCCTTCAAACTGGGCACAGTCACTGCGCTCATCCTCTGCCTGCTTGTGGTGACCTTCGCCGCTGGTGAGGCCTTCGCCGTGCTCCGCAAGGCGGGCTGGCGTCCGGCGACCCTGCTCGGCTTGGTCGGCACCATCTCATTGATGATCGGAGCGTACGACAAGGGCATCGCCGCGCTACCGCTCGTCATAGTGCTCATCACTGTCTTTACGCTCCTGTGGTTCCTGTTCGGGGTGGAGCGGGGTTCGGCCGTAGCCGGTACCGCCGCCACCCTCTTGGTCATCGGGTGGGTAGGGCTCCTGGGCTCGTATGCCGGACTGCTCCTGGCTCCGGGGACGTTCCCGAACCGCCACGGCATCGCCTTTCTGGTCGGTGCCATCATCGCCACGGTGGCCAACGACGTGGGTGCCCTGGTCGTCGGACGCTGGATCGGCAGCCGGCAGTTGGCTCCGAACATCAGTCCCAACAAGACCTGGGAGGGACTGGCCGGTGGGGCCTTGGCCTCGATCCTGGTGTCGACGATCGTGGTTGGAGCCATCCATCCGTGGTCGGCGGCTACAGCCGCGCTCCTCGGTGTGGTGGTCGCCGTGGTGGCTCCCTTGGGTGATCTGTGTGAGTCCCTGCTCAAGCGCGACCTCCGCCTCAAGGACATGGGGACCATGCTCCCGGGCCACGGCGGGGTCCTCGATCGGGTCGATGCCTTGATCTTTGTGCTGCCTGCCACGTACTACCTGGTGCGCGCGCTGAACATCGCTTGAATCTCGGGCAGGCTGGCGACATGACTCCCTCGCCTGGTAGCCGGTTAGAGACCTCGCTGCCAGGTACCCGAGATGGGGTGGCTCCGGTGACCATAAGTATTGTGGGCTCCACCGGATCTATCGGGACTCAGACGCTCGACGTGGTGTCTCAGGATCCCTCCGGTTACAACGTGGTGGCACTGGGTGCCCAGCGTTCGGTTGACCTCTTGGTGGCCCAAGCCCTCGCCTTCCACCCCGCAGTCGTCGCCATCGGGGACGCCTCCCTGGCCACAGAGCTGGCCTCCCGGCTGCCGTCGGGCATCGAGGTCGTAGCCGGCACCGACGGCCTGGCGTCGATTGCCACCGTGGCCGAGGTAGTGGTCAACGGCGTAGTCGGGTTTGCTGGGCTGACGGTCACCTTGGCCGCACTCGAAGCCGGCCGCCGGCTGGCCCTGGCCAACAAGGAGTCGATCATCGCCGGCGGTCCGGTCGTGGCCCGGGTGCGCCAAACCCCGGGGGCCGAAATCATCCCGGTGGACTCTGAGCACTGTGCCGTCCACCAGTGCCTCCGCGCTGGACGTGGCGACGATGTGGCCCGGCTGCTGCTGACGGCCTCCGGCGGTCCATTCCGAGGACGGAAGGCTGACGAGTTGGCCACTGTCGAAGTGGCCGAAGCACTGGCGCATCCGACGTGGACCATGGGCCCGAAGATCACAGTGGATTCGTCGACGCTGATGAACAAGGGGCTGGAGGTGATCGAGGCCCACGAGCTCTTCGGTATTCCCTACGATGCCATCGACGTCGTGGTGCACCCCCAGTCGATCGTCCACTCCATGGTGGAGTTCGTGGACGGGGCCGTTGTGGCGCAACTGTCAATGCCGGATATGCGCCTGCCCATCGGTTATGCGCTGGCCTATCCGGGCCGGTTGGGCACGCCATTCGGGGCCATCGACTGGTCGACCCTGTCAGTCCTCGAGTTCGAGCCGCCCGACCGGACCACCTTCCGCTGCCTGGATCTGGCCTACCTTGCCGGGCGTACCGGTGATCTGGCGCCAGCTTGGTTGAACGCAGCCAATGAGGTAGCGGTCGAGGCGTTCCTGGCCGGCCGTTTGGCTTGGCCGGGCATTGCTGAGGTGGTCGAGGCGACCCTTGATCGTTATGAGGCCGGTGCGGGGGCAGGAGGGCGTACTGTCGATGATGTCCTGGACGCCGATGCCTCCGCACGACGCGTGGCAGTGGAAGTCGTGCGGACCAAGGACGTCCGGTGAGCGCCGTCGATACCGATCCGAGGCAAGTTCCTGACGCTCCGATGGGCGACGGTGATCTGGCACCAGGTCCAAGCGACGGCGGTGTCGTGGGGGGTAAGTCGGCCACTCGGTCACTGGTCGAACTGGGTGCAGTGGTGGCCGCCGTCGTGCTGCTGGCGGTGGTTACCGGCCAGGTCGACCTCCTGATCGTCATCACCTGCCTGGTCGTCATGATCATGGTGCACGAGGCCGGGCACTTCATGGCGGCCAAGCACGGCCACATGAAGGTCACCGAGTACTTCTTCGGGTTCGGACCCCGGTTGTGGTCATTCCGGAGAGGGGAGACCGAGTACGGGATCAAGGCCATTCCGCTGGGGGGCTACGTGAAGATCCCAGGGATGACCACCCTGGAGGAGGTCGATCCGGCCGACGAGGCCCGCACCTACCGTGAGCAGCCGTTCCACGCCCGCCTGCTGGTGGCCGTGGCGGGCTCCGCCATGCACTTCCTGATGGCCTTCGTCCTGCTGTGGGTGCTGGTGACCCTGGTCGGACTGCCCAACGGCGATCATGTCGGTGTCCAGCAGGTGGTGTCCGTGGATGGACGACCCGGTCCAGCCCAGGTGGCCGGGCTTCGGGCTGGTGACGTGGTGATCTCGGCAGACGACCGCAGTGTGCAGGGCAACCCCGACGCTCTGGTCTCGGTGATCCACGATCACCCGGGGGTGCCGATCACCATCGTGGTGCGACGGTCGGGTGCGGAGCGCACCTTGACCGTGACACCGGTCGACGGACGGACCGTGCGCCAATCCGACGTCATCCATCCGCCTGGCACCGATCCCTACGGCCTCATCGGCGTGAGTCTGGGGGCCCCGGTCGAGCGGGTCGGGCCGTTGGCTGGGCTAGTGAGGACCGGCACCGATATGGCACGTTTCTCTTGGGCATCGGTGGTGGGTGTGGCGCATCTCTTCTCGCCGTCTGCCACCGTCCACCGGTTCGGTGAAGTGACCAGCGCCCAGGCGGCCAGCCAGGCCGGGGCCGATGGCACCCGGGTCCAGTCCATCGTGGGGGCAGTCCAGACCGCCACGGATGCCGCCCACGCCGGAATCGGCGAACTGCTGATCATCCTGATCTCGATCAACCTGTTCATCGGGATCTTCAACCTCTTCCCCATGCTGCCCCTCGACGGAGGCCACGTGGCCATCGCCATCTACGAGAAGATCCGGACCGGCCGGTCCAACGTGCGGTACCACGCCAATGTGACCAAGCTCCTGCCGTTTACCTGGGCACTGGTGATCTTCCTCGGGGTGCTGTTCGCCACGACACTGCTCACCGACTTGCTGCACCCCATGGCCAACCCGTTCGGATAGGCGGGACCTGGCCAACCCGTTCCGAGAGGCGGCCCCTTGACCAACTGTCCCAATAGGGGTCGGGTTCGAGGCACCCATCAGGGCTGCCCCCGGTAGGATCAGGACTATGGCCACCCCGACCGGCAACCTGACCGAACGCCGCCCGACCCGCCAGATCCGCGTGGGTGATGTGGCTGTGGGCGGGGGAGCACCGGTGACGGTCCAGTCGATGACCACCACCAAGACGGCCGACGTGGACGGCACCTTGGCTCAGATCTATGCCTTGGCCGCCGCTGGTGCCGACATCGTGCGGTGCACCTGCAACGAAGAGGCCGCGGCCGAGGGCCTGGCCCGCATCGTGCCTCGATCGCCGGTACCGATCATCGCCGACATCCACTTCCACGTGGAGATGGCGTTGGCTGCCCTCGAGGCCGGTGTACAGGGGTTGCGCCTCAACCCCGGCAACCTACGCAAGCCCGAGGAGATCAAGCTGGTGGCGGCCGAGGCCAAGGACCGCGGCGTGCCCATCCGTATCGGGGTCAACGCCGGGTCGCTTCATCCTGATCTCTACAAGAAGTACGGCGGGGCCACCCCCGAAGCGCTGGTGGAGTCCGCCCGTATGGAGCTGGCCTACTTCGCCGAAGTGGGATTCGATGACGTGAAGATCTCGGTCAAAGCCTCTTCGGTTCCGCTCATGATCGACTCCTATCGGCTGGCCTCGGAGACGTTCGACTATCCGCTGCACCTTGGAGTGACCGAGGCAGGTCCTCCGCCCGGTGGGCTGCTGAAGGGCACCGCTGGGATCGCCACGTTGCTGGCCGAGGGGATCGGCGACACCATCCGGTACTCGCTGACCGCCGACCCGGTAGAGGAGGCGCGGGCCGGTCGCCAGCTCCTCGAGGCCCTCGGGCTGCGCGAGCGCAAGGGGCTCGACCTCATCGCCTGCCCCAGTTGCGGCCGATCCGAAATAGATGTCATCGCTGTGGCCCAGGCCGCCCAAGCCGCGTTGGAGAACCGGAACCTGCCGATCCAGGTGGCGGTCATGGGGTGTGTCGTAAACGGTCCGGGCGAAGCCCGCGAGGCCGATCTGGGAATCGCCGCAGGACGCAAGCGGGGGCACCTGTTCATCAAGGGGAAGATCGTCCGAGTGGTCCCCGAGGACCAGATGGTCGAGGCCCTGGTGGCTGAGGCCGAGAAGCTGGTGGCTGAAGGCGTGGAGGCCCGGTTGGCGGCAGCCGATGCTGGGGCCGAGGCTGAAGCCGAAGCCGACCGGCGGGAGCTACTCGATGCCAAGGGGGACGATGCCAACGCCTCGGAAACGAGGGTCGACCTGATCCGCAAGCGCTTCGGTGACGAGGCTGCGCCGAACACCTGAGGGACGGTGTAGTGAAGGACGGTGTTCTGGAGGGATGGATCCCGACGGAAGGGTACGTGGGGCGGGCCTGAGGACGGACGGTAGGCTCTCCGCCCATGCGCATGTCCCGTCTCATGGTCCGAACCCTCCGAGAGGCCCCGGCTGACGCCGAGGTGGCCAGCCACCAGCTGCTGGTCCGGGGCGGGTTCATCCGCCGCCTGGCCTCCGGTGTCTATACGTTCTTGCCGCTCGGACTCCGGGTCCTGCACAACATCGAAGCAGCCATCCGCGAAGAGCTCGACGCCGCTGGCTGCCAGGAGCTGCTGCTGCCCGCCCTGCACCCTCGCGAGCTGTGGGAGCAGAGTGGACGTTCCCAACTGTTCGGGAGCGACGCCCTACCGGCCATGACTGTCGAAGGCCGGGGTGGGTCGTTTGTACTCGGGCCGACCCATGAAGAAGTCGTCACGGTGACCGTGGGAGCCGAGGTCGACTCCTACCGCCAACTGCCGCTCACCGTGTATCAGATCCAGGTCAAGTTCCGCGATGAGGCCCGTCCCCGCTTCGGCCTGCTGCGGACCCGTGAGCTCATCATGTGCGACGGTTACTCGTTCGACGTGGACAAAGAGGCGATGCAGGTCACCTACCAGGTCGTCTACGACGCCTACCTGCGGATCTTCGCCCGTATGGGCCTCGACGTCTCGCCGGTCGAGGCCGAGTCGGGCGCCATCGGGGGAGACGTGAACCACGAGTTCATGGTCCCCTCGGCGGTGGGTGAGGACCACTTCGTCCGCTGCGTGGCCTGCGGATACGCTGCCAATGTGGAGGCCGCCACCCGTGGTGGGTTCGGTGAACTCACGCCACCAGCCGAAGGTGCCGCCGGGCTGGTGGAGCATCACACCCCTGACCGACCTGGCATCGACGAGGTGGTCGGATTCTTCGACGATGCCGGGATCACCTCGGCGGACTTGCTGAAGAGTCTCGCCGTGATCGATGCCGAGGGGCGACCGGTACTGCTGCTCCTCTCGGGTGACCGCGAGGCCCGACTGCCCACCGGATGGCGCATGTTCGAAGATGCGGACTTCGCTGCTCACCCGACCCTGATCAAGGGGTACATCGGGCCCATGGGCCAGCAGTCAGGTGGAATCGTCGTCATCGCCGACATGGGTGTGACCCGTCCCGGCCCATGGATCACCGGCGCCAACAAGGTCGACCACCATGTCGCCGGCGTGCTGGTTGGCCGCGACTTCACGGTCGACGAGTGGGGCTCCTATGCCCAGGTGGTCACCGGTGACGACTGTCCCCGCTGCGGTCAGGCCGTCGATCTGGTGCGTTCGGTCGAGGCCGCCCATACATTTCAGTTGGGTACGAAGTACTCCGACGTCATGACCGGTGCCTCGTTCGTGGCTGAGGACGGCGGCGAGGCCGTGTTCTCCATGGGGTGCTACGGGATGGGCGTCTCCCGCCTCCTGGCTGTGGTGGCTGAGGAGAACCACGACGACAAGGGCTTGATCTGGCCGACCGAGTTGGCGCCCTACCAGGTCCATCTCGCCGCACTGGGCGCCGGACGAGCGCCCGAGGTGGCCGCGGCCGCCGACGACCTCTATCAACGCCTAGTGGCCGCCGGTATCGACGTCCTCTACGACGACCGGGACGTGTCCCCAGGAGTGAAGTTCGCCGATGCCGACCTGCTGGGGGTCCCGGTGCGCCTCGTCGTGGGTTCCAAGGGCGTAGCCCGGGGCATCGTGGAGTGGCGGTCCCGCAGGACGGGCGAGGAGCGCGAAGCCGACCTGAACGGTCCAATCGAGGCATTCCTCGCCGTCTAAGCCCAAAGGGATGGCCTACTGACCAGAAATCTGGTCAGTAGGCCATGTCTGGCCGACAGAAATAGTTGCCGAAGCGGGCTGCTGCGGTGCAGGTCAGGGTATCGCTCGCCTCTGGTCGCTGCTATAGTTTCCTGGCTGGTGATGGTTGGGGTGTAGTGACGCTGACAAGCGTGGGCCACCAGCCCACGCTTTTGTTTTTGTCGGAAATACCTTCACCAGGCGTGAATCCGACAGCAGGACCAGCAGGACCAGCAGGACCGATAGCCGAACATAGACACCGGAGAGGAGTGAGCGCAGATGGTCGAGGATCTTTTTGCCCTACTCCAACCGGCGGTGGTTGCCGCCAATCTCGAGCTGGTCGACGTCGAGCTCAAGGCTGGCATCCTCCAGGTGACCGTCGACTGCGAGGGTGGCGTGGACCTCGAGGCGCTCACGGATGCCAACCGAGCCGTGTCCACGCTGCTTGACGAGATCGACCCGATCCCGGGGCGTTACTCGCTCGAGGTGTCGAGTCCTGGGATTGAGAGGCCGCTGCGCACCCCGGTCCACTTCGTCAAAGCGATAGGCGCCACAGTCACGGTCAAGACCCGTCCCCAGGTCCTCGGTGACCGGCGACTACGGGGCACCCTGGTCACCTCGGACGACAACGGGTTCACCCTCGCCGTCGAGGGCTCTGATGGCGAACCGGTGCCGTTGGCATACGGCGACGTAGACAGTGTCCGCACGGTATTCGTGTGGGGGGGCCAGGACGCCCCCAAGGGCGGCCAGGCCGCACGGAAGCCGGGCGCCAAGAAGACAGCCCAGCAGAAGACGACGCAGAAGAGGAAGCAGGACACAACCCCATGAGCAAGACGAACTTCGAGTTCCTGGACGCCCTGGGCCAGATCGCCCGGGACAAGGGAATCTCCGTCGAGACACTGCTCGACGCCTTGGCCAACGCGCTGGTCGCCGCCTATAAGCGTCGCCCCGACGCGGCCGAAGAGGCCGTGGTCACCATCGACCCGGACTCCGGTGAGATCCGTGTCTACGGACAGGAACTCGATGAGGACGGCAACGTCATCCGCGAGTGGGACGACACGCCGAACGACTTCGGCCGCATCGCGGCCCAGACGGCTAAGCAGGTCATCCTCCAACGCATCCGTGAGGTCGAGCGCGACCTCAAATACGAGGAGTACGCCGGGCGTGAAGGTGACATCGTCACCGGTATCGTCCAGCAGACCGACAATCGGTACACCCTTCTTGACCTGGGCAAAGTCGAGGCACTGTTGCCGCAGGCCGAGCAGGTCTCTTACGAGCGCTACGAGCACGGCGCCCGACTGAAGGCGTACATCGTCGAGGTTCGCAAGACGACCAAGGGCCCACAGATCGTGGTCAGTCGGAGCCATCCCGGTCTGATCAAGCGGCTGTTCGAGCTCGAGGTCCCCGAGATCTCGTCGGGTGCAGTGGAGATCAAGGCTGCGGCCCGCGAGCCCGGTCATCGGACGAAGATCGCCGTGTGGTCCAACGACCCGAACGTCGATCCGGTTGGCGCATGCGTAGGTGCCCGCGGATCGCGCGTGCGCATGGTCACCAACGAGCTCCGCGGCGAGCGAGTCGACGTCGTTCCCTACTCCGACGACCCGGTGGAGCTCATTCAGTCCGCACTGGCTCCGGCTCGGGTGCGCGAGGTCCGGCTCGACGATGAGTCAGGTACGGCCACGGTCATCGTCAGCGACTACCAGCTGTCCTTGGCCATCGGCAAGGAAGGCCAGAATGCGCGCTTGGCCGCACGCCTGACCGGGTGGCGGATCGACATCAAGAGCGAGACCCAGTTGGCCGAGGAAGAGTCGGGCTATGCCGGCGAGGAGTGGGCCGAGGGCGAATGGGTCCAGAACGAGGCCGGCGAGATGGTTTGGCAGCCGGCCGAGGGCGGATCTGCCGTGTCGGCCACCGAGTGGGCCGAAGGCGCTGACGGGGCCGATGAGGCTGCAGCAGATGGCGCCTCTGCTGTTGTTGACGCCGGAGTGGATGCCAGTGCCGACGATTCGGCTGACGCCGCCGCCGAGGATGCATCGAGTGCTGATGACGCAGAAGCGACGATTGCAGCGTCCGGAGACGGCGATCCAGAGGCAGCCACGAGCGCCCCGGAGTCTTCAGATGATGGGGCACAAGCCGAGGAGGATCCGGCATAGTCCCTCAGCGGACCTGCATCGGGTGTCGTCGGATCGGTCCGACGGACGCCATGGTGCGGGTGGTGCGTCTCGGGGACGGTTCACTAGCCCTAGGACGTGCGCTCCCGGGTCGCGGCGCATGGTTGTGCCGGGATTCGACTGCCTGCATCGACACGGCGCTGAAGCGTCGGGCGTTCGAGCGGGCCCTGCGGGGCCCCGTGGGTACGGGAGCGGTCGATGCCCTGCGACAGGAGCTCGATTTTTCCACTGGAGATGCAGGCCCAAGGGGTCTGGAGAGTCCAGTGTTGTGATGTGCGAGGATGGAGGGTCGTATGTGCGCTTTGGCATGTATGACATCGAAGGAAGGGCAGTAACAGCCGTTGCCGAAGAAAATCCGGGTATACGAGCTCGCTCATGAGCTTGGCCTGACCAACAAGGAGGCCCTTGACCTCTGCCTGTCCCTCGGGATGGGAGTCAAGAGTCATTCGTCGTCCGTCGAGGACGCCCAAGCCGACCGCGCTCGCCGTAAGGCTGACGCTGAGGGTCTACGTCGCCCAGTCCAGCCCGAAGAGCCGGTAGCCCCGGCGAAGAAGGCCGCCGCCAAGAAGGCTCCGGCTACGAAGGCGGCAGCTGCTGCGGCGGCCCCAGGATCGACCACCGAAGCACCTGGTGAGGTTGAAACTGAGCCGACACCGGCCACCCCGATCAAGCGGACTGGGGCGCGGCTGGTCACTAGCCGGCCTGCATCCGAGCAGCCCAGTGCTGCTCCGGCGGCCGCCCCGACCCCAGCTCCGGCGGCTGCCCCCGCCCCGGCCCGAGTTCCGGCCCCCGTCGCACCGGCTGCAGTCGCTCCGGCTCCTGCTCCTGCGCCGGCTGTAGTCGCTCCGGCTCCTGCTCCTGCTCCTGCTCCGGTGGCTGCAGCCGCTCCTGCCCCCGCCCCGGCCACTGCGCCGGCACCGGTGGCTGCAGCCGCTCCTGCACCTGCACCGGTAGCCCCTGCTGCCCCTGCTGCACCCGCTGCCCCTGCCGCCACC